>JAABUH010001232.1_pt1 | contig 30223 bp, 36 predicted proteins | sample 5559121 | NCBI WGS metagenome assembly JAABUH01 (sample SAMN10711871, study PRJNA513364) | rock metagenome | isolation source: Antarctica rocks | place: Antarctica: Victoria Land, Battleship Promontory nord | collected 2015-12-28
AACGCGTCTGCAACCTTTCTATAGGACTTCTGGGTGCTGAGATGTTTCTCTGAAAATGCGGCCTGCATTGTATATGTAGAAGTATGAGAAAAATTCAAATCAAGCTCAATATAGTAAAAGAAGTAACCACAGCTTCGACATTGCAGCAATTTGATCGCGACGATCACGTGACGCCATGAACCAAAGAGGACGTGCCAAGATGCAGCTATTTCGCTCTCATGAGAGATCAGCGCTGACCGATTGTATATGTGTGAATGCTTCTCACTGCCCTGTACACCGCTCAAATGTAAGTTACAGACGCGAATCAAGCGAAAGTTCAACAACGATCCAAAAGGACTTGCGAACTCACATCTCACAATTGGTGGAAGACCAGTGGATCGACCACTTAACTCGCGAGACGCCAAACCATTACGCTCTCCAGGCGCATACACCCCATCGCAGCCCAGTACCCCTTCTGTGGAGCTTGAGCAGATCGATAGCGTTTCGTGAAAACGAACATTGGGACGACGATGACCTACGGGAATTGGACGACGATGACACTCCAATCTATGTCGGTAAGATGGAGGTTGGAGTTTGGACGCCAGCGACAACAGCGGAGCAAGCACGTTCGATGTCAGACTCACCCTCGCCGAGTAAGGAAGATAAGCCTTCGTGGAATATCGACAACGGAAATCTGCTTCCCAACCCATGGTCTCTCAATAAGTTTTCACGTCGCCAACTCCCACTCCATCGAACTCCTCATCACTGTAAGCCAAGCTCCACACATGTCCTTCATGGTAGTTAGCTAAATCCCTGTTTTCCCTTACGTAGATGATTGGAGGCGGAACAGTCACCTCACCTGATCAAGCGACCTACATCGTGCTCCCCATCTCCACAACAGATCCTTTACCCGATCTCTCACATCTTGCACATGTTCGAGCGTTACAAGGACTTCCTTGGACGAGGGTGGCGAGTCAAGATTGGGTGATAGATTGTATCTCGAGTGGAAGGATTAAAGGTTCGAAGGCGTATGAGGTGAACTTGAGGAGGATGACGCCGGAGAGTTAAAGTGAGGGCAGAGGGTTGAAGAGGGCTTTGACGATGGAGCTCGATCGATCGATCAGGAAGAAGGTGGTATAATCATTCAAAGTGGGAAATGATTTGGGCGGTATTGCTGTACTTCAGCGTTAATAAGAGTAGGTAGTTTTCGTGGGCGGAACATTCGACCACGAGTGCTTTTCTCTGCCGCATCGGTTTATACGAGTTGTATTTTGGGCATGCACCCAGTAACGCTTTGTTAGCCCAAGTCCAGTACACTCTGCAATATAGATTGGTCAGTTCAGATAACCCTAGATAAGACTCCCTCCATCCTGACGTAGTCCACCCTGCCCCGCCCCAAACATCCCTCGGAAACCTCCTTGTCCCCCTTGTTGCCCAAATGCTCCTTGCCCAGTCTGTTGCTGTCCGAAAGACCCTTGCCCTACTCCTTGGCCGAAAGCACCTGCTCCTCCCTGACCGGATCCTGTTTGTTGTGGTTGATTCTGCCCAGAAAACGGCGAACCCGCTCCGAATGGACCTCCTCCTGCACCGCCCATTCCACCCTGTGCACCTCCGCTCGGACCACTCGTTGACGCCCTGAACGGATTCGACATGTCGCCCGCACCTCCTTGACCCGCCTGACCGAACCCTCCATCTTGCCCCCGTCCGAAAGCCTGTCCTCCTTGCTGCTGACCCTGGTCCTGACCAAATGCTTGTCCTCCCTGCTGACCCTGACCTTGCCCAAATCCCTGTCCACTTTGCTGCCCTTGACCTTGACTGAAAGCATTCATGCCTGGGAACCCAGTCGTTTGCGGCTGAACCCCACCTCCTCCCTGCGGCGAAGTAGGACTAGGTTCTGCGATGGCCGGTAACGATTCCATTAGCTGCGAGCCAAATGTCGAGGAAGGTTGGAATCGCTTGACCGTACTCCCTCCGTAGCCGGTCGGTTGCGGCTGAAGGAAGGCTTTCGACGGCGAGCTAGCACCCGTTGTCCGAGAAGACAACGATCCGAACTGAGCAGATGGAGACGTTGAACCAGATATTGATCCGGAACCGAACTGGGAGAGGAAGTCGTTTGTATCCGAATTCGTCGATTGAGTGAAAGCTGAAGCGATATCTGACATGCCTGATCCGTCTCCATTAGTCGGAGGTTTACCGTTCATGCTACTGAAGGCCGAGGATGTCCCGCCGAACCCGCTGTTCTGTCCGAATCCTTGTTGCTGGCCGAAGCCAGCGTTTTGTCCACCACCAAACACTAACTCATTCATGCTCGGCCCTCTTGGTTCAGCTGGCTTCTGTTGCATCGAAGCAGGGGCGAAGGGATTTTTTGTCCCCGTAGATTGCGTCGCCAGAGCGTTCGCATCGAAAGCAGGTGTCGAACCGGGTCGCAGAATCGATGCCCCTTGCGGGTTGAACGATCTCGCGGGAGACTGATTATCGAATGGCGAGGACGGCTGAGACATAGCTCCGCTCGGAAAGTTTGGGTTGTTATTGAGCGACATACTTTGCCTGAAAGGATTGGCGCCGGTCTGCTGAGGCTGAAGACCGAAGTCGTTCGGTTGAGGCTGGATAAAGGGCTGAGGTTGAGGCTGGAACATCGCCTGTTGTTGCCCGAAAGGCATTCCAGTCTGTTGCGGCTGGAAGGGTTGTTGGGGTTGAAAGGGCTGTTGTGCCATCCCGAATCCGGTGGCGTTTGGTTGGATGAAGCCGGTTTGCTGAGGCGTCATCATGGATTGTCGGAATGGGTTGAATACTTGTTGACCGAATTGTTGCTGTTGACCAAATGGTTGCTGCATCTGTTGAGGGAAGCTACAGAGTATCAGCACGTGCTACAAGCAGCGGAAAAGGAGTGATGTACGCCTGGCCTGGTCCGCCAAACATCGTTGGCTGTTTGTCCGCTTGAATCGAATCAAAGAAATCCTGGATCTTTTGGTTTGTTACAGGTGGCGGTACCGTTGCCGTCGTGTCCGCTGCCTTCGGAGCGGGTGCAGACGTGCTGGATGAGGGCGGAGGTTTGTCTGCTTCTTGTGCGGCGAGAGCTGCCAAAGTTGTCAGGGTTGTCCTTCAAATTACTTACCTCCTGGGGAAGGTGTTCTAGCGCTTGTTGAGCCCTCCAGGACACCCAGGCTCTTTTTGTACTCAATCCGGTTCTGCTCGAAGTTCGGGTCGTTGAGATACTCTTCCAATGCTTTGACCAAGCCCGTTGGCGCATGCTTGAGGTTCGGCACGGGTACATTCACGATGTTGTGCAGTTTCCGGGCTACGCCTAGGTAGTCCACCACCCGATCGGTCTGCTTAATAAAGGATTTATATGTGTCGAAGGAATCTCGGGCGTCGGTCTTGGTCATCTCGAAGTAATGCTCTGTTTGAATTAAGCTGAAATCCGAGAATGGCAACCAACTCACCCAAGATATTGCAAACGCCTTCGTTCCCAGCTTGGAAGAGCACGAGCAGATCTTTGACGAGCATCCGGAAGGCGAGGACGGTGTTTTCGTCTTGCAGATTGTCGTCATACATCTGGATCATTCAGCGGTAATCATACACGGAAACTTACCTTGCAGAGGATAAGCGACTCCAAAACACTCTGCACCTGCTGCACCTCTTTCAGCAAGCCCTTGTCCACCGCTAGATGCCGCAAACGTCGTGCTTTCGCTGCAAGGTCTCAGCTGGCCAACCGAATATTATACTTACATCCGGCACCCAGCCCATTACTCCGCCTATTCGACTCCGTCTGCACAGTCACCAGGTCATGCTTGATCGCCCGGAAAGCCCGAATCCGCGTATCGAGGTAGTTGGCATAGTGTCCCAGATGTGTTGGCGGGGTATAACCTAGGACACTGCTTAGCTGGTATCATCGACTATGAGAACAGTGCTCACCTTCCCAATTCTGATCGCTGACATTACGTAGACGCAATATGTCCCCTTGTGAGAGCTGCTCGAGGAGTTGATCTGTCGAGCCAGTGCGCATCATCTGATGTAGGGTTATAAGGGCTTTGAAGACAACCTGGAGCGGGAGAAAGCTCAGTCAGCGATCATCATTACAGGCGCAAGCTTCTACGGACCACTGCATTGGGTTCACGGAGCCGAAGGGAAAGGGAGCGGGCGATATCGTTGATTGATCCATCATCGGAATATGTAGCTGCAACGAGGGAGCTACACCGTGTTAGTGGACGGATTAATATGTATGCGAGGAAGACTTACTCGACATACTTTGGGAAAGACCGAAGCGGAGCGGGAACATTGATAGTCAGCGCAGCTCTGATAATACCACTCGTCGAAAACTCCCAAGATCCAGCAGTGCTTTCTCGGCCCTCCTGCCTCCCTCCTCTCTTTCTCCTTATTGGAAGAGAACAATACTTACCTTCGCTTTTGGTGGAGCATTTTTCGGCTTGCATGCCAACTTGACAATCTTGTCGAAATTGTTGGACATATCGACGGCAATGGAAGATGAAGAGGTTGATGAAACAGCCCCAAAGTCCGTACGTCACCGGGAAGGAAGCAATGGCGTAAACCCCACGTGGAGAAAAGCGAATTTTGCTTCCGGCACCTCCACTAACTTACTTCCTCATCCCAAACCTCGCATTCACGCATCCTTTCCTTCTTCTCTAGCTTCTCCTGATACTTCCTTACAGACCGTTGACAGGATGGACGTCGACAGTGAGATCAATGATAAGCTCGCCGACATCACGGCCATCTCGTAAATCTCCTTGCGTCTACTTTCACCTTTGCTTCAGCGAACTGATGATCCTTAGAAACCAGAAAGACCGCACAACCGCCTACCTTACGCTTCTCAACTCACTCCTTTCCCCACCTCCCATCTCCTCAGCCAGTCTGATAGTATTTGGCCGCCATTTCACAATTTCCACAAATGTAGCTACCGTTGTCGGACGAAGGGTTTTAGGGATCTTCGTGATCGCTTTATGCTCTGGAAGCGGGTTCGAGCGAACTGGCTCGATCAGTACTGAGAATGACGACCTTGGAGACGAGAACAAATGGATCATGATGGGTAGGGACGCTTTTGAAGGCAACAAGGGAGAAGAGATACGGCGAGATATTGTCGTAGGGGTGTTGAGTGGTGGAAATACAGGCGGATGGTGTGATGAGCAGGTAAGCTCTTCAATCCTTTCAACATCGCTCTGAGAGCTTATCAGTACTGGAGAATACGAGCTGACACTGCACGTACCTAGACTACAGTCCTTCGACATTATCTGTCTCACCTGTTACAAGCGGAAGAAGACTGGGAAGGGGCGGCTCGGGCGCTCATGCAGATACCGCTGGAGGGAGGTTCAAGGTGAGCTTCCTTATGGGCCTTTGGTGGTCGTCTCTACTACCGTCAGACTGGCATTGGCGCTGACGAACCTCAGGCTCGTTTCGGACGAGGAGAAGCTTGCAGTATACATAAAGATCGTTCGCTTACTCCTCGAGGTGGGTCGGCAGTCCGCCATCGTTCGCCGTCGTGCGCAGCTCGCTGCCAGCTGCTAGAGGTAGTCCTGAACGGAAGCTGATGAGCGCAACTCAGTGCGGCGAGTCTGATCAAGCTCAAACATACTTCTCCCGAGCAACACTCCTCATTCACATAACAAAGGACAAGGAGACTCAACTCGCATACCGACTATCCCAGGTCAGTTTTGATCTACCTCGACATCCGTCGTCGCTCATTTGCATAGGCTCGAATCTTTGACTTCTCAGCTCGGTTCAACGAAGCAGCCCAGCGGTTTCACGAGCTCTCCTTCGACTCCTCTATCGACGGGGACGAGCGTTTATTGATGCTGTACGTATCCCTTCTAATACCTGATCATGCCTCATTCTACCCAGAAAATCAGCAGTAACCACCTCGATCCTTGCTCCAGCTGGTCCACGAAGATCTCGCGTGCTCGCATCGCTGAATCGGGACGACCGAATACACTCCTCATTGCCCGCATACCTATCTACGATGCTCCGGAAGATGCTACTCGAATACATTGTCCGTCCGGCTGAGGTCGAGGAGTTCGAGAAGGAGTTGGCGGATCATCAGCGAGCGCAGGTGGAAAGTGGAGGGACTGTACTGGATCGGGCGGTGAGGGAGCATAATGTAGGAGCTTGCGGAAAGGTCAGTATCTTCTGGTCCCTCGCATCTCGATCACGCTGAGCGATGCCAGGTTTACGACAATATCAGCTTTGACGCACTCGGAGCGCTGCTTAATCTGGATGCTGATGGCGCGGAGACGACCGCTAGAAAGTCAGCCAGTCATCTCCCTCATTTGCCCTTGCTAATGTGAGCAGGATGATCGAGCAGCGACGGTACGGCCTGCTTCTCAATGTAGGATATGACTGATCCTCTCAGACTTCGCGCATGGATCGATCAACCCTTACACCTGCTCTACTTCGAGTCTCGCTCAGCTCATGATACCGATGCAGATGCTCAGGGTACGGCTGGAGGGCTTGGCGTCGTGAAGGAGGAGAAGGAGATTGAGCCGGTTAGCTGGACGGAGAGGTGGGATGACCGGATACAAGCGACCAGCATCAAGGTGTGTCATATACCAACGCAATAACTAGGAACTGATGTATCAGGTCGAGGGGATTGCCGCGTTGATTCAGGCGAAAGGGCTCCTTCCGGTCAACGGGACAATGGCGACTTCTGTGTAATGCAATCATCCGGATCGAAATCCCACTCTGCCTTACGACACCCCCATCCGTATACCTACCATCGAAGCGAAACCTGTATCATATCACTGCACGATCGGTCATATGCATTCTGCTCTTCTAATTCTTCCGTCGTACTGATTCAGACTGATAGCTAAGGGTAGAGCAAAATCGAAGTATGGAAGGGTTGAAGGTGGTCAAGGCGATCAGAGGTCTGCGTATGCGAGCACATGCTGTGGTGGTGTCAGCAAGCTCGTCGACAAAGCATGGAAGCTAGACGTACTACCTCGATACCGTCGGCACCGTGAGATTTTTGAAACGCCTCGACATTCGCAACGAGGCAGATGGTATAATGACATGGTCCACCGGTGACGAAGGAAGTTGACACCAAAGCTATCCCACCCTCAGTCAGGTTTCACTTTTCCCCCCGAGGAGATGATTACTCACACATTGCTCGGGAGGTATCAGAATCGAAATCCACCCTATCCCAACATCAGCTGAACGACCAAAAGAGGAAGAGCAGAAGGGGAGGAAGGGAGTAGACTGACAGGTCACCGTTGGAATCAGAAGGGAAGGAGATGACCCCTAAATCGGAGTTGTCGGTGGGGTTCCGGAGGCGGAGGACGTATCGTGTCCTGTATCTTCTGTCAGTACGAGTCAAAAAGTGGGGAGAGGGATGAGCGTACACTGGATGATCGTTTCGGTTTTGAAGCTGGAATGGACGAAACAACTTTAGCTGGGGGGATACGTGATGAGCTAAGGGAGGGGACAGAGCTGCAAATCGACGGGTTGGTGGTAATGGACCGAGTCCGCGTGCAAGGCGATATCAGCATTCGTCTGTTTACCTAAGGCTACGGTGAGGGAAGTTCGAGGTGGGATGGCGAGGCCGAGAGTCGAGAGGTTGAGGGCGATGAGGAGTGGGAGAGCGAGCTTGAGATAGACCATCTTGAGCTGATTCTACTTGACTGTCAGGAACTTAACAGTAGGATCGGGGGACGAGATTGTGACAAGTAAAATTTGGTCGTGAAGCGTACGTCTTGAATTGTAAGGCGTGAATCGTGAAAATCTTTTGAGATGGGTCAAGAGAGAGCATCTTGCCGGTACTTATGCCTAAATACCGAGCGGTCGCAAGGTGAAGATTACGATTGCGACCGCGATCGCTCGAACATTGACTGCGGCCCATGGCTGAGAAGGCTTGATGATCAGCTCTCGAAGTCAGGCGCGTCGAAGCTTGCGGACAGTCCCAAAGTAAACCAGCAAGCCCAAGCCGAGTCCTCGAGGCATATGGGATCAATGGATCCAGCGGCTCAATCATTTGTGAGATGTAAGTTTCCCTGGACGACGAGTGATCAATAAGAATAGTCTTGACGTCACTGTATGTATCTAAACATCACGCGTGTTAGCTCTGCATCATCAGACGTGAAATAGACTCACGAAATGTATGAGGAAACGTGTCTCTCTGTCGAAGGCTTTGACGAATGTATAGTCCGCTGCATATTGTATCTCGGAGCTGAATTACTACTGACAACGACAGCCACGATGACCGAGGTAAATCACTACCAATGGAGATCTGTGTCGTGTCTGGGAATGATGGATGAAAAAAAGATCAGGGAACGACATGTACGGGTTTTGGTCTGCCTCGAGGCTTCGGAGGCTTTTGTGATTGATAGATGGGGTCCGTGCGGCGGCCCAAGCGTCCTCGTCGGTGATCTCACGCGTCCTCGTTCAGGGATCTTTACTGTTGAATGATCTTCGCTTTGATTGTTCTTCATTCCGTACTTATCCTGTTTTACTCTGCTGGCCGTAATCATCATGCCAAAGGTCTCAAAATCTTCTCTTGGCTTGACGAACTATCCTTCCGCCTGTCAGCTTCGTGATCTCATTGACGATGTCATAGGGTACATGCTAGGGGCCACGAGTGCAATACACCTCGAGCTTTCCCAAGCGTCATTCAAGGGATCGATCGGATTGCTGAGAACTATATCGAGGCAAGTCTTACGGTAGTTGGGCCCAAATCGCTGAGGCTCCGTCAGACACACCGACAAAGACTGCTCGGACTTCACGGGACACTTGATCAGAAGCATGCGATGGATGGTCTCATCAATCTGGCCTAGCGAGCGTTCTGTCTTCGAGAGCAATGCGCACGTGCCGACATACATGTAGTGCCTCTTTGGTTTCTGCCACTGCACATCCTATTCCAGACCAGATGATCAGTTGGTCAGTGACCGTTGAGCTTATATATATCGCGCTGAAACGTTCTAGCGAGTGCTTGTCAGGCGCAAAGCGCTGTGTAGCACGCATCTGGGATTTGCCGCCAAGCAGAGAAGCAGTGGACGAAGGGAATTGGCGATCAGCATTGATGATCAATAGATCGAAGCCGGGGAGGCGATACCGGATCTGGACCTGAACGTTTATCGGCGGCCTTTTGGGCCAGGAAAGCGCAAGCAACCCTGTCATATTGGAATCAACGAGCAGATGGGATTCTCCAACAATAGGGGCAAGATCCTGTACATTAGGTTTGGTCCAGCAAGCGCAATCATGGTAAGTCATTGTTTCCCGGTGACACGCATACCAGTGATCATTTGTATCCTATAGTGGACGACGAACAAGCAAGAAGCCAATGTTGAGTGGCCAAACGTTGACCGGGATAACCTTTTGGGGTCACCTGTTCGAGCGACAAAAGTCATTCATCCAGGTACGATCATCAGGAACTTCCATGAAGCGGTCGAGGATATGTGAGCCAGCCTTGGTGGAATCTAAGCTGATGTGGTATAAGTGTGACAGCGGCAAATCCTGCCGGTTCTTTGAGCCGGATGATGTACAGCTCCCTCCCGGTTCTGCCTCGCCGCAGATCGATCAAGTGGCGGTATTCAGTGCCTTTGAAAATGTCTCTCGCCCTGCTCTTCTAATCGCCAGTAGTGGTGTCTCGATTGCGTTTGCTCACAATTTGTGAAGCGCAAACGTTCTTCTGTTGCGAAGACCATGGAAGGTGCCATCGATCTTACTGCCCTTGACCACGACGACGACGATGACGTAGCTGATACGGTAGGAGCGAAGCGTCAGAGGGAGATCAAGCTGGAGAATGTGGAGTCTGAACGAGCGATTGTAGAGAAGGAGGGCCACAACTCAGAATTGGATGCACTCAGGAAGGAGCTCGATGACTTACGAAAGGTGATGAGGTACCGTCAGCAGTCAAATGTCCTCACAGTGAGTCCGTGAAATCCATCTTCTATCTCCAGCTTACACCTCAAATCAGCTTCCATATCCGTTTCTACTACCATGCCAGGGAGCTCCACCGCCATAGCTGGTCCCACGAGGTCAATGAGACAAGACCCCTCGGTTTCGGTACCAATGAAGAAATCAGACCTCTTGATGACGGAGTGATGGAGAGTCAAGCAGGAAGAAGCAGAAAGGGAGCAGGAGGGGTCAAGGTAGACTGGCTCGACTTGAAGACGGAGGAGGTCTCGAAAGGACAGGAAGGTTAGAGGTGAGGGCGAGGAAGAAGCACATATCATCTTGAAAGGCAGAGCACGGAAACCATGAGCTTTGAGTCTATGTTGATGATTTTCATATTCACTACGTCCCCGATCTGTGTTACCGGTCTCCTCCCCAAAGCTGGTTTCCTCCATCTCCAGATCACGTACTCTGAGAACCCCCAAACTTCAGCTCCATCTCCTCAACCTCGGCTTTATAATACCCTCACATGAACAGATCCGACTTTTCCGCCCATTCGAGCACCGGTCCAACGGGAAGATTGGCGTGTGAAGGTCCAGCTAGTGCGTTGGAGATCGCTGGCATGATTGATTGGTCACCTCCACCTATTGATCAGACTCAGCGGAACCACTCGAAAAGCATACTCTGCAGATCATTGACCGACCGTTTGCATAATTCAATCTCAAACTAGCCTCAAGTAACCTCTGGAAGTCCGCTTCCTCCTCCGTACCGAATCCGTATCCAAGCTCTCCGATTCCCTCTTGATCCTTCATCTACGCTTGACGGGCATTGCATCGTCATCGTTTATGTAGGACAAGTCGATGATCTCAACTGGAGTGGATCTCCGGAGGCGTTGACGTTTGATCGAAGTCGAAGTGGTGGATGCAGTTGAAAGCTTCTGGTGCTCGACGGGACTGGCTGGAGATGGGAACTGGGCCAATGGACGGACCGCTTGAGGGATCTGACTGCGAGGAAGTACTTGGAAGGGAATGCTGTCTCCATGACGGATGGGTGTTCCTTGAACTGGTATTGCGGGAACTTCGGTGATCGATAGGTTGAAGTTCGAGTCTGGCAATCGGCCGACCACATTATCGTTTCCAGCGGTAGTGAGTATAGCTGGATTGCTACCTGTAGAAGCCCCGACACTGCCGGTCTCCAGAGCTTCACTGCAAGATCAGCATGGTAGACATGCGCAAGACCTTACCTGTATGTAGTCACCTTGCAGTTCCTCTTCAAAACCGATCCACGCTCAATCGACATCATGTTTGTCATCCTATGCAGAGAAAACTGGGGAACCGTCCTTTTCGCCAAATGCCACTCAACATTCGCTTCTTCCTCTTTAGTTGTCCACTGATCGGAATGAGCCAATGCTACGAGTGTTTCCACATCACTCACCATGATTGCGCTTGCTAGACCGAGACCAATGCACCGTATTTCATTACTTGGGTTCATGAACCCCATACCCTCATTAACCTCGATATCTCTTGGTTTCTTCCGCAGTGTAGCCAGCCAAAATGAACATTGAGTCTGAGATCAGGGAAACACCTCCGACTTTGATCCTGGGACGGTCGAGGATGACTTCCAGCTGAAATCGACCTTTGTGCGTTTGTTGAAGGTGGAAGTGAAAGTGTTTGCTACATAGAGCTTGATACCAAGATACGGTCTCCCTAGATACACATCAGAGGTAAAACACATCAGTTACGAGACGTACTGACTCGTTGATGCTTTCACGTGGGACGCTCAGGTCCACTTTTGAAGGCGTACATGATGAGCTGGGTAGATGTGAGATGCCTTAGGAAAGGACGGAAAGGTGAAAGCATGCAAAGCGATACCGAGTAAGCTGTTTATAGCATGATCATATGCGGGTGAGCGAGGTCCGTTCAGTCTCTCCTTATTGTCCTACAGATCGTCATTATTCAAGTGATCTTGTAAGAGCTGAATTTTCCAGTGAAGGGAAAAACAAAAGCAGACGCGATGGAGAGGGAATAAATACGAAAAAAAGTGGAAGAAGCGTTGGAGGGCGTTACGCACACAGTATACAACGCTCGGACCGCCGCACGGACCTCATCAACCAAAAAAAAGCCTCTTCCGGCTTGGCTCCCATCAGAACACGTTCCTTTGTTCTCACGCCCCATCAAATCACTCGGTTCCTTCAGATTTCCTTCTTCACAAAGTTCTTAAACAAATGTCGAGTGTCTACTGCTTCCGGTCTCAGCCTAAATATGGACCGGACGATACCGAATCACCGTCGCGTCAACCTGCTTCAATTCCAAGGGTCTTTACAGCGGTCCATGGTCTACCAATCAATTTTTACGTCGTCGATCCACCTTCTTCCAAGTCGTCGACAGAGATGCTCATCACCGTACGTCCCCTCATTCCAAAACCTCTTTCCCCATTCATAGCCTTCCACATAGCTGATAGGTGACTCGAGCAGAAAGTCCGCGGTGGTGTCCTCTCCCCAGCAGAGGTCGCACCATATATCGTCCTCGCTCTCCTCCTTACCGAACGAGTCACCGACCCTTTACACCGGAGACTTATCGAAGCGGTCCGGGATGAATCATGGCGGTAGGTAGTTAGCTTCGAATGGATCAACGGCTGTATAGCAGCAGGACATATCCTCGATTCGAAGGAGTACAAGATCCAGCTCCAACACCCATCCTCACATTCGGTCATACGAGGTCACTCCACGCGGTTTTTACCTTCACCACCGGTCCGCCAGTTGTGAAGAGAAAGCGACAACCGCGGTTTGAAACGGATTCAGAGTGAGACTCCGGATCAGGCCCCGAGTCGGAGGGTGTGATGGTATCCAAGCAAGATCGAGGGATTTTCCAAGACCTGAAGAAGAAGCTTCTGACATGGGATCGGTCGGAGAGTTTCACTGCTCTCCTTCAAGCTCTTGATGAACGTGCGAGTCATGATCTCCTCTTGTCTGGTAACTCTGATAACAATAGGTCGATCAAACGTTTCTCAGCGACCATTTCTCAGCGACCACAACAGATCACTCGACAATGGTTATTCAATGAACACAGGAAGGCGTTCAACGATGAGATACCTTGGTTGAGGGAAGTCTTGGGACGTAAAGCCGATCCAATCGAAACGGAAGAAGAAGACCTTAGGAGTGGACGGACGATGGGTAGATGAATGGGGAATTATGTCTAGGATGTCTAGGATGCTTGATGGGTTGCCTGCTTACTCGACCTTTCTCTTCCCTCTTGTCCCACCAGTCAAGCCATCCGAGACAATCTCCTCTTCCACTACAACCCCCTCATCGACGACCTCTCCTCTTCTCGCTGCATTCTCGTCCTCCCCTGTGACTCCAGCTAAGACCGCCTGTGTTCGGGTTGCGTATGTTGGTGACGGAGTGGCCTGGGAAACAAGGGTATTGATGAGCGCACATGCGCCTAGACCAAGAGCTACAGAGGAATCGGATCAGCTACACTTCTTTCCCTCAGACCACACGGCTAGTACAGAGGACCGAGCCTACTCACTGAGTCCCGACAGCTTCTCTGGCGGGTCATGGAACCATACCGCCGTCATCGCCACCATCCAGATCCACAATCCCACCAGTCCCGTCCCAGCCCACGTCGCCGCTATATGCACCCATCTCCCCCACCCTCCTGCCCTTCCTATCGAACCAGACCGCTCTCCCCTCCATGACGGTGTCAATTCCCGACCCAGAACGAGAGTCGACATCGTAAGCAGGAATGCATGGCCCGAGATATCAAAACCTCTATGCCATCTCGGGTTCGCGAGTGTCAATCCCGGATGCGAAGAAGTCGGGTGAAGGGTGTTGGTCTCGGTCGATGTGGGGAAGGCGGTAGATCTCGAAGAGAGGAGAGAGAAGAGTTCGGGATGCGATTTCGGTGTGAGCGGTCGGCGGAGGGAACAGAAAGCATGTGGGAGAGGGAGGTATAGCTGATCGGTGTCTGTCGCTTCCAAGATGGTTGGGTACTCTGGCGTTAAGAGCGGTTTCAGAGCTTCCGGGTCGAGATCCCATTCCTTAGGTAGAGCTACGGCACAACTTCCTCCGCTCAAGGCTATGACTCGGTCTCCTAACCCAGCACCGAAGAACCAAGTGGTGAACACCAACCAGAAGGTCGTGGCCAATAACCAGACGGCGAGTCTTGATCGACGACTCGTCCGAGCTGGAGGAGAGGAGGCGAGATGGAGGAGGTAGAAGAGGGATGTCCAACCCCATGCGTTCTTGACGAAGATTTGGTTGATGAGGTTCGACTTTCGGGCGAAGTAGTGAAGACGTTCGGAGAGGTGGGAGTGGGGTAGGGAGGTGCTTAGGGATGTTCCGAATATAAGGGATATTAACGTGCCAAGACTAGGTGGATGAGATTGCTTTAGGTTCATTTCGGTGAGGGGAAGTGGATTACAGGGGAATTGGATTATACGTACAGCATAGTACTCGCTAAGGTGACGGAGAGGGTAACCTGAGGATGTCTCAGTGCGGTAGACAGTGTCGAGGGTGGTAGGAGGGGTACAGGCGGATGTTGGGGTGTGGAAGAGAGGGACATCCGTCGAGCATGAGCGGATCCAGGAGCGATGGAAGGGGATGCGAAGCTACTTCGGGATGGTCTAGGCTTCGACGGAGTTGTTGTACTACTCCCTGCAGGAGGGACAGCCATGATGTCAAGCTTTACTTACATGAGGTGTTATGATGGGAGTGAGCAGTGGATCAAAGCCGTCGCGTGATGGGATCTAGCTCACACAACACCATCGATTTGATTCCGTTAACGACGCGATGATTCTGTACGAGTACTCGTACTGCGTATTTCACTTCCACTCGAATTAGCACGAAGAGGCTTTGTGAATCACTGCTTGAACTGTATCTGAACTACACCATCTCTAAACACGACTAAGCGTGATTTGCGCCGAATCACATCGAGCTCAGTGCTTTGATAATTACACCCGTTTATGCTCCATCTGGCCTTACTCACCTCACCTCAATCCGGCCAAATCATCCCTGGATCTGTCCACCTTCCCACTCGAACACGCTGAGCCGTGACAATTCTTATATCGCTTTGGCTCTGTCCCGACAACTCAAAGGAGCATCTATTGACCATCTCACCCTGATCCTCCTTTGCAGGTCGATCAATGGGTCAGTAAGATCCGACACCTCGACTCATGCTCATACACCGATGTCAAGTGTGTCATACGGACCAGGGATGGTTTCAAGGGATTGAAGAAAGAAAGTGCGATTACAAGCAGACATCCGCTGTCGAGCTGGAGGTTTTCCTCCTATACTGATGATGTCTTGTCCGATGTTGGTTCTGTCACGCCTGTAGATAACCACACACTCTTTCGTTTAGACTCAAAGCCACTTCAACTCCGCTTACTCAACGTCGCTCCCCGGTTAGGATGACCGGCCTCTTTACCCTCCCTCACCTCCTCGCAGCCTTCGCAGTCCTCCTCACATCCCAAGCATGTTACTACTGGCTGTACAACCTCGAGAACCCAAATGACTACGCATTCCGATTCTGTCAATGTGATGTGAGTCGAATGATCCTCCCTTCATCACTTTTTGTACCTATACCTTCCCTCCCGCCAAGCTGATCCCTCCTCAGTGCCAAAAGATCGATCAGAGCCAATCGACCTACAGCTCATGTTGCGTCGCCCTCTCATCCGGTGCACAGGTACCTACCGTCTGTACATCCATCGCTTCGCAGGTCGCGGCGAGCGGGACTACTTGTTCGTGGTCTGCGTTACCTACTACGGGGACTCCGACCGGATCTGCAGCAGTGGGTGGGGGAAATCCCACTCCAGTGAGTGGTGCTGGAGGTGGAGCTGGGGCCGGTGTTGGCGGAGCTGGGGCCGTCGGAGAGGTAGGAGCGTCTGCGAACCCGGCCGCGGCAGGTGCTAGTGAGTCATACTCGGTCACGGACCCCGCTTCAAATACTGAGTTGAATGTAGGCGTATCTCCTGGTACTGGTGGGAACGACGCGCCAGCTGCAGGTGGATCGACCGTTTGGGTCACTGCTACTGTCACGAGCCCGTGCGCTGGCGGAAGTCCAGTAACCAGCGCTTCCGCCGTTACTGGACGTGCAAGTGCTAACGGGGCGAACCCAAGTGGCGGTACTGGCAATCAACCAGCGGATTCGGGCGCAAGTCAAGGAGCAGTTGCCGCCGGCAACAATGGTGCCTCCGCAGCCGGATCTGGTGGGACTCCACCGAGCGGCGCCGCTGGTGGAGCTGGTTCAGGAGCTAAACCTTCCGGCGATGTGGCGGTAGAAGTGGGAGTAGCTGTTATTGGAAGTGCATCAGTATCAGTGGCGGTCATTGGAGGAGCTTCCGTGATCGTTGCCAGTGCTGCCGCTTCTCCCCTTGCCGATGGATCCGATGGAAGTGCCGCTGATGCAAGCGGAGGTGCTTCCGGTGTGGTTGGTGCAGCCTCCCAGAATGTTGGTACTGTTGATGCTGCTGGGTCTGGCGATACTTCCTCCGCAGCCGGTATGGCAAACGGTAGTCCAGCCGCAGGTGATCGACGTCGTTCTCTCTCACATCCGACAGCCTTACCCAAACGTCGAAACGGATACCACCGCTACCTCGCCCGAGACGGAATTGTCACGTCCACAACAACGATCTCGACCGACGACTGCGCGGGTCCAAGCGGGAGTATCGTTGCTGGAGCTACCGGTTCCGCCTCTGGTGGAGTTGTGGGCGGATCTGGACCTTCTGCAGCGGTATCTTCACCTGTCGTCGTCGGTCAAGGCTCGGATGGGCAGGCTATCGCTCCGGATACCGGTGGATCAGGATCAGGATCTGATCTTGTAGCAGCGAGTCTACCTGGAGGCCAGCAGCCTTCCGCTTCAGTGACAGGACAGCAAGACGGCTCTGCTGCTTCTGGCGGTGCTATAGCGGGCGCTTCTGCACCTGATGGAGGAGGTTCAGCGGTCGTTTCTGCTACCGTTGGAGGAGGTTTAGCGGTCGTTTCTGCAAATGCTGCAGGAGCTGCAGCAGGAAGCGCATCTTCACCTACCGCTGCGGCCCTCCCAGCAGCACAAAATGCAGACCAGTCCCCTGGAGCTGGAGCTAGCGCTAGTGTATCCGTAGCCGACGGCGGCTCTGTGCCAATCGGGGGCGTTGCTGCTGGTCCATCAGCCTCGAATGGTCAGTCTCCGAGTATCACGCCCACGTCCAACGCGGCTAGCGGGTCAAACCTCGCCGCCAACGTTGCGGGTCCTCCTTCGGGCTCAGCTGTCGCTGCAGGTCAGTCGGACATCGTCTCGTCAAGTGCAGGTGCAAACATCGCATCATCAACGCCAAATGCGCAATCAGCTACTCCCACTCCCCCTCCTGCATCCTCAATTCCGGCTCCCGCCGCCTCGCCACAACCCGCAAGCTCCCCGATACCCTCTGCTTCGACTCCCGCACCATCACCAATATACGCTGATCAGAATAGTACGCCAAGCGTCGGGGCAAATGGAGCGGTCGTCATTGATTTCTATGATCCATCTTCGGCTTCGGCTTCGGGTATTGCCGCTTCACCAGCTGTGAATAACCCATCTGCCAGTATCGGCGCATCACTACCCGCGGTCGGTCAATCTGCCAGCAACGGTGCATCACCTGTGGCTGCCTCAGCTCCGAGCCCGTCGAACCAAGCTTCCGTCCTACCCAGTCCGTCAGGTGCTTCTTGAGCTGTTGAAAAAAAGTTGGCTGGAAAAGGACAAAGTAAGTGGTATTTTCGGGAGTCGGGTTTAATGGGTTTCGGCTGATTATGAGTAGATCCATAGGGGAACTGAAGTCGAGCTGGAAATTCTAGATAAGGGAGGGCGGGAGGACGGACGGATGCAGTGGTGGACGTTTAGTAAAGCCAAATTATGCATCATTCTTTTTACCACTCAAGGCTTTTGTCGTCCTGAGACTTCGTCACGCCGCGCAAGTCCGATGTAGGTGAAATTATCGGGTGTGTAAAAGGTAAATAATTGGTTATGGTCCAGGTTAGCAGCTGGTCAATTGAAGTCTTGTAAATTTCTCTCGACGGTCTCTGACAATGAACAGTTATGGTGCTTTTCAGATGCCGATGTGGAATTTGACGAGAAGACGATGATCTAAGGAGAAGGGACCAGGGGACGACGACACGAGCAGCAGACCGTTGAGATAATGAGACGATGGCGGGGTATTGTACCAACACGTTATTACTTGACATGCCGATATCCGGGACGAGGCTCTCGACATGGGTAGAGACCCCCTCATGCGGGCAAAGGATATCCCTACAACTCCTCGTTCGACACTTCGGAACCTTCTGCTTGAGAGATCCGTGGCAATCAGATATGTCGGTCGAATGGTTCCGACCCTCAGCTTAGCCGTTTTCAGATGATCACGATAAATATGGTGGAATCCGGAGCTTCTGTCAGGCTCTGGACGGTGATCAAGCGTTGATTTGAGCGCACATCCTTGGACGTGGCGAAAATGGGGTAATAGTCAATCCGGCGAAAAGAGCGGTCACAAAGCCACCAACAAATATACCACGTGGAGATCCCTCTGAACTTTGTCTAAGCTCTCTCACCCCGGTCGTCGGTTTCTCCGTCTGGCCTCACTGCTCTGCGGAGTCCGAAATACTTCTCCCACTATGAACACCTTGAAACGCAAAACTCCGACGACGGCCTCGCCTACACCTGGTCCGTCTTCCGGGATTCGAGTGAAGAATGAGGATTCGGAGGATGTTAAGCGACGGAGACCTGGTTAGTCCTCGTTCATCCTCCTTCCTACCCAATCTCGAAGCGTCCTTCAAGTAGAAGGGTCTGATAAGTCCAGATACCTCGACCAAAGCCTTGACCGGAAACAATGCCGGATCCAGTAATGATCCCCGATCAGCAGCAGTCCGACTATGTTCCCGGCTCAAGGTGAGTTCCATCTTTCTCGTAACCGCTCCTATTCCAGCATTCCGCAGTCCCCTTCCTAGTGTAAGCCTGGAGCCGAGAACTGATGGTGGATGCCATGTCTAGACCGAAGGGACGATGAATACCCAGACTGCGTACTTCCATGTACAGGAATCGAATCCGGGCCTCGATCCTGCAGAGGTTTTGGAGCTTCTGAAGGTACAGGAGAGGGTGGAATTCAATCGCGCCAACGGAGTCTTTACGTATGTCGTGAGTCTGTCTGGTCTCACTCTCAGCTAGAGCCTACGCAGATCCGCACTGCTCATTCTATCGACTTATCTCTGTACTCATGAACTACGCCCCACTCACTCCGCTCGATCAGCCCGAGTTGACAATTACCACCGAACCCCAACTCCGGACCTACATCCGGACAAACTCCACGCCCACATCAGGAGTCCCCGTCAAGACTCTACGAGAAGCTATGCCACCCTCATCCCTCTCAATGCTAGAGGACTTGGAAAGACGAGGGGACGTCTTGATTATGCGAGCCTTGACTGGACCGTTTAAAGAGCCTAAATTACCGGACTTGGGGAGGGAGAACGCGGCGGGGTTAAAGATTAATGATAGTGGGGGTGGTGGAGGTGGGGTTGGGGCGAGGATGAGGAGTGTTTGGTGGGATGAGATTCGGGAGAGGGGGAGGGCTGGGAAGAGGGTTGATGATGGTGAGTTGGCCTTTTCTTCACAGACCAGGAGAGTAGCTGGTGGAGCCTGCGGGTTGTAGGACCCTTGGAGGTGAATGTGAGGGGCGAAGCCGAATGCTCGATGGTCGTTGCGCTCTGAGCTTGAGAAGGGGGGCTGCGGGGCCTTTGGAAATACTCAGCAGACGCCTGTTGGTAAACGGACCACGGCTCGCAGCTCTTCCAGATCCTTCACCTTGCGCTTATTTAAGGGACCTCACTGAGTCTCCTTAGAGTTCATTCTCGCCTGGGCCGATATCCCGATTGCAGAGACAGACGAGATTGCGAAGCTTCTTGCTGAGCGTAAGTCTGCTACTCCTCGGCAGCTGCCAATAGCTGTCTTGATCAAGCGCTCTCGCTGATGCCCATTGCAGAGGAGCTCAGCGTTTCATCCGCTATACCTCCCCCTCCGAAAGTTCTCGCTTCCTCTCAGCAGAAGAAGAAGAAGGCGACTCGGCGAGCTCTCAAGATCACCAATACACATATGAAAGAGCAGGTGAGCGTCACGTTTCCTGGATAGTATCGCCAATATTGACGATGGCTAGGGTATCGACTTCTCGAAAGACTATGAGAAACCATCTTGAACCGAGAAAGACCTTGCCTGTTTGACCTGGATTGGATATCAGCGTAGACTTCGCTAAGGTAAGCTCGACCTCGTGGCGGTTCGGCGGAGTCTGAGATTTGTGGCAGCAGTGGTGTCGTTGTACTTTGATAGCTCGGTCATGTCTCCCCCGTCCACCTGTAAACGCTCAGACAACACCATGCCAAAGCACATACTTACTGAGGTAGCCCTTCCTTTTCCGAAGGTCTGTCAACATGCAATATGCTGAAACCCAATGATAAAGGAGAACCCCGTCATTTCTGAGCTCGATTATTTGTTGATCCGAAGTTATTTGAACCCTGAACGAAGCCAATGCCCGATTGGACGGATAAAGTGGTCTCAATCCCTAGAAACATCCCTTTGTTTTTCCTTCATCGCCCTCCCTCCCGAGGGTGATCAGGGATCATCTCTCTCTCTACGACCTACTCTCATAGACACAGCTGGCTAAGAGATAGCTCTGAAGTGAGTGCGCCCACAAAAACAGGTCGAAGGCTTTCCACAACTCTCTTTCCTGGACTTCCTTTCTTTGTCCATTCGAGAAACGTGCTTTTTGTACATATATCCCTTGCTTCACTGTCTTCCGGGCTTGCCGTTCGAGGGATGTGCATCTGAGGACTGGGTCGTAAGTAAGTTCCACTCCTCTCGCTGGTTCTTGCAGAGGAGTCGAAACGGGTAGGAGGAGTTGTGTTTTCACTCCTTCGTCTCGGCTACCATGCCTTGGCTGGGCATGTTCCGGTTCCGTGAACATGTTTTGATACATGACGCTGATCCTTCACATAGATACATATTACGAACAACATTCTGAAATATAGCATAGTGGCCGAAAAGTTCAACATGCCGGCCGTCACCAAGAGCCAAGTAAGCTCCCCAAATCCTCGTTTCACCAGTCGAACCCCACTGACCCTCCCAGGCATCCCCCATCCGAGCATCACCCCGAAAAGGTTCCTCAACCACCCGAATCCTCCCAACACCCCTATCTAACTCTCCAAGGCAGACCTCCACCAACATCACCACCAACTCTTCCTCATTCCGTTACCCACCTTCCTTCGAATCCCTCCACCATACCTCCTCCCGATACCCAGCTCCAAAATACACACCTTACTCCCCTTACAAACCGGGCGAGTATGGTCGATCCGAGCGAGGCTTGGGAGCGAGTGATCGAACGAAGATTGAGAGGAAGTTGTTTGAAGGGGATGATGATGAGTTACTCGTGCCCCGGGGTAGAGAGGATTCGGGGTCTAGTCCTTTAGCGCCGGCTTTTGAGGCCAAGATGGTTTTGAGGAATGGTGCTTCGGTTGATCTGATATCTTGGTATGCCCCAGCTCTTTGCCCGTATTCCGAATGAGAAAGGCTGATCCGCCTTGTCTAGGCTCCGGACAAATTTCCATCACATCCCAGAGCCTTATACCGTCCTGACCCCCTCCATGTCCCTCATAGGGATCCGCGCTCTCCTCCTCGAGCGTTTCCCACGAGTTCCCGAGCTCGACGAACTCTTAAAAGCCGTGACCGCCGCTTTCCCACACTCGAGATGGGATTACCCGACCGGTGGGTTCGCCCGTGAACCACCTACTCTACGTGGACTGGTATGGCACGGGAAGGACGTAGCGGATGAGGATGAGAGTGATCGACCTGCTCCGAGGTTGTCACTGAGGGCGAAGACGACCGCTTCGAGAAGTCCCACTCAGAGTACGCTCGTTTCGCCGATCTCGAGCTCGGCGAGGAAGCCGTTACCCGATACTCCGGCGAGATCGGTACTTGAGGAGTTTGCGGAGATCGCTACATTGGCCGATAAGACGCCCGTTAGTAAGACGAGATCGTTGGCTGGGGAGATGATGGTTCCTGCCCCGGCGTATGCTCTGGCGAATATCTGTAATTCTTTCGCTTCTCAGCTCGATCGGAAACGCCCGGCCTCTCAATCCCCCGAACTTCGACGAAGAGCTTCGACTGAAGATAAGTTACAGAGACTGCTTGCCGCTGCTGAAGCGGTCGAAGGATCACCGATAACTTCGTTGCTAGGCCACAAGAGACGCCGAACAATTGGAGGAGCAGGTACAGCTCGAGAAATCATGGCTTCCCGAAAAGCCATGTCTTCTCGAGGAACAATCAGTCCTGCGATGGGTTCCCTCTCCCTCCTCCCAGACGTGATAGAGGATTACGAAACCACCTCTACTCTCCTCCCAACCGTCTCAATACCACAACGAGCACACACCTCCTCCTCCGCTTCACACGCTTCGTCAACAGCCGGACCATCCCGTAAAGTCAACGAGTTACCTACCAATGGCGATCACCCTGGAGTGGATTGTAAACCCCCTTACCCTTATCATGAGATGATCAGGACGGCTATCGAAGCTGCGCCTGAAAGACGGTTACAACTCAGTCAGATCTATGCGAGTATAGCGGATAGGTTCCCGTTTTTCAAGACGCTGGATGAGAGAAAGACTGCTGGTTGGCAGAATTCGATAAGGCATAATTTATCTCTCAAGTGAGTCGGGTCTTTCTCCCTTTCACTGAATTCACCTTTTCGTCCCCCGAGAAAGGGTGACGAAAAGGCTGTCGGTTGTCTGGGGGGAGTGAGAGGACACTAGCTGAGCGTGTTTTTGTCTCTCTTTTTCAGAAAAATGTTTGTTCGGGTGAATAAGCTCGATGGAGTACCTGATGATAATGGTGGGAAAGGGGGTTGGTGGACCGTTCAACCTGGTGTTCCGGATGAAGGGAGACCTGGACGTAAGGCAAAGTCGAAGCGACCTCATGATTCAGGAGGGGAAATTGAAGGAGTGGATGGTGAGATGGGTGTCAGGATGGGGATAGGGATGGAGATAGGGTACGAGGTGGACGGACTGAGACATGAGAGTTTGGAAGGGGTGGTGGGGACACCTGGGGTGGTGGATGGGTTGTAAAGGAGGAGTGATTACGCGCTTGCATGATTGCATGGGACCTTGATCTTTGATGTTGAAGTAAAGGAAAGGATGAATTCGGTGTTTTCTCGTCAGGGCATCAACCTCCTCAACCTAGGATCAGTAAAGGGCGAATGGTATGGCTTGTTCCCGCGCGACCTCGCGAAGAAAAACAACGAAAAAAGCCATGAGGTTCATAAGTTGACCAAGTGAATCTAAGTGAATGCTGATACTAAAACTCCTCACAACCCACAACGACATCATAGGAGTAGGTCGTCCCCTCCTCCTCCACCGCCTCCTCCGCCATTGAACGAAGGCTTCGCTGGTGACTGCGCCTGAATTTGTCCCGTACCCATGTCCATCCTTGCTTCACCTGATCCCCATAAAGAACTCATCGCCTTCTCCTTCTCCAGATCCTTGATCGTCTTCCCACTCGCAGCTCCCCCCGGCTGACCATTCGCGCCATTCGCCTTTCCTCCAGAACCGATCGACCCGAGCGACGTCGTCCACAGATCGTCAAAAGTCGATGCGCCTGCCGGCTTGGCGGTCACGCCAGAAGTAGAAATGTAGGAGGGTCGGGTAGGATTGCTAAGTTTGGGTTGTACTGGCGACATCATGCTAGTGTAATTTGGCGTAGTAGCGGGCGGAGAAGATCGTAGCGGACTGGAGAGAGATGACATGCGATTCTGAGGTTGTGAAGAGACAGCAGCGGTTGAAGTCGAACCGAGAAGGTCGAAGAGGCCGGCATTATTGGATGCAGCGGGTTTGGGAGTGGAGGGATTAGCTGGCTGGATGCTAAGAGCTTGTTGAAAGTCGTCAAATTCGTCTAAGCCACTGTCAGCTACATCCTGAGACACTCCAACAAATACACTCACCATCAGCAGCTACTGGTGCGAGGGGAGCGGGTACCGAAGTAGCAGGAGCAGAGACCGGATCATCATCGAAGTCAAACAAGTTCACCTCCTTTGGCTTTTCCATTGGCTTGTCCACTGGTTTCTCCGCCTTTGTCGTGCTCTTCGGCGGAGGTTGTGGCTTGCTAGAAGATCGACTTGTCGACGCTGAGATAGAAGGCCTAGGCTGCTCCTTAAAATCGTCCGCCCCCTCGTACTCGTCATACTCTGCTACTGAACCAGCTCTATCGCGAAAACCTCTCGAACTCGATCGGTAGTCTGCTTGCGCCTTGTCAGCATGACGCTGAGCGAATGCAAGCAGACGCACCTTCACTACCATCATATCCTCCTCCACCACCATCACCTCCTACCGTCTCACTCCCAAATCCACCATACCGACTCCCGCCAGATGTCACAAAGCTCATGCCTCCGTCATTCCCCTGACCTCGGTACTTCGCCTTGTTTGCTTTGGCTTTCCGACGTTCCTGACGGATTTTCTCGACGTCGGTCAGGATGGCCGCGATCTCAGATGCTCGATTCCGGACTAAAAGATCGGAAGTCAGTCCTGACATTCCCAAAACAGCAGCGATTTGAAGCTCGATGGAGGGCCGAGACCGACTCACCGTTGATCCCCTGATCCTTGCCCTTCTCATCGATGTAGTGAAAGCTTCGCAACATCTTGATCGTCGAGACATGTGCTCGAGCATCATCAACGACCCGCTCGGACCCGTTCTTTACTAAGAATTCAAGTAGTGTGAGAGCCTGAAAGAGGGGTCAATGGTCGCTTCCTTCCCCAAATCTACTGCCGACCAATCTGGGTTGTCCAGGTAGTCAAGGGGATTGAGGTAGCCACACACCTTGTAGATCTGACGCCATTCTCTAGCTTCTTTCCTAAGAGTGCGCAAGTCAGCACCATTATTCGTGTCTAAACACCTCGCATTCGAAGGTGACAGTGGAGATCTGCATGACGAACTCCATGAATCGTGAGTAAATCGTTGGCATGATCTCGTTGAACTGAGCACTACATAACGCGTAAGCTCGCAAAGTCACATCAAAGACAACCGTCTGTTCTGTTCGATGAAGCTCACAAATTGTTTGTTCTGAAGTCGAGTTCAGCTCAACTTCGGCAATTTGATCTGGAGACTTACGAATCGGCGATCTGTTGCATCAGCGTCGAGCTTGCTCCCCTGGTTGGATCGATCAGCCAGCTTCTGAGCCGAGCGACTGGACGCACCAAGGATCATCATTCGTCGCTTCGCGAACCTTCGCTTCCATCTCGCTGACGTTGAGGACCATGTTCCTGGCTTGGTTGTAGTATGATTTGACATCGTACATGGTAATTTGGGAGGCCTGTTTGGCCAGATCTATGATCAATCAGTTTTATACTCCGGATCAACCTGCCAAGTTTATTACAGAGACGAGGCGCCATCGGGATTGTATCGCTGAGCTGCGAAGTACAAGCACTCACCTTCAATGTAGTTCATGATGGGATGAGTTGGACCGAACGTTGATAAAGTCTCTCCACCTTGGGTTATTCCGGATGGGTCTGATGCGAATTTGAGAAGAGTAAGTAGGACTCAACAGATGGAGGAATGCGATGAGGCGCGCCATCAAACCGACAAGTTATGCCACGTGAATGAAACGCCGGCATGTCCGTGACTCAGAGCGGGGCTTCTCTGGAGCAATCCAAATGTCGACTTTTACTCATTATCCACCTCACATTAACCCAGGCGAGCAGGTCTATCAAGGTCTCATATCCCATTAAAATATGTCTCAAGTCGACTTCAAACCTTCCCCAAGCGATGATATCAAGCCATACCCTTTCCTCATACCCGAAGAAGACGAGGAGGAGCTTGAAATCTCCCCTCGGCTCGGTTCAGGCTTTGTATGGGCGATGAAGATCCCTCGATTCCTTTTAGAGCGATGGGAAAGGGTTTCGGAAGCAGGTGTCGAGCTCGGTACATTGGTAGTCGACAACTCGTCAGTCCAGCACCTCTTGTCCTTCTGGCTGCATATCTAACCGGGATAGAGCGGTCCCACCTAAAATCACCCTTCGCCTCCTTACTTCCGAATCCCATCCACCTACACCCGCCGATGACCCGATGAATGGACATACACAACCTGAAGCGGGGCCTAGTAAACGGAAGTACGATACAACCAATATCCCGGACGAATACGAGGTGTACGTCCCCGACGAACGGGCGAAGAACACGTATGTCTTCACGGAGAAGATCAGGGCGTGGGGACCTATGAATCGGGGTGGTATGATCGGTGGGAAGAGGAAGAGGGAGAAAGGTGAGCTGTTCTCTCTTCGTGCCGATCGTGCCTTACTTGGACGGGAACACAATCGGGATACAGCTGATACGTTACTAGCGAACCCGAAATTGATTGCAAAGATCGATCATGAATGTAATGTCAAGCCGGTACGGAATGAGAAGTATTTGAAGATTCTGCAACAACGGCAACTTGAGAGTTCTCAGACCAGGCGGTGAGATCTCTATCTTTGCGTATCTGTGAGCAGGGTTCAGCTGAATCCTTATACTTGTTTAGGCAAATCATCCAGCTAGAAGATACGGGAATCAGTAAGGGACAGATGGCTCAACTTGCGAGCGGGTTCGCGAATGCTAGCAGCAGCTTCGGTCGAGGAATGGTCGTACGTCATATCCTGGTGAATCTCGCTGACATCTAGTCTCGACCAAACCGCTTGACCGCTGGCGAGCGATTCGCCCGACTCGACAGACACGACCTAATTGACCGACTTTTTTCCCTCTTCTCTGATAAACCTTACTGGGGTATCCCAGCGCTTCGAGCGACCCTCAAACAACCTGATTCTTGGCTACGAGAAGTATTGAAGGATGTAGCTGAGCCGATGAAGGAGGGGCAGTATGCGAATATGTGGAGGTTGAAGGAAGGTTGGAGGGGTGATGCGAAGGGTGAGGGGGAAGGAGAGGGAATGATGGAGGCTGATCCTAATGCTGAGGCGGAGGGTAGGGAAGAGGAATTTGTTGATGATGAGGACGATGATGACTTCGAGGAGGTATTCAAAGTGGACTAGTGCTTATCGCGATGTTTGGTATGGAGGGGATTCGTGGTGTAAGCTAGATCCAGTCCAGTGACGTAGAGGTAACTCTCGCGGCGGCAAGCGCTTTGTGAATCTTGTTTCCCGATTACACCGCATCATTAAGGCCAATCAGCGCGTGCAGCAGCCGTCTGTTTCTCTAGACATGCATGTTTCGTGAGATCCGCATCATGTTGTCTATCACGACGTGTGACCTAAATAGAGGCTGAGCCAGCACTCTCAATCGGCAAACGGCGTGTCTGGCGTGTCTGACAAGAACGTCACCTTTCGACTCTGAAGCAGTCTTGGAGTTGAGGTATTGATGGAGTTAACATGTTGATGTCACCACCATCTATCGACAAACACGAGACGAAACATATCTGTGTATAGTCAGTGCATCCACTCCATCGTTCCCTACAAGGAATGCATCTCTTACGTTCTCCCTGATCTCATTCCAAGGCGACTCATTTCGGACCAAAGCGACTCATCTCGAACTAGAACCGAGCTGTGACAGTATCTCAAGATGAGTTTCGCTCGATTCCGGACCTTTGTCATTTTATCACACCCTTTCATAAATAGGAAATCAAATGATGAGACTTTTGACGAAATTTCGTGAAAAATTATGAAAGGCCATCAGCGATATCCCGTGCTGAGCTCCTCAACCGAAACAAGAGAAATGATAACCAAATCGTGTACCCAATTTTTCGAGGGTTTTTGCGGTTTTTGTCCGTAGATAAGATCTCAACATTTCATTTGATTCAGCAATAATCAAGCCTTGATCAAATGCAATCTACCCCAAGCCCTCATCAGCATTTGAATTGCAGATTCATAAATGGAAGTCACATTATATTAATCGCTCTACTAGATTGGATCTAAGAAGTCTGGCTTGACTATATTTTCATTTCTCTCGGAACAACACCTTCCAATTCCTTCACCTCCACCACAGAGAACCAAAGGCCAACCAAAGGCAAGCGCAATGTCGAGCAACAGTGATCTGAGCTATGTGGGTGACGCCATCACCAAGATCTCAAACGGTACAGTCACCTTGTCACATATCGTCAACGGCAGTACTCTGTACCTCGAATCCAATTGCAACACAGGTGTCTACGGCTCTACAATCCGGGAGACCATCGAAAAGTCTGTGATAGATTGCGAGTCGCAGAAGCTTCGATCAAGGGGGAAATACTAACCATCCAACCATCCAACCCCGCAAATACGTACATCGTTTATACGGTGGACATTCAGCAGCCGGTCGGGACCAAGAGGAAACGCGTTTCTAGTGGTGGATCATGGAGTTCGTCGTGGGAACCATACTACCTATCCCGTGTTGACCTCGACCATGCATGAAGTTTTTGCTCGTTTGGAATTGATCATGACTGCCAAAAGTCCAGAATCGTCGTCTTTCAGCCTATTATCGATAATTTGCCTCAAAATCCGGTGAAAGGTGCAGCCATGACGCTTGTAACCTCATAAGCTGTGATGGTGTATTTTGTCGCGAACCGCACCTACCGAGCCTGCATTAGTCTTAGTATCGGTATATGGATGTCAAATCAAGTACTGGAAGGCTTGGACAACGGGATGGACGGATCAAAGACACATATGTAGTACACGGCGCATCCAATCCCTCGCATTCTGTCCACTTTCACATTCTGTTGATTCTCATCCCGTAGTCAATCTCTCCAATCGAGCCAACTCTGCGACATAAAGCTGCAAGGAATCACAAGAAGCTATTCCAACGTGAGTGTAGCAGCCATTCGTTGTCCTTAGATCCCAAAAAAGAGCTGTATGAGCATTTCTGAGTATGCTTAGCGAGCCACTACCCGTTTGACCTCCTATGATCGCTTGGAGCACCGATCAGGAGATATCCCCAACATAAATACGACTGAAATAGCTTCAAAGCTCTTCTCGATCCCATTCCTCCAGTGTGAGTACAATCACACTCAGACCACCTGATTTCCCCCTTTCCCTTACATCCAATTTGCCCATCGAACACTCTTACTATTGACTTTTTGCGTATTGAGACATGCCATCTTCATCGTCTTTTTGGCCAAATGAGAAGCGTCAGCCATCGGAGGGGAGTCTCTCATCATGTTTGGGAAAGGAGAAGATACCCAAAGCTCTCAATTCGGTCGACACTTGTCACGACCGTGAATCGAAGCTTGGATAGCATCGCGGAATAGTTGCCGACAACGAGCAACCAGTGCTTCACCCCGACCTTGTACTCTGAAACGAGTTTCGACCATGTTCTATGTTTGCTAAAACAAGGCCATGTCTCGCTCCATTGTACTCAACACGCTTCCCCTCGCCTACGACAAAACACCATTGACCTCAAAACAAGACGCCAACATATCGCCGACTATAAGCAACCAATGCTTCATGTTCGTTGTTCGCCGACTTCCCCCTTGCCCACGACGAAACACCATTGATCTCTAAACAAGACAAGCCGAAGATAGGCCAGGAGAAAAAGGTATAATAGAGATGATTTGAGAGACGGGGAGAACCAGCGATTCGAGATTGAAAGTCATTGAAAGTCAACGAGATTCATACATAGTTACCTAGCTTTGCCGTACTTGATCTACCCCCCGCACTGTTTAGCCTACGCTACTCGACCGGCACTTAACTCGGCTACACCCACGTCTGTCCTCGAGTTCTTCAAGCTAAGTTCGACAACGGTAGCCTAACTTCGCCGAAGCCCAGTCAACTGTCGCCGATTCCAGGAGCTGAGCGTCGGGCCATACAGCTGGTCGACGTAGCACCGTGACAACACTGCCTTCAATCTCAAGACATTCTTTGACCCACAAGCTCATGACCAGAAGATCCTTGCCGATACTCAACGATCAAAGGAGACTGCCTTGTGGTTGGGGAAGCTCAACATCGTGGACAGGTCGACGACGAGCCTTGTACGTGTATATACATATTACAAGGATAATTATCATTGCTGATGGGTTCTTTCAACTTACAGGCTGCTGAAGGTTACTCAAACGTAGGTGACAATTATCAGCCTTTATTTTCTGATCTGAGCTGATGATTACAGCTCCACGTCGATTTTAGAGCAAGCGGTTGAACAAAAGGTCCTGGAGAAGGGGAGTGAGAATGAAGTCCATCCGTCCGACCCGAAATCGTCGGAACATGGAGATTGGACGACATACCAAGCTTTGGCGGATTGCGACGAGGCGTATCTCAGCGATGGAGGGAGGAAACGGTTGTCGGAGCTACACGAGAAATTCTATTACGCAAAGGCGAAATCCGTCGTCACTTGGACAGGGTCTTCATCAGCACTCAATGGGCCTTTCATGTCGACTGCGACGTTGGTTGGAGGAGGTAGGCAGACTCAGGACGTGCCGTTCATGTCGAGATCCACTT
>JAABUH010001233.1_pt1 | contig 30202 bp, 29 predicted proteins | sample 5559121 | NCBI WGS metagenome assembly JAABUH01 (sample SAMN10711871, study PRJNA513364) | rock metagenome | isolation source: Antarctica rocks | place: Antarctica: Victoria Land, Battleship Promontory nord | collected 2015-12-28
TGATTTGCAACGTTCCACTGTCCCCTCAGAGTCCCTCTAGAGCTTTATAACGGGCTACCCGAAGGGAAAAGGAGAGGCGAAAGTAAGTAAACGACAACGACAACCGATAGCCTCTGCGACGGGCACCATTCCAGTTCATCCAATTCACCCATATCCTCATATCCTAAATAGCTCTCACCGTTTCTCACAGTCTCGTGCCCCTTTACTGATCTCGAGACTTGGATTCTCTTATCTCCAAGTGCTCGCTTTCATCTAAGAAAACCAAACACCCACCACCGAATCCTCAACACTCCCAGAAGCACCCTCATTACGAGAAAACCTACCACCCCAAAACAAATCCAACAAACTCCATCTACTCACATCTACAGTTCGCCTGGTCGATCCCCGTAAATTCTCAGCCAACCTCTTCTGAATCCCTCAACACCCACTTTCCATATACCCAAGTCCTCGCTTCATTCCACAGTCCAGCCAACCCTCAAACCCACAATCCCAACCCCAAACCCAAGCGAATTCCACAAACCCCCGTAGTCCCTTAGATACATACTGTACTATACACCCCATCAACTCCTATCAAAACTTCCAGCACAAAATTCCCCCAGCCCTCAACCGTCTTTCAACTAACCCACCACCTAATCACTTACAATACCATCAAGAGAAGACGACCCCTGGGGGGCGAACACATATGTACAAGTGTTTCTTTAGGGTTCAACCTATGTAGTTCTTTATTAACCACAAACCAACACTAAGCATCTCATCTCATTTCATTTCATCTCATTCCAATCAATCAATCAGTCAGCTCAAAGCATTTTATCCCAGCTTTAAAGAAACCTATCTATATCTCTTATTTCGAAAATTCAATTTTAAAACTATCGAATTATCGAATTACCTACTGACCTACCCACCTACCGACCAACTTCTTCCCATTCATAATCGCATACATACATACATCAATCTCAAATCTCGCAACTGCGAAAACTCTCTTTTATATATAATATAAACCTCTCAGACTTCACCCTAACTCAAATTTCGACTCCGACTTCAACTCTCAACTCTTCCGCTTCAAATATTTAACAAGGTTGTTGATGTACTTGAGTGTGTCAAGATGAGGTATCTTGAGAGAATTGTCGAGGGGAGGGGTGGAGAAAATCTCAGTATCACATACAAGCAAGAGCACTCGTACTTGTTTTGTCTGGTTCGTTCATCAATTCATGCTAGTTCTACAACCCTACCTAGCTAGCCGAGCCAAGCAACTACCGACTAAGTTATTACCTAGTCATGGATCAATCTGCTCCGTCATAACCCCTTCCTTCTGCCTTCCATCAAATAATCGGAGAGAATACTGGTGGTAATCTTGAGCACGCCTGCTATGCCCTGGAAAGAAAAAGTAAAACAAGCCTGGAACAATCTAAGAGGCTGATAAAAGAAAGAGCTGGTGTCGTAGTTGGGTTTGGTATCCGTGTGGACGAAAAGCGGCTGAGAGCGCAGGTCCCGAGAATTGGAATAAAATCGGCAGAAGGGGGATCAATCGTAGCAATCTCAGTCGCCCTACCACTCAAACTCGCCCTGCGCCTTGTGAAAGACATATCTGCCATCATCGTCAGTCATGCATAACCAAACACTATCTCGATGCAACACTTACTCCCGGCCTCCCGTCGTCAAAACCCCGTCCTTCAGCGTGCACTTCCACTTACTCTTGACGCGCTGAACCTTGTCATAAGTACACAGCATAATCTGGCCCTCCTTACCCTCCTCACCCTCTACTTCGACGGTATTGTCGTCGTCAGGGTCATCCAGGTCGGAGTTGATTGCGTCTTCGTCGTCGTCGTCAAGATCTGGGTCGTCTTTGATGCCTGCTTTGTCGTCGTCATCCTCGTCGTCTAGGCCGTCGTATTGAGGGATCTTGGAGGTGGGCGCTAATTGAGCAGCGGCTAGAGATTGGTTTGAACCGCTTGGGGTGCTTTGGGCGGCCCTGCGCTTCCTGGCCAGTGGCTGCTTTGCCTGCTCAGACAGCGGCATCATCACGCCACCACCCTCCATCGATTGGCTCATCTGCTCTAAACGCTGCCTCATAGTCAAATCCGCATCATAGGTCCCGCTAGGGTTTTCCAGAGCATCAGCCCGACGTTGAGCTATCATTGAACTCCAGTCGTCAGCGCCATCAGTCTGTGCATGGCCAGCGTTGGATCGTTGCTGCTGCGCTTGTTGTAAGCTTTGATACTGTTGCTGTGCCTGTGCGGTATACTCCCTCCTCTGCTTCTCAGACAGTTGAGGAAGCTGGATGTTCTGTGGGTTCCGATGGGGCTGCTGACTCGGAATCCCCATACCTGCCTGTGCATGGAGTTGATTAATCTGCAGATTGGCACCGGCACCGAACTTTTCTTGCAGATTCTGTGCAGCACGTTGCTGGGCGACAGCATTCCCGTAATTACCATTAAGAACATTGTTTTGAGGGATTCCCGAAGTGTCGTAAGAGCCTGGTTCGGTCTTGATACGTACGCTACCACCACTATTACTCGGCAACGGCATTGCAGATGGAGGGGGTCCACTTGACGGTATCTGTTGCGGTCGAGGAACGTTGGAAGGTACAGGGGTAGGATTGGCGACCATCGGTTGAGGTATTGGCGGTGGTTCCCAAGGAAAAGAAGCGACGTGCATCGCAGTGAGCTTGGTTTGCCATGTCTGCAGAATAACATAGCATGACCGTCATCAGCACAGTCTCTACTATAAACAACAGTTTCTCTCAAAAGTAATGGGAGGATTCTAGCAGAAAAAGGCTTGGCTCGGTTGGAGTTGCAGTTAGCGGAAATGCGCAAGCGCGTGCGGAAATTGAAACCGAAGGGCAAGGTGCGTATAAATGAGTCAAAGGGTCGGTAATCCCCCCAAAATCAAAGAACTCCCACATTCCCCCGCTTTCGCCCACCCAAATCCGAAAGATTGCGCCCGGCCCTCGCAACACAAAGACAATGCTCTACGATGTGCAGATGCGATAATTGATCATTTCTGACACCGAATCAAGCAGCTGTGTCTTTATTGACGAAAGAGGCATGTGCGAAAACTTGATCAACACCGATGCAGTCAAAAAAGAAAGAAAAAGAGACCAACCGTTTTCATATCGTTCAGTGTCTGCTGGTTGATCCCATCCTCCTCGAAGGTTACCTGACAGTTGTCGATCACATCATCCATGATCTTGGAGTACACGGAACCCTACAATTAGTTGTTCTCTTCAGCGTCTGTGTTACATGATAGTGCATAGGGCTTGAACAGTCTGGCAAGAGCAGACTGACCACAAGCTGGTTCGACATCCTGCCGACAGCAAGCTACCAATCCCAGTCTGGACCTGGTTGGCCAGTTGGAGGAAAGGACTGTATGTGTTGGTTCGAAGTGTTTGGGATGATACGGATTCGTTGTGAGGTGTCGATGTTCCGACTAGGCCCAGTCTCTTTCCTCCCACCTTTATGTCCAGGCCCGATGTTCCAGCTAAGTCTCACTTTGTTGCTTTCTCTTTGATCTAATTATCGTGTCTGTGTGTCATACTATGCGTGGTGAGTTGTCGTGGTTCGTTAATCTCTTAGATGTTGATGTTGTAAAACGGAAGTTCAGTCTGCTAGGAAATAATTGAAAGAGCTTCCTCGCTTACTAATGCGCTTAAGCTTCACTTGTCTCACCCAAAGCACATTTCAGTTAGGATCGATCAAATTGAGATTGTGATTTGTATCGAATGACTTCCCCACCGAAATTGATCTGCCAAGTTCTAATAGCGAGATCTGTTCATCTTCAACCTCAAACACCAGTCGCTAAGTACAATCTAAAAGAACACGCAACAACGGATCCAATGGGTTGAGACACGAGAGCCCCAATCCCTATCTTATCGTCATTTGCTTCACCATATCCCCTCCTTTGCCAGTCACACCTCCTTCCCTTGAAATTGCTGAACTTGAACCGGGCTTCTTCTCGAAAAGCTTCCAGAACTTGAGACTCTCATCCGCAGCTAATAGTCTGGTCAGCGAAAATGGGTGAAAAATGAACATGGTAGCTTACCTGCTGTTGCTAGCATCTGGCCATCTGGGCTTAGACAGCTGTGGAGTACTCTCGTCTCATGTGCCGGAATCTCAACGTTGCGCACCAAGGTCGGATAGCTCCAGATACTAAGAGAGTTATCTGGGAACCCGCTTGAACTGACTATCTCGCGGTAGTGGTTGCTCCATCGTAGGCTTGTCACTTGAGATCCTGTATCGATGCTGTTGGTTCGAGCTCCTGTTGTGGTATTCCAGAAATGGATATGTCTGTCATATGAACCTCCTCCAGTAGCAAGGAGGTTTGGCTGCCATGGGCACCAGCTCAAGGCCTTGACAGCAGCACGATGGTTGGTCTTCTGGAATTTGGGAGCACCCAAGGATCGGGCGTCCCAAATAGAGACCAAGTTGTCGTTACCACCAGTGGCAAGCTGAGCACCATCCGACCTCCACTCAAGTCCACAGACCTCAGATGTGTGAGACACTAGCTCGGCGACTTTATGCTGAGCAACGCGGACATCGTGGTTGTAAACCAAGCCACTTCGAGCGCCAGAAGAGAGAAGGTGTTTGTTCCAGCCCATTACTCCAACGCGGGTATCATGACCGTGCATGCTACGGAGCTTGCTCCCTTCTTCAACATCCCAGATTTGGATCTCCCCAGTGCCAAGACCGACACCGACGTAGGCACCGTCTCCACTCCATTTGACACTGCTGACGTAGGTATCCGGTGATGTTTCTAGCAGACAGCTGACAGTGCCAGACTCTGCAGACCAGACGTAAACATTGCGCTCCAAGCCTATTGCGACCTGGTTACCTGAGCTCCAGTCAAGAAGGTTAAGGTAATAGTCATCAACAAGGCCGGGAGCATCAAGTACACGCTCTGGAGCAGTTAGGACTCTTCGTCGAAATTGTGCTGCCGCGACATTTGTAGGCTTGAGGGGACGATTGTACTGTGATCTCAAATCGATTGGTTTGGAAGACTCGGGTGGTGCTGGCTTGAATGCGAGAATACGGGTATTCAGTGAGACACCACAAGCGGACGCCAAAGACGATTCATACGCAAGAGTTTCTGGAGCGGGCTTCACGTATGATGTGGATTCCTCGTTGTCGCCCAGATTAAGTCTTTCAAGAGCAGCGGTAGCATCATCATCAGAGCTGTGGCCCCCAAGATTGAAAGCACTTGCCGCATTCGCAAGGACTGTTGAACCTTCGCCACTAGTCTTTGGTCGTTGGCTGTCCGGATCGAGTTTGCCTGAGCCAGCTATGGCTAGGCCTTCGCTTGCAGTCCGATTCGGGATAAAGCGATCTCCTGCATCGATTCGGACTGTGGTCTTGCCTGATCTTGAACGTAGAGGACCTCTCTTCCGACTACAGCTCTTTGAGGGTGTTTGCCCAACGACAGGCCCAGTACCAGTAAGATTCCAATCCGACACGCCAAGTTCGAGATGTCTGGGCGAGTTCTTAGCCTTGGCAATGTTGGATTTTGGAGAGTCGCGGTAGGTCGATTTTGAGGTCGACCTAGCGAAGTACTGTGACAGATTGCCGCCATATGTGGATTGTGACGTTACATGGATACTGTCTGATACGTGTCTCGGAGGAGTGAAGGGGGAGGAGCTGTTCGAGGCGTTGGTGGCGAGGCTCGCAGTTCGTGTGCGCGGCGACGGCGTCAAGGGCATACGGCCACCGGCGGTTCGCGTAGAGAAGATACCATGATGGCTCTTGAGGGGAGTTGATATCGAGGCAGTTGCCATCGTATGATATGTTTTGATCGAAAGGACAATTTAATGTATCGATCAATGTCCTGTGGAAGAAGACCGGTGGTCTTCAGGTTAGTAATAGTCGATTAACCAACGAGCCTGTCGAGGGTTGTATGTTCCGGTGTCGAATGAGCTCCCAAGAGTCTCAACTGAATGGATCCTGGGTAAATAGTTGTTAGTAGTTGATGTTGTACCGGAGCAAATGCTGTTAATCGAGGTCCCTTCGCAGAGATGTTCTAACAATCGGTGGGTCGATCAATTCAGACTTGAAAACAGGTTTGAACGATCTAATGGATTGAAGACAGTAATCTTGCGTAAGGTAATAATGTTTTGCAATAAATGCAGAGGAGATAGAGAAGAGGAGGTATGCGGATAGAAGTAATGTAGAGAGAGGAAGGAACAGAGACTCTGGACCCCAAGTTTATGTACCAGTCAACAGACCGATGCGCTAAGCAGTTGCTGAGCAACGAAGCTTAGTAATAGGGATCTACCAATCACCGGGAAGTCGGGACAATCTCCGAAGTCTGGCGATAGTTATCAAATTCCAATGTCACTGTGAGACCACTCGACACTTCAAGCATCTCAGAGCCGCCGCACGAGAGAGGGAGAGAAATTTGCACAGGCCCTTATTCACTCATCTCTCGCTCAAAGTCAACTGACCCACGAATGGTGCCGCGACATGTGAAGAACTATGGATCAACACCAAAGTAGAACCACCCCCGGTTCTGGGTATCAGCAACCGCAGTCAAGCACAAGTGCATGGAGTGGCTTCTCAAATCACAACAGAACGCCAGCATCAGCTTCTTCTTCAAACAATACCTATCTTATGCCTAGCAGCCCCTCCAAGACCTCTCGCACCGCCAATGAGAGCTATAGGCCAAAAATCATGAGAACTTGTGGTCAACGGCCTGCTTGCTTGGTCAATGCCTCAGTCACATATTGTGGAAACAACCAAATATACGCCTTTGGTGGTTTCGACCAATATACTGATGAAGGTACAGTGCTCTCAGCTATATCTCTTTCGCGAACATAATTAGCCTCAGATCAATGCTGACCTTGCTTTCGTGTAGTGTACAACCATGTTCTCAGACTTGATCTTGGATCGTTACAATGGAGCTTGGTCGATAACTATGGCGACATACCTGGTGTGCGGATGGGTATTTAAGGCAGTCCATCTTCATGGTTAGTGGCTTACTTCATCCTAGGTCATACGGCATGTTTATGGCAAGGATCGAAGCTTCTGATATATGGCGGAGAGAACGAGCATCGGGAATACCTCTCCGACGTAGTAATATTTGATCTAAAAACTGCACATTGGACACAACCAGATATTCGAGGTACAATACCAAAAGGAAGAGCTCGACATGCAGCTGCTGTCTATGATGACAAGCTGTACGTCGTTGGAGGCTTGTCAGGTACCGAAACCTACACGCTAGACGAGATATGCTATCTAGATCTCAAAACATGGACTTGGTCTCGATCATGGAGTTTTGTTGCGCGATTTGATCATTCAACCTGGGTTTGGGGAGGCCGTATCTGGGTGTTCGGAGGGCTCGGGCCGGACATGGAGCGGACAGGAGAGATGTGGTGGCTGGATCTCAAGAGTAGTCCCGCTTTCAAGGCGGTACCGGCGCAAGGCTCATCAGATTCTCCGACGACAGACCGTACACCAAATCCACCGTCACAGTTCGCTCAATACAACCAGCCTCAACACATAGCCACTGGGTCTACTGGCTATACTGCAAACTCCAGCAGTGTCCAGGTCCGAGCTGCTTCGATGGTTACAAAGCCTGTTGCCCCAGGTGCAATTTCATCTATGAGGTTCGTCTCAGGACCAAATGTCCCATCACAAGCATTGGGAACGCATTTCCACGTCTACTCCTCGGGCGCTCTGCTCGACTTTGTCACCCCAGCAGGTACCATTCGCCCATCCGAATGTAACCTCTCAGCCCTAGAACTCGATGCCCTACAATGGCAAAAGCTAGCCGAAGGGCCCGAAATCTTCGATCCCACCTATCGCTGGCACTACTGTGCTGTAAACGAAGACGGCACCAAAGCCTGGCTCTTAGGGTGCGCGAACGAATCCCCAGGGAATGCAGCCTTTGAAGAATACCTCAGCGACGTCCTCCCCCTCGACCTCCGAAGATTTGGCCTACCAGGCAACGATCTCTCCTCTGAACCCAGCATGGGAAAAGGCAAAATTCCGGCCTCAGACACACACCCGACCTCCAACCTCAGCAGTCTTGGTGCGGACCTTGCTTCAATGTTCGATCGTCCCACAGAATCCGGGAGCGGTGCTGATTTTATCATCACTGGCGAGAAAGACGACGTCCAAGCTGACGATATTGATATGTCCTCCTACACAACTATAGACCCCTTGTTGGCCGAAAACACCCCACAGTTCCTATCCTCCACCGTCCATACCTCCCCACCGATCCACGTCCATAAACTGATCCTCCAAGCCCGTTGGCCCCACTTCACCCGTGTCTACGCCTCCCAAATGGCCGAGTTCCAAACCAAGAAAATGCACATCCCCGAACCCTATCCTGTCGTCCGCGCCTTCCTCTATTATCTCTATACAGACAGCATCGCCAAACACCCCTCGTACTGCGCCGACCTCGGCGACGTCGCTGGCCTGCTTGTCATGGCAAATGTCTACGACATGCCCCGCCTACGCCTACTATGCATCCACCGCCTCAGCAGGGAAATGGACGTCGAGTCCGCCGCCGTCGTCTGGGAGCGCGCTGGCACGGCCGGGGAGCAGTGGCTCAGGCGACGTGCGGCAAACTACTGTCTCACGCACTGGGGCCGCGTTGTGCGTTCCGAGGCGTTTCGGCGCTTGAGCAGGCAGAGCATGATGGAGCTGTGCGAGGCTATTGACGTGGAAGGGCGCGTTGTGGGTGGGGAGGAACTGGAGATGGTCGGGGGTTTGGGGGGCGGCAAGTTTGGGGTTGGGGGCGTGGGGAGGGAGGGGGGGAAGGGGAGGGGTGGTGGATTGGGAACGGGGGCGGTTGAGGAGGTGGATGGGGAGGGCGAAGTGGAGGAGGGTGAGGACGAGGGGATGGAGATTAATTGATTGAGGGTTTGCGTTGGTGTGACCAGGCAAAGGATTTATGGGGTTAGGGCCAAGGGCATATGTTAGCGTTCTCGCATGGCTATGGCGCTCGGGGTGCTATCTATCTTGACGAGATCAGATGAGATGATGGGGGGCTTGATACTCTAGCTGTACGATAGATTCCTCATAGGCAGCTTTTAGCGAATAAACAAGACATCCGAACGATGTTGGTCCCTTTGCTCGCGTTGGGAGTTGAGGTGGTGGGTTGGAGGGATTTGGTGCAGTCGGTTTCCCGTGGGGAGCCTGCAATGGGGCTTCGAGGCGGTGTGATGGTGTATTTTCCCGTGTGCTTCGTTGCATCGGTACACATAGTATGGCGTTTAACATGTCTGGCCGTCATCCCATCTCACCCCCCATTCTCATCGCAACCATCACAACCCCCCCCCCCAAAACCAAAACCAAAACCTCAACCAAAACCTCCCTACCCCTCCCTACCCTCCCCCTCAGCTACCCCATCAGCATCGGCATCCTTAACCACAACATCCCCATCTGCATCCCTTCCCCCCTCCCCTTCCTCCCTCGCATACCCCACCCCACCAACCCTCTCCCCCTCTCCCCTCCGCCCCAACGCACCCTCGACGTCAAACCGTCCGCTTCCCGGCCCGCGCGCCTGCGGTCCCATATCCTCCATGCCCACGAACTCGGGCCCGCGCGCGTGGACGCGTTCTTCGGTTTCCTCGCCCGCTGCCGCTGCTGCTGTAGGGTTTGTTGCGTTTTCTTCCTCTTTGCGCGCGGCGGAGGAGCTGCGGGTGACGCGGCCGTGTTGTTGCTGCGGGATAGGCACGGGGACGACGCCGGCTTCTTGTTCTTGGCGGAGGAGCTCGCCTTGGGTTATCCCTGTGCGATTGGTGTTTTGGGAAGGGTGGGTGGAAGAGGAGATGCTGTTGACGGTTACGGAGACTGTTTCAATGGAGCCGGAGCCGTTGGGGCCGTCGATTAGGGAGGTGGATTCGGTGCGGAGGTCGCTGTTTGTGGGGAGGGTGAGGGGGCGTGCCAGGGTTGGGTCGGAGTGGGTGGTGTTTGTGAGCCAGGGGATGGGTGTTAGGGCTGCGCCGCCGATGAAGTCGTCGTCGTCGTCGTCGTGGGTTTCGTTGGTGGAGGTTGGGGTGGCAGATGGAGGGGAGGAGCCGTTTTGCAGCAGGCCGTTTGTGAGGTTGTTGGAGGAGGGGGAGGAAATGGAGGGGAGCGGGAACAGGGACAAAGGGCTCGACACCGAGATGACGCGGTCGAGAGCGCGGAGGTATGAGGGCAGAGTACGGTAGTGGTTCCGCGGTCTCAAGAGCAGCTCGGCGAGGCGTTGGGCGGTATGTGGAGGTGATGTGGCGAAGGAGGTTTTGAGGGTTGTTTGGATCGAGGAGAGGAGGGCGACGAGGGGTGGTGGGAGGGTCCCTGGTGGGAGGGAGAGGCTGTTGATAGATATTGGCCGGAAGGGGAGAGGAGACGGCGAAGTGCGAGGAGGACGAGTGGAGGGAGAGTCGGGATGTGCATTTTCTTTTTGGGAGGAGTCGCTTGAGGGGTCGGGTTTGGTGTCTTCATTTAACGAGGGTGGTAGAGGCTCTGGGAGGGGGATTGTGGGTATTGGGAAGTCGTTATGGACAATCTTGTGTCCTGCTTAGACAAGTTCCTGTTGAGGAGCGAAGGATGGAGGCGTACATGTTCTAATCTGGGCAAGATACGTTCAAAGAGGCCAGGCCACTGTGAGCTACGGGCTTTCTCAGTATCTATAAACGCTGGCGGCTTTGGTGGTCCTACTAGTCCATAGTACCGTCCCTTGCGATTCCTTCCAGTAGCTCATCGTCTGAGGGAAGAATTAGTAGTAGCATGTTTGTATGGTGGTAGACTATACCTGAAGCCATGATCTCGACGAATAAGTGTTAATTAGTAATGGGAGAGTACCAAAGTACCGCCGCTGTGGGAGTTGTGGCAAGCTGAGAACGCCTTCATGCGATATGCGATATGCTGTCGGTAAGGAACTCGAACTTCACTGTAGAGTCCACGTCGCACAATGGCGTGTATCTACAACGACCTAAGGTATATATATTGGCTCTTTATTCATCAATCCGAAAAGGATGTCCGAGGGGAGTGTGTGTCTAAGCCACAATCTTGGAGAGAAACAATTGAACAAAACAACGTGACATCGTAAACAGGGACTAACATTTCCCTCCTGTTAATAAATGACAGATATCTGACATCGACTCATAGAACCGTCTGCCCATATACATAGAGAGTACCTTGTTTGGGAAGGCATAAAGTAAGACTAAAGCGTGGTTCAAAGGCAAAGGGTTCGTGGCGATACCAAAAGACCCTTGACGCGCCAAGTGGCGCCTACGAGGCTCCGTCCCCTGGCTTGGCGGGAAAGGCTATCTGTGTTAGATGTGAGCAGAAAACCTTCTGAATCTATCATCCATCATTATCGACAGCTACCTTACTCTACACTTCCACCACCACCACCAGTCTTGATCGCGACCTTCCTTTTTACTCCTCACTCTTTTCCTACAACTGCAACGGATACCTGCAACCCAGCAAACAAAGCTGAGGATCGCCAAGCCTTCGTGAAAACCCCGACCCCCAACTCTTCCGTTTCAGCATTTTGGCCGAGAGAGGCCACGAAGTCGGAGACAGTCGCCACTACACAAGTTCAATCCAACCTTTGTACCGAGTCGCAAGGCTTCTTACTTGGTGCTCTTCCCTTTTCGAGTTGCTGCAGCGCAACTCTTCGTGTCGGGGACGGAACTGGTTGGACAGTCACTATCGAATGTGGTCCTCTAGACATCCACTTTAGTGACTTGATCAAACCTTTGTCGGTATACCTGTATTGCCAGCTCCACACTTAGCGTCCAAATACCGTCAAAATTCAAGGCCACGAGGCAAGAGCTTCCCTCTTAGGAGGTCAGCCGTTGGACCGATCATACCAGCAATACACTGGCGGGTTTCACAGAGAAGGATATAAGCCTAGACCCGCTGGCCGTGGTCAGGCGAGAGGAATAATGTACAAACCAAATTCGTTCTGGACATGGGCCTTTGTGGCCGTAACGACCCTTCAAGCAGCAATAGTAATGGCATTCGAAGCGTAAGTCAACACCTTGAACTTGATACCCCCCGAGCAGCGTGCCGTCTTTACGACAAAATGTTTGGAGATGTCTAATGAATTATCTTACAGTTACGTATTCGATCAATTCCAGGTAAACCTCAAAGGACCAGCCGAAAAAGAAACAGATTCACGCAGCATCCCCACCTTTCTAACCTTATACATTTTCGGACTCCTCTACCAGCTGGTGTTAGTGTACGACGCTCTCCGACTTAAGAATACTATCCAGATAATTGGCCTATGTCTCTATAATATCGGTCTACTCATCTATGCCGCTGTGCAAATGGACCAGATCCAAACTGCCGTTGTCAATCTCAGCGCCAACAACGAGATTGATCTTCATATATGGGTTACGATTAAGCCGTTTCTTATAGCCATTCCATGTATCATCGCAATAGGAACAGTCTTCATGTCTGTAGTTGCATGGAAATTGTACGACGAATTTGCGTGGACGATATACAAGCATATTAGTGCGGATTTGAGGATGAAGAGGCGATACTTGACCTTTCAGGTATGCTTGCCATCGAAAGTACCAATGAAGGTCAACTAATTCAGTCGTTCTAGATCTATATTGCCCTGCTGAAATTCGACTTCTTCTTCTTCCTCGGCTTCACAATCCAATTCCTCGTCATTGTCGTCAATAGAAAACAAATCGAATTCTACCTTACCATTGCCGCAATTCCTGTCACAATCATAATCCTTCTATTAGCCGCCTTATTCACTCGCAGAGAAAACAAACCAGGGATGGTCATTACCATTGTAAGCCCCAACATCCCCACCGAAACTTCTCCATCCCTAACCTCGCACACCACCAGCTCCTCTATTTCGCCGCCCTCGCTTACTTCCTCTTCAAACTCGTCCGCATGTACCAAACCAATAACAAAGCCCGCTACCGCTCCTATGACCCCGTCCGCCACTCCCTGACTACCTTCGCCGTCATCACCATCATCCTGATCGTTCTGACGATCATCAACGCGTGCGCGTGCATGGCCAATTTTGATCGTGGCCTAAAGCCGTTTATCGCGGGCAGGAAAGTCGAGAGCGAGGATGAGAAGTTGCATGGCGGGATGATGACGGAGATGCCGAGTCTGGCGCATCATGGAGGGATGCCGGTGACGAGTCGGATGACGATTGATTGAGTTGGGGATGGTTACTTTTTCTGACAAAGCAAGAGAATGAGCAGCGAGCGTGTTTTTTCAAGGTGATCAGGGTCAGACGGAGTCAATCTTGAAAGGCTGGCGCGACATATCTTATCTAGCAGATATCGTCCATTTCAGGATTGGCGAGAACTGATACGGCGTAACAATGGCGTATGCAGGCGGAAGTATCGAATAAATAATCACGAATTTCCTACAGCTGAGGGGTGCAGCAAGGGCCATGTTCATATTTCTAGACTCTCATATTTCCCTTTCCTTTTCATTTCTTTGCCTTTACCTCAACCCTCTTGCCTTTCCTTGAACAAATTACTCTCCTTCGTGTTATCCAACCTTTTCATTCGTTTTCCTTTCTCTTTCTTGATCGTCTCATTTCATCTTGTTATCTTTTCATCTTATAGCATTGTGAGACGAAGACGAAGACGAAGAAGAAGGAAAAGTAAGAAACAGAAAGAAACAGAAAGAAAACGTATCAACTTGATATTTAAAAGTGCGTAGAAACAGAACGACGAGAAAATGAGTCGATGCCTTGAAGAGCGAACGAAGCTATAAAAAAATATTAAAAATATATAAAAAAAGGGGGGAGAAGTGAGAAAAGAAAAAGAAGACAGCAGAGAACGAAGAGAAGAGAAAAAGAGAAAAGAGAACGAAAGCGATGAAGATGAGATAAAGCTATAGAAAAAAAAGGAGAAAACAAAGAAAGAAGACAAAGCACAAACATCCCATTACATCAACCAAAACCTCACACCAACAGCAACAGCCAACAGCTTGCAAGCCCTCCCTCATTCCATCGAAGCACTAATTCCCTCCCCCTCACCGACCACCACATCCCCCACAATTTCCCACACAATTTCCCAGACACACTCCATAAACCTTCTTTTCACCAAAAAGCAAAGCAAGAAAATTAGAAAATTAGAAAGAAAGAAAGAAGGAAGGAAAGAAGAAAAGAAAGAAGGAAAGAAGGAAAGAAGGAAAGAAGGAAAGAAGGAAAGAAGGAAAGAAGGAAAGAAGGAAAAGAAGGAAAGAAGGAAAGAAGAAAAGAAGGAAAGAAGGAAAGAAGGAAAGAAGGAAAGTTTTTTGCTTGGTGATGATGCTGATGATCCCACTAAACCCCCTCGCTTTTTGCAAGAAATGTCAATTTCTTTTTTCTAAATCGAATCTATATCTGAAAATGAGAAAGAAAAAGTCAGAGAAAGAAGAAGAGATATCATATATATATTCACAGCGGTTTTTTTTTGTAGCTATTATTATTATTATTATTATGAGGGGCGGCGGTAAGTACAGTAGTTTATCGTTTATTTGCTTGATTCTTTTTTTTCTTCTTCTTTTTTTCCCTTCTCTGTTATTAACCCACATCTCTTCGATCAATTCCCCAGTCTCTTTCATCATATCAGTTTTCTATTTTCCACTTTTGAGATTTTTTGGGAAATGGATGGGGATGGGGATGGCGTGAACTACATATTCTGGATCTTTTTTTGGTTGGATTTTTGGGTGGGGGGGGGGGTTATCTTTCTTTGTGGATATATGTACGTGGATGGGATGGGATGGGATGTGGTAGTGGGGGAAAGGTGAGTTGGGCAATCAGACTATGTACAGTATGTAGGAACTACGGTACCTAAATAAAAAACCCCAAACGGACCTTCGCATGCCGGAAATAGTTCTTAAAGCACATTAATTATGTGTATGAGCTATAGAGATATATGCATGCCCACTTTCAAGACATGCAACATCGTTGTGCGTCTCATCATTGTTTCATCGTCGTCCTCGTAACCGCCGACGGATAGTGTAGTGTTCTGCTACAGTACACACAACTTCGCACCCGCTCAACCTTTGCCCTTTTTCTCAAGTCGTGCCTTGTGCCTTGATGAATTGAGAATTAAGAATCCTGACATCTCCCTACTCTAGCACGTGTTTCGATGAAGATATAGCGGCGAGAAGAGCGATAGCGAGCGCGAGGGTGATGGAGGGTGTGGAGGTGCGGTTCCGAGGGAATGTATGGGTGGGGTGGTGAAGGGATGCGGGGAGGGAAGGGGAGGGAGGTGGGGGATGAGGATGCGGATGAGACGAGGAGGATGCGAAGGCTGAGGCTGAGGGGGAGGGGGAGGGAGTGGGATGGAACAATGGAAAAGGGGTGGCGGGTGGGAAAGAGGAGAGCGGGGGGGAGGAGGAGAGTGGGGGGAAGGACGGACAAGGGCTTGCAGCTAAAGGGATTTCTTATGTACAACACCGCCGGCCAGTCTCTCCCTCGCCCTCGTTATCAACCGTCAATGCTTAGACTCGAGCAGTCACGAATATTTACACATCGCTATAATATTCCCACTAGCTCATAGTCATGTCTCCGGCCGCCCATTACCACCGTTTGCGGACTAGCCCCTATTGTTTCGTTCAAAGACGTTCATGAGAGCTCGGATTATCGAGGGGTTGAACAGCCAAGTGGTTCCTTGTAGAATGAAGAGCGCTACTTGTGGCTGGTTATCGAGCGTCTGCTTTGTTTGTATGTAGAGAGGTTTTGTGGTGTCGAGGTCAACTAATCGACTAACATGGATTACAGATATAGAATTTCTTCTCTTGCTAGAAAAACGGGGAATTGGTCTGTTGCATCATGTAGATTCGAAACGTCGCTGAGGGTGTTTCTCTTTCTTCTTATGACATACGCACCTCTTGCTAGTTTTGTAGAAAGGCGCGGTCCTCACCTTTTGAAACAGAGTGCTTCCGCGAGAGATCAGATTTAGGGAGATATTCTCGACATCGATGATTGTGGCGTTGAACAAGTGATGTCGAAGTATCAGTTCGAGATTGTACTAGTCGTAACGACCCCATGAAAGTGTTGCGCTCTACGTCCTTGTTGACCTGACTTGGGATGAAGGAGCCGCAAAGGCGTTTTGCTGTAGGATAAGCTTTCGGAGGGATTTGGTGCGAATATTCACACTTCGTGTTTTTCGAGATGATCTGGGACTCGGATCGACATTTGCCTCGCGCCTGACGCATTGCTCGAGTCAGAAAGCCATCGTTGAGAATTCGAGCTTGTTCGATAGATTCGGGCAAGAGGCAAAGGGCGGAAGTGCAGTCTTTCTTCTCCTGTGTTCTTCGTCTTGTCAAGTAATTATCTACCGACTATTGTAGTTCTGTGGATGCTTCCCAGGTTCTTAGGCATAGCAACGGCAGCCAGTTTCGGTTCTGTCGCTAAATCGAGAGACTCATGTTTGGCATGGCATTGTTGAGAAGGGATATGCCTTATTCCAGTTTGACAGATTCTTTTACCGGTTTGCCTTGACGTGACACGTGAGATTGGTTGGACAAGCAATCCGGAGGTTAGGCGGGGGTTTGCTCTGGTTGGGACTTCGGCTGAAGCTTTGCCCCGTCTATCTAGAAATATCGTATTATGATTAGTGCATCAAGTTAGAAGAAGTGAGATGGAGAAACACCCAGAGCTAGAGCATCGTTTGATAGAACTGTAAAAGATACCTGTGATTCATGTGAGAACATTTGTGTTTTGCTTCAGGTGCTGAAGTTTGCTTTTGCCATGCTATGGCTGAGGAACTGAGGTCAACGTCTGTTACAGCAGACGACTCTCTCCACGAAGCCTCAACCTATCATTACCTCCTGCACCGCCAGAGATGAGAATACTTGCAAACTGATCGAGGGGCTTTGATACGTTGGTCACGTTGATCTGAGCGATAGCAGCACATGATCCTTCGTTCTCTTATAAGGTCTCAATCGTAGAGTGTATCAACGCCCTGGAGAGGAAAATGAAGCCCGAGAAGCTAGCTACTTTTGCTGAAGAAGATGCGCAGAAAACAAACTAGGGTAGACGGCGGCCAAAGATTCTTATGGTAATTACAATACCCGGCAATTTCATCTCCAAATGAGTATGCATTTGCCTTGGGTCTTCCCTGGATGGACGACCATGAGCGATTCGATGAGAAAATGGCGTGTCAGACACTGCTTAGCACGGGCCTTATCCTGGATGATCTTTGATGTATTTCCCTGACATGGCAAGGCTTGCCGGACCATGGCTCTCACCTTACGCTCTAGAACTGAATTGATCAGACGTCGAGAAAACAAGTCTTTCGAGTTATATCTACCAGACGAGCCATCATCCTTGCATGACCACAGGGCGGTCGGCAAGGGTTCAAACAGTAATGTCTGGATCCCGATCCTACGCGTGGGGTAGGTTTCAAGGCTGAATCGTGGAGATGTGGCTGGCTTCGATGAAGGAAGACACCGAGGTGGCGTTTCCGAACAAAACCGCCACGGGGCGCCGAGACTGGTCTTTTGTGATTATCATGTGATATATAGTCGAGCAGAGATCGATGCTCGTACTTGTTCTTTTGGTGCCTGCCGATGGCGCGGATAGATCAGATGGCCACGAGATCTGTTTACATTGTGAAGGCTTTATTAGTAGAGGTATCTACTAGTAGTATCATAGGGCTGATCTCGTATCCAGAGGCGCCTTTGGTCACAGACTCGCAGACTCACAGCTCACAGGCTCACAGGAGACGCTTAAGACCCTTGCGTTGCCGACCCTTTGCTGACCCGAGCTCTAATCCGTACAACAACAATAATCCGTTAGGAACCGACTTTGTCGACAGTCCATTGGTGACGCAGAGAATGGGTGCATGCCCGTATTCGCGATTGGCAAATCAACGGATCTTCCGAGCACGAGACCTCGTAAGAGTTCAGATGGTCCATGCCAATTGGTGGCTTCCATCAAGTATTGCTGATACTATCAAGTGAAAGTCGTAACGAGTCACGCATTGGATGTCTTGCCGTCATTGTTTGTCGTTGTCATGGTCCGTGGTCGGAATGCATGTGGGATTATCGTTCTCTGGCCAAAGTGGAAGGCGGATATTAAGTTCGTCGTACCCTGGACCATATGCGAGGCATCTCTAGCTGCCGTGCATGGTGTCTGCCCTCATGGCGTCTGTGAGAGGGTGTGCTGAACTGATGATGGTGGCGAGGGGGTGGAATGGGTCAAGTGCGTTGGCTGTTGTTGTCTGGAAGTAAGAGGTCTGTGCTGAAACGACAATCAAGAAACATGATCGATGATTGTTACGAGTACCGACGTCGTGTTCGACCGGGTTTAGAGGGTGGGGTGGTGGGGTTGACAGCTACAGCTACAGCGACAGTACAGCAAGTCCAATGTCAACCAAGCTCGCAAAGACATGTTCCGGTACGTGGAAGGTACTTCGGCATCACTGCAGCAGCCGATTTGATGGATCAAGTATGTACAGTACTTACAGAAGATCACACGGTGGACAATCCAGATGGCTGCCCGTGGTTACGGGGTACGCCTCCTCTGTTCAAGATCGTGTCGGGGCGTCGACCTAGCCCTAGGTCTTGCAATCTTGACAAGCAGGATTAGAATACAGGAAGAAGAAGAAGATTCGCTATCGTCCCATGGCGCATGCGACGCCAGATTTGTGCGACCATGTGCAACCACCACGTCGATGTCGATGCCGTGCGACCTCGATCCCTGAAGCTGCAGCTGCCAGTTGGGCTTTTTCGCAAAGCGCCCACCGCAAAGTAAGAATGGACAATATGCGTGCGTCAAGCCATCGAACCACTGCCGGTGTGTTTGAAGATATCTCCTTGGTGAACACGTGAATCGTTGTTATTAATATTAACATTATTATTATCATGAATATCATGATTATCATGGTTATCATGATTGTTATGATGAATATGATTGTTATTATCATCATCATTCGATCATGGTTCTCTGGAGCACTACATACTGCTACAGTAGTCTTCACCGCTGGATGAGGCGTGGTGCTTCAAAGGATGATGTCAAGAGTCGTTTGCCGAGCCATGCAAAATGCAGCATCTTATCAAATGTATCCGGGGGGCACCAGTGGAAGTATCTCCGTGTCCTTTGCCCGTCACTGAAAACGTGCACAATGGGGGCGGTTTCGACCTTACAGTACCTTGCTAGCCCTTGCTGGTACATACTAAGGTACTGATAGTCTGATACCCTGTACAGTCGGTTTTTGTTGAGAAAGCAAGCAGCCCCACTCACTGCTGCCGGTGCTGTTCGCATTAGCGGCCTGCAGCCGCTGTACCGAGCATGCACCTCGAGGGGCTGGCTTGCCTTTCTCAGGCGTCCACAAGCACATGCTGTGTAACAGTGCTTGGACCAACGTTACTTCACCGAAGACGCTGTTCAATTCCATTCCAATTCTCCAATACCAAATTCTGCGCAACAATCGATTCGTTGCCGCAAGGCACTGCAGCCTCGAAGTGGAAAGTATTTAGATGTTCGCCATTAGGGAACTTCCCCATCCTTCTAGCCGACAATGACGCAACGCAAGCGGAAGAAAAGATGTATTCCGTAGACCTCAAATGATTAATGGCGCCTCGGGGTAATCAAAAACTTTTAATATAGAACAAGCCGCCCACCGTCCCAAATTTTAAAAGACTTTCTAAGGAAGAATTCGCTAAAACGCGATGGATCGCTAACATGGGATCGCGCAAGGGATAAATATTAAGTTAAAGTCTCGTACACGCGCTAGACCGCCGGACGGGGTGAGGGAGAGCGATACCTGACTTAGGGGACTGGCTCACTCCTCTCTTGGCATCCGTGCGCACCTGTGCCGATGGAGTCTTCGTCGGAGGCTTCGAAATGAAGCACATCTAGCGGGGTTGCAGCCGTGATTTCGTAAAGTCGTCAAATTCCATGTGTTTCCGTTGCTGGTTGGACGTCGACTTGCTGCTTTTCGGTGACACGAACCATGCGATACGCATGGTCGCCGTCGGCTCCTTCGCGGCTACCCCATGTGGTCTGCATGAGCCATCAGTATGCAAGGCACACAAAACGTCGCCAGCTGCAGGCAATCCGCCCGCCATCGCTTGTGAAATGTCTCAGATCTAGGGACGCCGGTCCAACTTACAACGTTGATAGATAGCAGGCCATGAAGCTTAATGAAACCGTGCAGATAGCCGAAAATAATCGAGAACGGGAGCAGCAGGAAATCGACGGGATACCGGATGTAGTGCCCGAGTGTTTTGGCCGTTTTGCCGATGAAAAATATCCAAACGGCGAGCAGAACGAAGCCCAGTTCTCGAGACTCGTAGTTCCACGCCGCCGTGGTCCAAACGAACGTGTACACAAGGATGCAATCCCAGAGGAAGGACCAGTGGGTGAGGGTGGTTTGGAAAACCGCGTAAGTACTCCATGGCTGAATCCTGCCCGTCGAGTAAATACGGCATAGCAAGCTACGAGTCGGACTAGGAATCCACTAACCTCCAAATCTCCTCCCGGAACAGGCTTGTAAGGTTACTCCGCCAGTTGCTTCGAACCCATCGCAAACACTGCCTCCAAAATTTTGTGTTGTCCTCGAGCGTGGTAAGGATTTCGGCCTCTTTATGGTATTGATACCATATTTTCCATCCATGGGAACACATCCACCTGGTGAGAAAGTTGTCATCGTCCGCATGTAGCTGGTATTTGGACGTCCACTGCTCATGGGTGAACTCATGGATGAACGAGTGGTCCTTTAGGATCTTGGTCCGATACGCTACTGTTCTGCCTGAAAGACACGGCAAGCCGCCATCCATATACATACAGGAAGCACAATCGAAATTACGCCTTTCCAGGTACAGAGCCCCCAGATAGCCATATGCGCGCTGCGGAATACTTGGGGCGTTCGCGCGTCGAAGCCTCTGGTTAGTGCCAACCCCGCCATATCGTTCGTCATCGAAGGGGGCCAGTATCCATGGAAGCAGCGTTGATGGCCAAGTAACGTCGTCATCTGCGAATATTGTAATCCCCGTTCGTACATCTGGGATAGCTCGGACCATTTGCCAGCGCTTGTTTGGATGCGGTACGCTCATGACTCGGGCACGGAAAGTGCCCATTCTTTTGATCATCAATTGTGCTCGTGCCAGCTGTGCATCAACGGTGACCAATATTATCTCGTATGGCTCAGTTGCCAGAATACTCTGAACTGTATCAAAAAGCTCGGGACTGTCGCCTTCTAGCGAAGGTATTATTACCGTAACATCTTTTGAGAAGAACCGGGGGTTCCCGGGTATGCGTATAGGTCGCAAGCTGTAGAATGCAAATACACTTACGACCAAGCGTATATATCGAAAGAGGCTTCGACGGTCAGAACAAATAGGTAACAAACGCAAAGACTTGGGGCGGGCATTTGTCAACTTACAACAACGACAAGAAGAGCTTGTGGTCGAGATACATAACGAAAGGAAAGGACGGCGAGAAACATCAACGGGATTGATGCTACTCAATCCAATGTACACGAAAGAGCGATCCACATGTGTTTGAGGCGCAAAGTCGTCCAAAGGAATGTATATGACACGAACGAGCTTTGTATACATATCTTCCATCATTGCCCTGGATACTAGCTCGTGATGAAATTCAATATCGTTTGCGTCCTGGTGCATGGGACTACTTCCCAGATGGATGCTTAATGAACAAGCCATAGCAAGTCACAGTCGCGAGATCGCCAGTCTTTCCGCCGCTGGTCAAAAGAAGTTGCATGTGTGAAAGCAATCCCTGGACTTTACCGTATCACGTTAATGCACGAGCGGGAGAAAGGGTGGACCTTGCTTAGGTAATCTTTCTTGGGTTAGTCGAGCCGCAAGCCGAAGAAAAACCCCGCGCAATGTCCGCGAACAGTTGGCAGAAAACTTTCCCTCCTGGTCCCCGTGACATTGTATCTTTTTCAGTCACTCACTACAAAACAATACATCCGGTTGGCTTGCTGTCGACATACAGAGGGAGAGCCGTGCTCCTCGGTGGTTCAGGAGGTTCTTCTCCGATGCCTGGGGCCCAATTTGATTGGTGGTCACAAAAGCCTTTTTGTATTACCGCCCCACATTGAAAAACATGTCTGAGAGACCCACATCCACGCCACACGAGAGAACATGCAATTGAACCCATGTTCTGAAGATTGATATTGGCGGGTGTATGCATTCGCACGAGCATGATTCGGGCTCTTCGACTGGGTATTTCTTGCGCAATACGACACTTCGTAGAACATTGGGTTTTCTTCTTTCCACCATCTTCACAATGCTTGCTTCCAATCCCCATTGCTGTCTTGAACGAAGGCGTCCTGTAGGCTGCCAGAGTCGACGTTATTAATTGCTTGTGCCTCAGGAGCCGTTGAAGTCTGCATAAACTAATGTGAGATTGTTCGGGGGTGCATTCTCGATCTGGCGATAGGCCCGCTTGCACCCGCGGTTGCATTTGCGCGATACCAGGAAGAACTTCACTGGTACTGCTATCTCCTACGTGGCGTCCACGAGCAACTTTGGTACATCGGAAGAATGCCGTGATTCTCGCTGCAGATTGTTGCTGCGACAAGGGCTGGAGAATGCGAAGTGTAGATTTCGCGCTTGTTACACAACATCATCCTTAGTGGCGCCGTGCGAATGCCATAAAGACCCTGAAATGGACTTGCAGTCTCTGGATGTAGTAGCGGACTTATGCAGGCCTTCCGCAGGCTCACAATGTACGTAGGACCTGAGACCTGATCGACCGGGAACGCAACTTCCCGGTTCCCCGCTGGGTAGCGAAGACGTACAGTACATGCATATATGAGTGTAGGAAGTAGATTGGAAGTACATAAGCTTGATCGCTTAAGAGCAGCAAGAGTGACGCTTTCACCGACGTCCATTATCGAAAAGGGAAAAGAAATCCATGCAACAGAATCGACGACTCAAAGAACAGAAAAAGCGCATGGAGATAAGAATCGTAGTAGTCTTACATACCGAAAGTTTTCGTTCCATGCCCCGAGCGTGGAATCATCTTGGCTGCCATAACCAATCTCGACGGCTAAAGAACACGTCAAACTCGACGGCCCCGAATGTACCTACAACCCCATACAGATCATATTGGCCGTCAAGCCCATCGACACCGAGATCGTTGTCAGCATCTAATTCCTCATGTAGATCCCAGCTTCCGTCTTTTGTACCATTCCTAGTGAAGAATACTTCGACTTTCAAGCTTGTCCTAGGCAGCGGCGAAGTGCTATACGCTGGGGGCGACTCTAGGTTCGAGAAAGTCATTCCGAAGCCGACAGTGTCCCCTGGCTTGAACGACAAAGTGAAGTCTTTACCGCCCCAAGTGTCGTTGACATATCTTCGTCCATCGTCGCCATGCACAGCAACACTCGCCCGTTCCCAGCCGGGCATTCGCCAAGTAGGGTACGGCATCCCACAGTAGCCGATAGCAAGTGAGCTGTCGTCGGTGCCTCGTCCACGGCCTAGCGATAACACTCTCACCTCGAAGTACATCGTTTTTGCAATGCCGGTGTGCTGTGGCGAGTCTGAGAGTGCGAAATATAACGGAGTTGAGCTTATGAGGCTGGCGTCCTTACTTCCAGCACGTGTCGAACCTTTCCATACTCCAGTATTGACAATGTGCAAGTCACCGTTGAATTCCCGCGGCTTAAGTAGACTCACATGTCCGTTCTTGACACTGGTGGTCTGCGCCGCAGTGGGCTGGTGAGGTTTGACAAGTGGATGCAGCTTGCACCAGTCATGTGCTCTGTCTGCATCAGTACGATTGGCATTGCTGAAAGGGCTCATCACGTTCCCCAAAGCTGGTGGCGGCGGAAGCAGTGCAGTATCGGGAATGGAGGTCCAGTCGTGGTATGGAGGTGGATCAACGGTAAGCTCTTGGTGCGAGGGAGGTGGTCCTGGCGGAGGAGTGTATTCACCTCGCCCGGGAGGTGGTCCTGTTGGTGGGGCATAGTTCTCTCGCCCTGGTGGAGGACCTAATGGAGCTGAGTATTGCGATGTGGGTGGACTGACTGAGAATCCATTTTTTTCTTTGTGGGTCTGACCAGACTCCTTTTCTTTGATCGGATCTGCTTCAGTTCCGTGTGTAATCCGTGATGTCGAACCTCCACCCGTCTGCGGATGATCCCCTTTGAGAGATTTGAAGAAGTGCATGTTGTGGCCAAGGATGAACGACGGAGTATCACGTCAATTTGCCATAAGTCGTGGATATCGAGCGTAAGACAGGTGGAATGCCAGTGGGTAACAAGTGCTAGGACGGTATTGGATGTCGTGAAGATAAAGTAAGGACCAGGTCTGAGGTGAGAGAGCAATGGCCTTTGCAAGTGCTGTCTCAGCTCACCGCCTTTTTCTGGTGCCTGACAAGGCAAAGCACTGCCGTGAATTGCGTCATGCCAGATCGATCGGCGCAAGGATTGCAGATGCAGCTAAGGTGAGGTACCTCGAGGGCAGTGCTTGGCACGTGCTTTCCACCGGTGCCTGACACTTACACTAGCCTATCTTACAACAATCAATGAAAGTCGGTCGACCTCTGGGCAAGCTACTACCTAGGTACCTCTCCGAGATCACTGGTGGGCTAGTCTTGTAAACTGCAGTCAACTGAGAAACTATTATTTCAAGTAGTAAGTAAGTAGTATTCAGCAACCAGATGTACGAGTTATTGGCGAATATAGAGACAATGAGGTAGCCAGCAGTCCTTATCACATGCCACCAGCGTGGATAGCGTCAGGGCCCATTATTACGGGTTGTCATCTGCAATTGCCTCAGAGAGAGCGGGCCAGCATTGGCAGACGAAGCTACACTGGTTTGTATGAAGAGCGAAGTTCTATCTAAATGTTCTCACTCTCTCGGAGGCATTGAGTCTACAGGATTTCCTAAGCGATCGATAATCGGGTGTACCTTGTGTAGTGGTTGAAGCGCCCTCATGTTTGTGTGATATTGGAAGCGGCGTAGTTTCTCCTGAAGACCAAGACACCACGTCCATATGAGTAAATAAGCCCTCCGGATCACAGCTTCGGGCTTTTGGGGTACTATGGTTGCTATGATCTTAAGTTGCATGTAAAAATAAATGACCGAAAAGAAAAGAAAGAAAAGAAAGAGATTTTACTTATGTGGTGTGGTGCTTGACGAAGAAGAGAGTTGATTTGCTATATCAAGAGTAAGCTTTCTCCGTTGCTGAGTTCTGCATATTGTAACTGCTTCACGTCTGCCAGCAGATCTTCGTCTGAGCTTTGTCCCTTTTCATGCTCAACTGCTTCTTGATGCGTAATTACTTTCCGTTTCAGCAGCGGAGCGATCAAACCCTGAGCTTCCTTCACTTCATCGTGAGTAGAGACCCAGTATTTGGCTTTACAGGTCCTCTGAGCTCGCAGCCCATTATGAGCACCAAGATTGAGCTTCTTAACGCCGCTGATGGTGACGTCATGGAGACCATGGATAAGCGCAAGGGTTTGAATCGGTGGATTTGCTGAGAGTAGATGACGAAGGTCCTGCGCATGAATGCCATGAGGCGTATATACTATTGCTTCAGAAGACCCGCCCTCTGTCTGGTTCTCCATACAATCGCCGATGCCTAGATTGAATGTGATAAGGATTGCCGAGTGAAAGTATAACGCGTCAGTCTTAGTGACGAGTCTTGAAATTCCGAGCCATTTGGGTAATGGGTTTAGTGATGTCGCTGTACAGTCTAGGTTTTTTTCAGCAAAAATCGGTGTATCTTGTACAGATTGGAAATGTTCCCAAGACCTGATTGAATTTGCTGCCACTTTTGTTGCAAACACAGGAGTGTCAGGATGAATTTGGAGGAGCGTGTCTTTGTTACAGTGATCCGTGAACTCGTGTGAGATGATAACGGCGTCAATGAAAGACTGCGCGAAATTGTCCTCATGTGGACCCCATTTGGTTATCCTGTAGTTGCTTGTTTGCTCTTCCACGATGCTTTCAATCTCCTTCAAATGTCATTGAGTTGCGCGATCGTCGTGACACTTGACTTTGTAGAATGCCACTGCTTAGAGAACCAAGAGGCGACGTCGACTTGGGCCCCTTCCAGCCAAGGGTCGATAAGAATGTGGAAACGAGATCGCCCTTTAGGATGAATTGCACGAGGAGGATACGGGAGCTGAAGAAGCCAGGTGGTGTCTGCGTTGAGATGACTCAAGATTGGTCGCCTGCATGCTAAGGCTCTACCGGTGGAATCTCGTAGGTTCTGCTGAAGCTGTAAGCCGGGCTCGTCCATGGCGAGCGTTGCCCCGACAGTCGCATCGTGGATAGGATGATCTACCACAGTAAGGCAATTGTGGCGACCGCAGTGGCTGTGCACTGTTAGTGACTACTCCTACTACGTAAGTCTATATGCAACAGATTCTTGGTCAGCGCTCTGTTTCATGACGCTGTGATGTTTATGAACAGTACCTACCACGTCACTTTGCTTTGGCTCATCCGGAAGATTGTGCTAGAAACAAACTGAAAGGTAATCGAGAGGAATTGAGTGGAAGTTCGGTTGTTCTTCCCAGGAAAATACTGTGGTAGGGAATATTCTATCTCCGCTTTCAAGCCACAACTCTAAATATACCTTACATAACCTGATTGGCATCCCTGCTTTCCTTAGTCCATCTGATAACAGGCTGACACATCCAACTTTCAACTTCCACATCTTCCCATCCTCAAACGCACAGCGTTTTTTGCGTATTTGCACCTTTAGACCTACTTGCCTTTCTCACAACTTCGATGGTGGAACCTTCTGACGAGCCGAGTTTATTCGATCGAATCGTCTCAGCTTGCAAAACGCATGCCATTCATAAACGAACTGAAGCAGACGATAGCCGTCTCGCTCCACCCTCGACGGAGATAGCTGCTTCTAGAAATGCAGGTACATCAAGTGCGCCCACAACTAACGAAACAGCCAACGGCGGTCACGATGCTACGGCTCCTAGAAAAGTCACAAGCAACCATGTGGCTGACGAAACCGTATCAACGTTACCCCTACCAGCATCTCCTCCGGATGAAAACGGATATCGAGAGGCATCTTCCACCATAGAGCTACAACAGAAGCCGAATGTCGCCATTCGTTTCTACCTCGTATTTAAAGAAATCCTGCTCTCAAGCTGGCTCAACCTTCTCTTGATCTTTGTGCCTGTTGGCATAGCTGTGAAAGCAGCTGGCGTGAGTCCGACCATCGTGTTTGCATTGAACGCGATCGCTATCGTACCTCTTGCTGGACTACTAAGCCATGCTACCGAGAGTGTTGCTTCCGAAATGGGAGATACTATCGGAGCCCTTTTGAATGTAACCTTTGGCAATGCAGTAGAGCTCATCATATTGTTTGTTCCCCGGAATCTGTATTTGCTGCCCTTGCTCACAAGTTCTTAGTATGTATGTCCATTTACAGAAGTTGAGACAAGAGAGAGCCAGAGGTGGCCTGACAAGCACCTGCAACTCGATTGCGTTCGACATTATCTGCCCTTGCTATTCTTAATGTCACTAAGTGATACCTGCTTCATATGCTTACTGTTGTTCTATTAACTACAGCATCGCACTTGTCAAGGTTAGTGAAATCATTTCGGATCCTTTGCTAGGGTTATACTGACCGTTCTTGTATTAGAATGAGATCCGCATTGTCCAGGCATCCCTTCTAGGATCTATTCTCGCCAATCTGCTACTCATTCTTGGGATGTGCTTCCTTTTTGGTGGACTTCGGTTCCGTGAACAAGTGATTATCCTCACCAGCCTTCGATTTTAATTAATTGACGTGACTTCAGATCTACAATAGCACTGTGACACAAATGAGTGCTTGCTTGCTTAGCTTGAGTGTGATGAGCTTGCTGCTGCCGGTACGACATGCGCTTCCTCTACTTTGCACCCACCCAGTTGCTCCTTGCAGTTCCTCAAGGCAAAAGAATGAGACATACCTAACCAAGCACTGTAGACGGCCTTCCACGCATCTTTTACGAACAACGCGATTGCCGACAAGGCTGTGCTACAGGTTAGTAGGGGTACGAGCATAGTATGTTGAATCTCACCCCAGTCCCTATTTTTCTGTTGACACTTTCAAGATCCTACTCCTAGTATACGTGTTATACCTACTTTTCCAATTGAAATCACATGCCTACATGTATCAAAGTACACCGCAACATGTAATTGACGAAGAGTCTCATCCAGGGGTCTTGGCCGACATGCTGGGTTCCTCCAGTTCATCAGACACATCCAGCACCTCTAGTGATGGCGACTCCGATGCATCATCAGGATCAAATACTACAGCCGGGCGCATTCGGCGAGTCTTGCGGGGTAGGAAGCGCCGCAAGTCTAGTGCAAGCTCTAAGGATACGCCTTCAATGCCTTCGACGCTTCGCACACCGTCCAACAGCACTTTTGGCAACGGCCTGGACAATGATTCAGCTAGACCAGATAGGCGTAGCGACAACCCTTTACCAATGGCATTGGGTATCATTGCTAGTGGTGATGAGGCAGATACTGATGGTGAGCATGATCGTCAGCCGAAGAAGTTTAGAGATACGACCATCAATTTCCGAGACTTTGAGAATGAGAAAGGTGCTTCCGGGTCGAAATCACCCGAGACGAAGTTAAAGAAAAGAGCGAAACGAAATCATCGAAAGACGATTATATATGACGAGAAGCAAGCTGAATCGTTTGAAGAACCTACACCACTGAAGGCACCTGTCAACCATTGTCCTGAGGACCGACCAAGCGCTCCTCGGGTTGGATTCGTACGCGATCTAGAGATTACGCCTGAAAGCTCGCCAAAGCGCCTTTTTTTACGCGGGATCCCGGCTCTCGGAGCAATGCCCACAATACCAACAATGCCTATGCCCAGGATGCTCTCGAGTTCGGTTTTTTCGGCTACGAATCCCACAGGACCTAACGTTGTTTCTTCCTCCCCAGCTATTGCGCCTCGACGTACGAAGTCCCTCACGGATCTTGATCAGTCCACGACGCCTTCACCGGCGCAGCTCTTACCTTATGTTAGGCCCATTGCCGCCTCCCATGCTGCGCTTGATGCCGTGGACAGCCACAAAGCGAAAAAGTACTTGTCCCGTACGTCTGCTGTGTTGCTACTTCTTGTGTCCACCAGCCTAGTAGCTGTCTGCGCTGAATTCCTCGTGGCAAGCATCAGCTCTTTTGTGGAAAACACAGGCGTTAGCGAAGCGTTTGTCGGTCTTATAATACTGCCCATCGTCGGCAATGCAGCTGAACACGTCACTGCAGTCACGGTCGCCAGCAAGAACAAAATGGACCTTGCCATTGGCGTTGCTGTAGGCTCAAGTATCCAAATAGCTCTCTTCGTAACGCCTGTTATTGTGCTGCTTGGCTGGATTCTGGCGAAGGATATGAGCCTGTACTTTACGCTTTTCGAGACGATCTCGCTCTTCGTCTCAGCATTCATCGTCAACTTTCTAGTCTTGGACGGCCGGAGTAATTATCTCGAAGGGGCATTGCTGATTGCAGCGTATGTCATCATTGCACTTGCCGCGTTCTTCTACCCAGACTCAAGCCAACAGAGTAGTATTGGTGGGGCGGCAAGCTCGGCGAGACTGTTGAAGCTTTTCTAGGTGGGCCAGATCAGATAGTTGCGATTGCGAGCAAACAGTCTGTTTGGGCTTATTTTGACTCTACGGTTAAGTTGCCGTTACACTGTCACGACTGTCTTTACCTTTTGTAGTCTATGGCGCTTCATTACAGCTCGATTGTACGCCATGAGAACCTCGGTACCTTCTTTGAAGCTTCTGTTTTACCCGGACAAGAATCTAGAGAACTTGCAATCTCCTATATTGAGAAGATACTCAAGATAATTCTGGAAATGCTTGCTTCTGGCTCGTACCGCCATGGAAAACCATTGTTTATAACGTAGTGTTAGAACGCTCATCAGTACTCAGTAGAGGTTTGTTATCTACTAGCAATGAAGGGAATGAAGGTACTCGTACTAGTAGTATCTACCGGTACTTATGATATATTATTCCATACCTTAGGTAGACGCTAAGCTTACTTCCCACACATTAGTACCCATTAGGTGGTATCTATACCCCGTGGGGACTAGTGTGGTGCGTCGCTAAGGTTGGTGCATTGTAGGGTAAATTTGAGTACCTTAACCTCGGCTAAATTAGCTCAAGGTACCTTACTTTGCTATCGCAAGCGTACGGCTTTAACGTCACCAAAAACCGCGGAGCACCAGAGTACAGTACCCTGCAAAAAGTCACGGTCACTTAAGCGAAAACACGTAAAATCGCGTACCTTCAAAACAATCAACCTTCTTCAACCACATTCACCATGCTCAGAAGGGCTCCGTTAACTACAATTTC
>JAABUH010001234.1_pt1 | contig 30176 bp, 51 predicted proteins | sample 5559121 | NCBI WGS metagenome assembly JAABUH01 (sample SAMN10711871, study PRJNA513364) | rock metagenome | isolation source: Antarctica rocks | place: Antarctica: Victoria Land, Battleship Promontory nord | collected 2015-12-28
GCAGCCCGGGCTGCCCGCTGCCGCGCGCGGCGCTGTTCGCGCGCCGCGACTTGGAGCCCGGCGACGAGCTGACGTTCCGCTACGGGCCGCCGTCGGCCGGCGGGCCGGGCCGCGGCGCGCGGCGGTGCGCGTGCAGGTCGCCCGCCTGCCTGGGCTTCCTGCCCAGCGGGCATGTCTGAGCTGTGCACCCGAGGAAGGGATGCGCACGGAGCTGGTGGCTGACGAGCAGCCGCCCCCCCGCGCCTGGACGCGCGGTCGCAGGGACGAGAGCGTTAATACTCGCATGCCCGCGACTCCTTGCAGGCTCTAAAAAATTTCAGTCTTGAACATGCAGGAGACAGGCATTTGCTCCACTGCTCAGCCTGCTTCTGCTGCATGCTGCGGGCATCTGTCTACAATAACAGCTTCCAAACTTTGATGGAGGATTTTGTACTCATGCAGTGTAACTGTTCGCTTCCGCCTCGCATGCAAAACCTGCCGGCTTGCTACGTACAAAAGCGAAATTTAATTGACCGATAAGTCTGGATTGCATATTTGGATTACGTTAGAGTTGCTGTGTCTGTTGCGCCACCGTGTTGTGACCAGGTCTGAAGTGTTAGCCGCTGACCGCAGAGTGCAGTCCTGCGCAGTTGGCTGCCAATGCTGCAGCTGCAGATGCTGGCAGAGGCTGTAACCAATAGCTTACATGCTGCCGCCGCCACTTCACACACGCTGCTCATGCAGACCCACGCCGTTGCTCCGAAGAAGGCAGCCACACTCTGCACGCGCAGGCGCTGCACACATGCGCTGCCAGCGGGCCCAGCCATACAATCGTGACAGCCTCACAGGCCCCTGGTGTACACTGGCAGCGGGAACGCCTCGTCGAAGACGTCCTGGGCGTGCGAGGCCACGCGGAACGGCTGCGGCGAGATCGCGCGGCCGCCCTCCCCCGCTGCGCCCATGCCGGGGCCTTCCGAGGAGGTGCTGCGGATGCCCGTGTAGGGCCCGCCGCTCGGCCGTAGCAGGGACTCCTGCTGTGCGCCAGCAGGTTTGATGACCCCAGCATGATGACACCAGCATGACATCACCTTTGCTTTTATTGAGTGCCCGAGAGGGAAAGCACATCATCCCCGCATCGCAAGGTGCGGGAGATGCAGAGGAGCGTCCAGCAGGAGGCGCGCCTCGCTGAAGAGCTCGGGCGAGCGCACGGCTCGGATGAACGTGCTGCCGCCGTGCTGCCGCGCAACCACCGCCTTGTCCAGCGCTGCCTCGTACCGCAGCTGCAGGCCGCTGTCAACAAAGCTCCCCGTCGCCTGGATGGACGGCAGCTTTGCGGGCACGGGCGCCCGAGCTGGCGCAGGGCAATGCATGTCTCTTGGGCGTCCCACAGCCGCCGGCGCCCGCGCATGGCCCTCGGTGCCTGGGCCGCGCCTCGCCTGCAAGGGCGCACGAGAAGTCAATCGGCCAAACGTCTGGGATTCTGAAGTGTTGCATTGCATGTGCACATGGACTCACACTCTTGTGCCAGAGCTGGGTCTCCGCCGCACCGCAGAGTGATGCATGCATCTTGTCTCAGGAAACTCTCACACACGTCCATGTTTTGGCTGACATTTGGTGACAGGCAGCGCGCTGCATGCACAGTAGAAGCGCACCCGGCAGCGGGCTGCCCTGCGGATGTGCTGCTCAAGCGGCACGCCATCCTGCGCCCAAGCTGCGGGGGGCAGGTGCGGCGGGCAGAACACGCCGCTGCATGCCTGCAAAGCATGCGCCTCTTGCGCGCGGGAAGGGCTTGCATGCGCACTGTGGGAGCACAATCATGGTGGCATGCAAGTGATGGAGCTTGCCTGTGTTCAGCGGTAACTGCTATATGAGCAGCAAACCTTCCTATAAACATGAAAAGCGCTTGTCGCACTCAGTGAATTAAGTCACTGAGTAACGGCGTGAAGCCAGACTGCTGCTCTGGGCAGCTGCAGCGGCTGCCTGTGCTGCACCAAGGAGTGAGCGGGGCTGGGCACCTGCGTGGAGAGCAGGTGGTGCTGGCGCGCCGCGCGCGCCTCAAAGTTGCGCCGCTCTGCCGCCTCGGCCTCGACCGCCCACGCCCTGCACGCGAGCGCCGGCGGTTGCATGAGCACATCTGCGCAACGCCCTCCATTCTGGTGTTGGAAGGGCAGCAGTCCATGCCCTGCCGTGGGAGCGAGGACCCGCTCACCGGCAGACGGCCAGGCGGTCGTCCGCGCCCGCGTCCCGGGCGGCCTGGCTGCGCCGGCGCGCCGCCGCCAGGAAGCCGCGCCGCGCGCGCAGGTCGTGCACGCACTGCCGGCTGTGGTGGCCGCGCCAGCGCCGCTGGATGGTCACGGCGCTGCGCTCAAAGTAGGCCTGAGGAGAAGCGCAGACCCTGCTCAGCTTGTGCGCCCACCCAGCAAGCTCTGTGTGCCCCTGCACGTGTTGACGTCTATCTCACAACCAGCAGGGTTGCCACAGCGCGGACGCAAGCAGAGCAGGCCACATACTAGAATCGCAGATTCCCCAACTTGCTGGGCATCCTGCACGGGCGGCCCCTGCTGCTAGCTGCACACAAGGAGGTTCCCTCAGTCCTGGCTCTGAAAGTGCTGCTTCCCACGCCGCGGACCTCGCGCACGAGCAGGCAAGCCGGGCTCAGACCGGACACTTGACCTGACCGTGCGCGCCTGCCGCAGCGCGCGGTCGCGGCCGTCCAACGCGTGCTTGAAGCGCTCGCGGCCCAGGAACCCGCGCCAGCAGCGCTGTATGAGCTGCGCTGCGAGCCTGCCCTGAGCCCGGCGTGACCAGCTGTCTGAGTGCTCAGCGCTGTAAGCACAGCTCTTTCACGCTAGTCTGCTCCTGCTCGCCGTCAGGTAGGTGCCAAGGGGGTGGGAGGCAAGGCGCAGGGCAGGCACCTGAGCCGCAGCAGGCGCCGCCGCAGCAGGCAGCCCCGCAGTTGCGCCTGTACCCTCACTGCGCTGGGCATGGTTCGCTGCTGCAGTGCGTGCAGCTCCCTGCGCGTTGTGCCGAGGTGCGGTGCAGGTTTGTGTGGCGTCTCAGCCCAGAGACGCGGAGCGGAGAAGGTACACACCTCAGGCCTGGCAGCAACTCGGCCAGGTCCATGCGCTCAGCGCTGTCTTTTCGATGAACTTAACTGCCTGGTATGTGGCGAGCGAAGTGAGGAAGTCCGGCTGTTGTCTGCTAACTCCTGCACCCCTGCACAAAACCCTAAAGCTGCGAGTGGCGCCCCCGCACCACGCCCAGTTCACAGTTCACAGAGTGAATTGTTGCTCCAGCGTCAGCACTTGCATTGCGTGTCCTCCGCCACTCGGAGCGCCTACGTGTGAGCTGTGCTCATGACAATCTTGCTGTATACAAATTGCTCGCAGCTTGCTAGACACATCCTTACTGCACTGGAAAGTGAGAAATAATTATAGCTCGTTGTTGCTGTATGAGTCTGGTTGGCACTAGTCTTGCAGACGTCCGCGACCACTTCCTGGCAAACGGCTGGGCGCTGCTACGCAACTTCCTGCAGCCCAGGGAGCTTGAGGAGGTCAGACAGGTCAGTGCTGGCAGGTTCACATCCAAAGTAGTTAGCTGACCTGCTGCAGGTTGGTTCGCAATATATTTATTGCGTTTATCAGCAGTGCCAGCAGTGATGCAGCATCGATTCATATCTCAAGGCCAGCGCCACAGCGTGTCCACCGCTTGACGGCCCAGACCTGCCCAGGAGTGCGACACCTTGGTCGAGTACGCACATGAGGAGGCATCAGCTGCAGACCGCGAGTGGGCTGCGAAAAGCAGGTTATGGTCCCACACGCTTTAACATGGACACTGCCAAGCAGTGCCTGTCCTGAAGCCATGCCATGCATGCCCTGGAATCGTCAGATGAGTAGAGTTCAGCGCGTCGCAGGGGCTGCGTGTTTGAGACGCTGCCTGGGCAGACTCTCTGCGAGGCGCGCCCAGAGTTCACGCAACGCCGCAGCGCCTGGCCGCTGCGGCCGGCCGTGTGCGCCCTGCTACTGGGGCCGCGCCTGGCCACGGTGGCGTCTGCGCTGCTGGGCTGCCAGGCTTGCTGGCTCTTCAACGACCAGGCGCGGCCAGCCCCCCATATGTGCTCCTGTTGGCACAAACAGTGCGGCTGGCTGTATGCACTGGGCTGCATTGCGCACTGCTACAAGCCAGAACACTGGGTGCACCAGATTCTTGCACCAAGTCTTTGCAGAGATGTCTCAGCGTATGCGCTGATCTTGGTTCCCCGCAGCAAAAGCCCCTGGGCCGCCCGCCACTCCCTCGCCTGTTGGAACCTCTTAAGACCGGCTCAACATGCCTGCAACTTGCATATGCATGTGCTTAAGACCTTCTGTGAGTACTGAAAGTGCCTGGCGCGCCATATGGCAGTACATTGTGAAGCCGTCCCAGACGCGCCTGTCGGGCTTCGGCTGGCACCGCGATCGGGACTGGTGCTGCGGCCCCGAGGTGGACTACAGCCCATACCTGAGCGTGTGGATTGCGCTGGACGACATGCATGCAGGTAGTCACCCCTTGCATGCTGCGCTCACACACTGGTGTGCTGCAGGACCATGTACCTGCTGTACCTGCCCTGGCTGTGTTTGCTCTTGTCAGCATCAGGCCCGCCTGCCACGTGGCAGCAACGCATCCCTGGTCATTTGCAGGAAACGGTGCGTTGCTCGTGCGAAGCAGCCCCGCACTCGACGGCGAGGACGACGTGCTGCTGGAGGTGGCTGCTGGCACAGCGGTGCGCGCGCTTGCAGGTTTGGAGCGCCCTGAAAGTGCTGCACTGCCTTCCATCACAGTAGCGCTGCAGTGCTCGCCAGTGCATGCATTCGGGCTGCAGCCATCAGGCTGCATCAACCCGTCATGTATTACCAATGTATGTGGAGTTGCGCAGGTCATCCTGAGCGACGGCGTGCTTCACAGCAGCCAGGCGAATGCCAGCCTGCGCAGCCGGCGTGCCTGGATGCCGCAGTTCAGCTGCAGGCCCATACGGTGGCAGGCAACATGCGCCCCCGTCGCCCTAGCCATTCCTATTGGACCGTCGGATCAGGAGCCTGATACCGTACATTGTGTGACCCCATGAGTCCAGTCTGACATGGACGGGGGTGTTTGTGTGCCAGGCACACTGTGCCTGAGGACTCGCTGCATGCACAAAGGTTCCTGCAGAAGTATGCAACCAGGTCGGCTGTAATCTAAATTGAATGCACTTCAGGGAGCGCAAGGCGCATGTGCTGGTGAATAAGTCACATCCGTGCATGGGCTTGAAATGCTGGCTGCTACATAAGCTGTTCAGGAGCTCCAAACCTATGCAGAGGTCTTGGGAAGTAGCTTGCAGTGCTCGTCGCACCGAGACTTGTTGTGTCATCAGTCCCTTGCCTGTCGCAGTCCATTAATGTGCTGCTGCAGCCATGGGTTGGAAGCTGCTGCGCAAGGATGTGGCCGCGGTGCAAGAAAAGGCGCGAGGCGCGGCACGCTTCGAGCTGGAGGACAACACAGTGAGGGCCTGCTTTGACGCGCTTCCGGCACCCATCGACATCGTCTTCTGTCAGCCCGACAAGTATGCAGACAGCCCGGTGCTTGTAATGTGCGCTGCCGCACACATCTCTGCGCAGCTGGAGGAGGTCTGCGACTCCTTTGAGGACAGCGGCGCGCTGCAGAGCGTCCTTGAGCTCATCTGCCACACTCTGAACCTGGGTGCGTGCCGCGCTTTGCAAAGCGTGCCTTGGCCGCGTCGCTGCCGAGGCTGCAGGCACGGTGCTGCATTGGACTCAGCACGAGCGCTGGCGCAGATGCGGGGTGGCTCCTCGACGCTGATGAGGAGGCCAGCCAGAGCATGTCCGTGAGCGGCAATGATGGCGCAGCGTGCAGCGACGAGGACTGTGAGGACCATGACCAGCGTAGCGATGCCGGCGATGACTGCTGGGATATGGCAGAGGGAGACGACGAAGCTTTGGTAATGACTGTTATGCAGAAGGTGTCCAGGTATGCAGTCAGCGCCTCATCACCTCGGGCCCTGCACTTTGTGCTTTGCCTGCTGAGAATTATCTTGTTATTGTGTAAGTTCGTCTCTGCCTTTACAAAGTATGACCGTGACCTTAAGCTTGGCAACCTTCAGAAACGCCGAGAGCTTGTGCAGGGCCAAGGAGGCGTGCCTGCACACTACCACACCTGTATGTAGGCCAGCTTACCTGTGACTAGAACAGCTGCCATTGTTTGCGACTGCTGCCTGCACGCTGGCAACACTGAAGGGATGCCACGGCGACTTCAAGTTTGTTGCAGTTTGACAACTTTTGCTAGCTGGTTCAAGGCACTTGCACCTGTGCAGGTGCAGTGCATGGGGCGCTGTCAGCGGAGCTGCTGAGCCTTGGGAATTCCAACACCTTCTGATCTGATCATCGCTCTGAGTGCCGCCCCTGCTCCTATATATATGGCAGCACAGGAGGATGCTAGGGAGGCAGCTGGTAGAGCCGCTGCAGGCGCATACTTATTGCAAGGCGGCAGCGCAGCCTGATTCTGTGCGGGGGTGTGGTAGCGAGCGCGGCCCGTGCTCACGTGCAGGTGGCAGCGCGCGGAGGCCGCCAAGGAGGCGGCCGAGGAGGGGCAGCGTCCGGGCGAGGCTGCGGCCGACGGCGCGCGCGCCGGCGCCAGCACCGCGCAGGCCGCCGTGCCGCCGGACGCGGCGCTGAGCGTGGAGGAGAAGCTGGCGTCCAGGCGGCAGATCTTTGCGCCGCGCGAGGCATTCGGGTGCGCCCCGGCGCGCCTCCTGCACCCCTCGGCGCTGTCGGCGCCGGCCACGGCTTGTCATCCCACCGTCCACTCGGCTGCAAACTGTTGCTGCGCATGCAGTGCTCGCTCGCAGCTGGCAGCAACTGAAAGTGCACTGCATGGCATGGCGAGCATGCTCAGAGTCACGCGGGCTGTCCATGCGACTGAAGCGCGTGCTGGCATGCAGGATCCTGTCGCGGGAGCTGAAGGACCTGCTGCTGGGACGTGTGGAGGCGGACTTCGGCGTGGATGCGGTGGAGGATGACGTGTTCCACTGGGAGCTCGTCATCAGCAGCCTCACTCCTGGCAGCCCGCTCGCGCAGGCATGCTTTTCGGCTGCTGACCCATTTGCCAGCCTCTCGTGCACACGCCGAGCACTCACATGTGACGCATGTGCGGGCACATCTTGCTGTGTACAGCGTGCAATGCCTACCATCGGAGCGCTGCTGCTTGACAGGTCTGCACCAGAGAGTCAGGCGCTGGAGCTGCAGAGGACATCCATTCGGCAAACACTCATGCTGATGTAGGTGTTTGTGTCAGAAATTTGTCAGGATGGTAGGTGTTTGTGTCAGAAGTGGGTCAGGATGGACTTGCTGCGGGGATGTGCACTGGCTCCCGCGGCACATCAGGGAGACGGGCTAGGCCCCACGCAGAGCCCACATTGCAGGACATGGCGGAGCTGGAGCGGCGGCACGGGCAGGCGGACGTGCGGCTGCGGCTGCGCTTCAAGCGCGGGCTGTACCCCTTCTACCCGCCCGCTGTGGAGCTGCTGCAGCCGCGCTTCTGCGGCCCGCTGCTCGGCGCGCTCGCGTCGCACCCAATGCTGCAGGTATTGCCGCCGCTTTCCCATGCTCTTGCGTGCTACACCTGCTGTGCGAGTTTCACTGCCACCGGGTTTGTACTTTGATGACATACTCGCGGGCTGTGCTCTGACTCAGGCATAGGGGGCAGGACGCAGCCTGGGCCTCACCTAATTATGTTACACGGAATGGAAGCGCATGCTGTGTTTAAAATTGTTATGCAGATGTTTGCCATGCAAGCACTGAATACCAGGCTGTGGGGCTGTAGATCGCAAACTGGGACCCCTGGCGCACCGGGCGCCAGGTGGCGCTGCAGCTGCAAGCGTTCCTGGAGGCGCGCACGCCCTCGCACGCTCGAAACCAATTTGTGCATGCGTTGCCTACATGTGTGCGCAGGCATGCTCCGTTGCCTACACATTCACAGCTTATTGCAGGACAGCTGTGTAGGCTGATGCTGCGAGGGTTGTCAGTCACTGCTTATGGTTCCAAGAAGTTGTGATTTGTACAATGCACTGAAGATGCTTCTCCCATCGCTGGCATTGACATCGTTGTTTTTGTTATTAAGCCCCATCTTCATGGGACTATGCTTCTTCATTTGCAAGCAAGCTGTGCACGATTTGTCGCAGTCCTTCTCGTGCCAGCTCAGCTGCAAGCACCAAAGGCATGCCGCCCTCTCCCCACGGTGCGGGGAACGTCCACACCCCCGCTAGAAGCCCCGATATGAGCCCGCTGCACCCAATCACACGCCGAAACGCGCAGTAGGAAGCACATGGGCTGGCGGCCGCGCTAGGCGTTTTCCGCTCGACAGCAGGCACCCGCGACACCTCACGGAGGGCAACCTGTTTGAAGCATGAAGTGTTGGGGCGCGCAGGCGGCAGGCCGCGTGGACCTGGCCTCGCCGCTGAACGACCGCGCGCTCCACCCGGCCTCCGCGTACACGCACGTGGAGCGCCTGCTGGCGCGCCTGGAGGCGCTGACGCTCGTGCCGCCAGCCTGCCAGGCGCAGCACGCCGCGATGTACAGGCGCGCGCGCACACGGCTGGTACTGAGCGCGCGCAGCGGGCGAGCTGCTGGCTGGTGCTGTACCGCTGTCCGGCTTCTGCCACAGTACAAGCGCAGCTTATGACAATGAACATCAAATGATGCGTGTCCTCAGTTGGGCGTTGACACAAGCAGTAAGTCCTGCAGAATTGGAATAGACATTGCTCTAAAGTGTTTCAGCTTGAGCACTCATTGCAAGTCTCAAGCCGATGAGTGTGCGCTCGCTGGCTGGCTGTGCCAAGCTGCACGCACACACGCCTGTCACTCGTTTCGCCCAGCGCTCGCACAACAGGCTCTTTCATATGCTGATAACATTCTTAGGCTGACTGCGACTGGTGTGTGCAGCGCACGAGAGCACGGCGCGGATGCGGCGCACCTGCAAGCGCTGGCACCGTGCTCCAAGCGCGCGAAGACGGCCGAAGAGGGCGCGGCGGACGCCAAGGACGGCAGGTGGGCGGGTCCCCGGAAAGCGCGCCTCCAGGGTGTCCTGTGGTATCGCTTGCCGCCACTGCTCTGCCGCCAGTTGGTGGCAGAGAACGAGGGAGGTGATGCCGGTACAGGGTGCGCAGGATTAAGCACGTCCAGCGTGGTCCAGTCAGCCCTCCGCAGCTAGGCACAAAGTGCTTGTGCCTGATGACTGTGATGGACTGCAGGAGGACGTGGGCCGCCGGCACTGGCTATGGCAGCGGATACCGCAACAGCAAGGGCGATGTCTGGGATGCCCGACAAGGCGCGGCCATGCAGGTGCGTGCTGTTGGTCTGGTATTCTAGCACAAGTGTTTTTTGACATGCTTTTTTCTTTTTCCTGGGTAGATTTATTGCATGGCTTGTCAGACTGAAAATGGCGCAGGTCATCAACTGTTGGCTAGTCCAGCAGTGTCCTGCATATCGCGATAACTTATCTGAATTCATATTAGAAAATGCCCTTATGAATGTGGCAATGCATCTGTGAAAATGCCAGTTTTGACTCCACCTAAGCACACCTAAGCAAGTGCATGCGCTCTTGCGCTCCTACAGGCGGCCCACGATGCGGAGCTGCGGCGCGTACTGACGCGCCTGGCGGCCGCGCTCGGGCGCCACGTGGGCGGCGCCGGCGGCAGGGCCGCGGCCGCGGCGGCGGCGGCCGAATTGTGTGCAGAGCAGGGCGCGGGCGCGGCGGGCGGCGCCACGGACCCCCGCGGACCCTGCGGGGAGCCTGATGGCGTCGGTGGCCCCTGCGTGCAAGAAGCCATGGCGGCCGAGGCTGCTGATGCGGCGGTGGCTGCAATCCGGAGGTCGTGCCTCATGCCCTTCCTGGAGCGCCAGCTGGTCGGCGCATCGTTCACGGACATGGCCTCGCGGTGCGCGCCCGCCGCGCTGCAGGCAGCATGCTCCTGTGTCGTGCAGCGCAACACGCTGTTACACCGAGCTTGCTCAGCATAATGTGCGTGCTTATGCAACACTGTCAAGTTCCGTGTCAAGCACATGTGGTCACACCATACCATGCGCACTGCCGGGTCAGGCGCACACATTCATAATTGTCATTTGGCAGCTTCCGACTGCAATGGCTTCCTGCAGGATCATAAAATCTGCAGCCGGATGTCCTACCCAACCACCTTGTTCCTCACCGTAATAATGCAGTGCTTGCCGAGCAGGCTGGGCTTCTACATAGCGCTGCTGCGTGTGGCTCAGTGCGCCTGCGATCCGCGCACCGCGGAGCTGCTGTTCCACTCGCCCGCAGCGCCCAGCGGAGATGAACAAGCTGGTGCGCCCTTAGGACATCACCGGCACTATGAGTTTGATACTTCAACTTTATAACAGCTTAAATGTTTTGGCCCTTGTGGCAGTGTCAGAAATGCAGGGCACCGCAGTTACACAATTTTCCGCTTCAAACCACCACCACGTCAGCTTGCCCGCGCTTGAGCCCTCGCGCGGGCATGTTGCTACGGGCGTGGGGTGGTGGGCTGGCTGTCAGGTCTTGGGCTTTAGTTGCCTGATCTGGCTTGCCGCGGCAGGCGCCGAGGCGGAGCCGCTGGCGGCCATCTTTGCGCGGCTGGCGGCGCGCGCGGCGCAGTTCCTGCACGTGGTGAGCGTCGCCGCGCCGCCGCCGGCCGCGCCACGCTCGGGCGTCCGCGCGGCCGCGGCGGCCGCGCTGTCGGCGGTCGCGCCGCGGTGCGGGTCCGAGGGCGCGGCCTCCGCAGCCGCGCAGGAGGCTGCGGCGGAGGAGGCGCGCAGCCGTGCGCTCGCGCAGCTCATCATCGACATCGCCAGGTGCGCAGAGCGCGGCGGGCCTGGCCGGCCCTTGTCCGCGTCTCGTTGCTGACGCCGGCGTGTGTCCTGAGAGCAACAAGCCAGCGGAACATCTGCCACAGCCCATCATAACCGTGCCAGTTGTGTTGCAGGGCATGGCTCAACTGACGGATTTGGTGCATGCAGGCACTCACTTGCTGTTCTATTCCTCGTGTTGCATGCGTTCCTTTACATCTATGCCGCGTCTTGCTTAGGCTTATGCACGCCAGGCCCTGCGCTGTTACACCACTTGACTCTCCCTACCTTGTGTCACACAGTGTGTGGCTGCAAGCGCAGGGCGATGAAGGCGCTGGAGCCCAGGGCCGAGACGGAGCCGGCCGGGCGGCGCGGGCGAGCCACGCGCAGCCAGGCGCGCGCGGCCGCGACGGCGGCGACCTCCGCCGACCGCAGCGGCGGCGGCGCGGCCGCCCCAGGCGATGCGCCAGGCGGCCCCGCGGCGGCCGCTGTGCACTACTGCCGCGTGATGCGCCCGCTGCAGGCGCGGGCCGGCCGGCCTGCCGTGTTCGCGCCCCATGCCCGTGGCCCGAGCAGAGCAGTGCGGCCTGCAGCGCTCGAATGCGATGCAGGAGGGCTTGGGACTGCCTTGCAGCGGGCGCTGCCAGCTCGCCGCCAGTGAGTATAGGGTCAGGGCTCACAATGTTGGGCCCTAACCCTAACGGCTGCGCGGCGCGTGCGCCCAGGTGGGCGAGGTGGCGACTGCGGGCGACCACCACTACGAGCGCGCGCTGGCGGGCGAGGGCGCGTGGCCGCGCCAGCGCATGGTCCGCGTGGGCAAGGAGGCGGCCGGCTTAGCGGCGGACCTGCCGCTGGACCCGCGCTCGTCCGTCTTTGTGCGCGTCGGCGAGCAGCAGGTCGTGCTGTGGAAGGCGCTCATTACGGGTGCCCCCCACCCCCGCTCCTTCCTTCCTACCGGCGCGGGCGGTTGTGGGTAGGGTCGTCGGTTTAGGGTCGGGTAGGGTCTCGGAAGGCGCTCCTCCCGCCCCTCCTCCCGCCAGCCGTGCCTGGCAGCGCGTGGGGCCCCAGCCTGCCGCATGCCATGCATGCGCTGCGGCGCGCCTGCCAGGAGCGCGCGCTGCTCCCGCGGTCCGGCAGCGCGGTGCGGCGCAGGGGCGCGCGAGCACGCGCCTCTCTAGGAGCACGCGACCATTGTCATGGCAGTGTGCTGTGGGATGGCTGTGGTCCTGGACGCCGCTGTGCACCAGGGCCATCAGTGAGCAGGTCACGCCACGGGAGGGTGATGCCATGGGTGCGCAGCAGCTTTGCTGCTGCTACCAAAAAGCTACCAAGGCTGTAAAGACTAACAAGGCACTCAGTGCAGGTCCGGAGGGGACGCCCTACTCGGGCGGCTGCTTCCTGTTCGACATCTACTTCCCCAGCCAGTACCCCACCGTGCCGCCGAACGTCATCCTGCGCACAACCGGTGGGCCACGCCCCGCAGTGCAGCCCGTGTGCGTGCACTTGCTTGCCCGCCCGCTGCCGTATTTTGTCCGTTGTGGGCTCCCGTTTGATGCGACATTTGCTCTGCATGGCAGCCTGCAGGGGCTGGCCCGAGTGGCAGTCCACCAGCAAACGCAAGGCCTTTGCCTTCAAGGGCTGAGGAAGCGCCTTCCTCAGACTGGGCCTCTGGCAGGTTGTTGCCGATGTTGTGGCTCAAGCGCCCGCCGCTCAAGCAGCATCCTGAGTCGCTGCGGTCAGCTCCACGCGGGGTTGCAGTGGATCTCTGGGGACGTCTGCTCATGCCGTGCGCTTGCTTGCCGGGGCTCGGGAGGGCTTGAGTGGGTGGACCGGCGTGGCGCGTGCAGGCGGCGGGTCCGTGCGCTTCAACCCCAACCTGTACAACTGCGGCAAGGTGTGCCTGTCGCTGCTGGGCACGTGGGGCGGCAGCCGCGGCGAGGGCTGGGACGCGCACTCGTCATCCGCGCTGCAGGCGCGCGCCCTGCCCCCTCCAGGCCGGGCCGAGCAGCTCTGCCACATGAGACAGCCCACAGCTGTTTTCATACATGCTTATGAGCATCAGGCACTATGAGCGTATCGCGCATGTCAAGCGGCGGTCGGGGGCGCTCCGATATGGGTGCCTCAATATGCCCGCGCGTGCGTCCCCAGGCAGCAGGGTCTGGAAGCGCCCGCCCATCCCAGCACGTCTCGCATTCCGCAGCGCAGGGTCAGTGTCAGCGCAGGCCCCAGAAGAAGCAGGTCCAATGCATCATGATACACGCGTCACGCGCGCTGCAACGTGACACCGCGCAGGTGCTGGTGTCCATCCAGTCGCTGATCCTGGTGGACCAGCCGTACTTCAACGAGCCCGGCTACGAGGGCAGCATGCACACCGACGCCGGCCGCGCGTCCTCGCGCGCGTATAACCTCAACATCCGGCGCGGCCCCCGCGCCGCCGCCCTCCCTACCGCCACTCCCCCGCCTGACGCTCATGAACACCGCCTGCAAGCGTACCACGCCAGTTTTCCTGGCTGGTTGCCTTATGGACTCGCAGCGCCCGCCGCAGCGCACTTGCCAGCGTATGAAGCCGCGACGCGCTCCATCATTTCTGACAATTCAATCGCCCTCGGCTCTGTACCGTGCGCACGTATGCGCGGGCGCCTCCGCGTGCGGCTCCCCGACGCCGGCCGCGCGCGCCGCGCGCAGGGAGCAGACCATGCACTGGGCCATCTGGCAGATGCTCCGCAGCCCGCCCGCGGGCTTTGAGGATGTCGTGCGCGGCCACTTCCGCCTGCGCAAGCCTGAGGTGCTGGCCACGTGCCAGGCCTGGGTGGACGACGCGTCCGACGCGCACCGCCCGCGCATGCGTACCTTCCTCGCCAACATCCGCGGCGAGCTGGACAACCTGTGACGTGGCCGGCCTGGGCGGCCGCGGCGGGCTGCACGAGCGGGGCGCCGCGCGGCGCAACCGTGCGCGCGTGCGCGCGGAAGCACTGGGCACGTGCGGGCCTTGTGCGGGGCTCGTGTAGTTGCCCACGCAGCTTGTCTTAGTCCTCATGGTAGCACGCTGCATGACCCTGCCTGGCAGGGTCGTTGCCAGCGCGTGACCCTGGCAGCACCTGTGTCGCATGGCACGCATGGTAAGCTGGCAGGCTGTCAGCGCTACGTGCTGGGCAGTGCAAGAGAGGGGCATGCGCGCGAGCGCTTGCAGGGTTGGGGCGGCCACTGGACAATTTTGTAGGGCAGTGTGCATTCGCTAGCACTGCTGAGAACAGGGTTCATGCTGGCAGGCTACTGTTTTGTCTGATCAGCATGCTCTCACCTGGCTGTGAGCAGACAGAAGCAGAGTGTGGCTAGACCCAGGTAGATGTCAGTGTGTGGACAGCATGCGTCAAATGATGGCTTTGCGCGGGGCTGCTTGACGGGGAGCGAGTCTCTCTGCTCGACTGGTGCCAGGATAGGTCCATGTAGTCACTGCCTCTGCTTTTGGCCTGTCTATAGAGTGTTGTGTGCAGCATGGCCGGCCAGCATTCACATCACACCTGCGCCAAGATGGGGCATGCACTGTACGCTATGCGCCCTGCGCTCTGGATGTGTGCTGAGATTGGTTGCGGCCCTGCTGTGCCAGGTGGCGTAGGTCGGAGAAGGCTGACAGGGGCTTTTTGCATACGCGTGTGCCACTTGCATGTGGGGCAGCAACAAAGTATGCTGGCACTATAGCAGTGCAAATGATGTCTGTACGCCATCACATTCCCAAAGAGTATCGTTCAGCAATGCGTGCGAAGGCTTATCCTGCATGCTCAGCTGTGCGTGGGTAAACCGCTCCCTGGCGCCAGGGCTGCCACAGCCGAAGTGCTGTGTCACCAGGCCCTAGTCCAGGTATTGCTGGGCAGCGAGCGCCGCGGGAAGCATGCCAGCCAGCAAGATTGGGTCTGGGTTGCTGCTGCCCAGCAGCGCCGCCACACTCGCCGCCGCACCGGAGTACAGCGCCGAGGTACCACCAGCAGCCACCTGGACACTGCGAGACATGCTGGGAAAGATTCTGGCGCTCAGGCATACCCGCATGGTGCAAGTATACAGGGAATACATTCAGCGCATGCACCGCTGCTCAAGGCCAGGCGCATCCTGTGAGGGGGCAGTCATGTACGCCCCAGCACATGACACACGCTCCAACAGCTGTGCGTGTTGCTTTATAACGCTGGGAGGTCTTTGTATCGTTATTGGTGGGGCAGAGCAGTCGCACCTGGGCATATGCTGCGCGCACGGGCGCCAGCGCAGCGGCAAAAGCTGCCTCGCTTGCACCTGCGGCCGCTGCATTACATGATGCCAGCACGCCATCTATCAGCAGGCCGCCCTGCGCATGCAACCGCAAGTCCCAGCTGGATCAGCACAGCGGGCAGTACCCGGGCATCGCGGGGGGCTGCATGCATGCGATGTGCAAATATGCAGCTCTGCACAGCAGTCGTTCACCAGGTAGATTTTGAGATGCTTATCGAGCAGCATATCAGCGCTGCATGTCTGGCGCATTGAACGCAGCTCTGCTATCCGACAACCTTTTGCGTTCAACCAACCTACAGCACATGTGACCCACCTGCAGAGTGAGCGGCAGCACTCGCCCTGCCGCGGCCACCGTGGCAACGGCCGCGACTTGCCCTTGCGCCAGCATGCTGGACGACCAGGGTGGCTGCAGCCATACACTGTCTCCGACCTGCACCTGAGATGCATGTACGACCCAGCGGTCATGGCGCGCACGGCAGTGCTCAACGCCAGGGACACACGTATAGGTGCTGTCTACCTTTGTGCAGCCATTCCGCTTCGTAAGCGTCTCGATTTCGCCAATGCACACGTTTGACTGTGATGCAGAACTCATATATCAGCACAGAGGATATATCAGCTTAGCAAACAGGAACTGTGTTCGCTGCTCATGAGGAGGAACCGGATGTGGAGTGGCTGCTAATCATCTAGAAGGCGCGTGGCTGCCAGCAGGAGCTTCTCTGATGCGAAATGTGGAGCTGCCTGCACAGCTTACTAAGGTGGTGGGGAACAGCCCCGAAAAGCAGTGCATGCGTGCCTGGCCGGCCTGCAGCATGGTTGCATCGGCAGGCACCGCCACGGGCGACACGCTCGATGGCAGGTAGTGCGTGGCCGACAGCAGGACTGCATGGCCGTCGATGGTGGTCAGCTGCACGTATGGCAGCAGGTCCGTGCCATCCTGGAACGGCTGCGGGCACGCAGGGCTGGCGTCAGTGTCACTAGTCACGCTCTACCGCCGCTGCTATGTGCTTGGCCAGCTCATCATTTTGACCAGCTTTGGTTTGGCCAGCCCATCAGTATGGCAGCCCAGCAGGCTGCAACTTTGTGTCCAAGCAAGCAATAAACTGCATGCTCTGTGCCAGCATCGGCATGTGACTGTCCGTGCTGCTTTGCTCAACACACGGCAGCAGATCCCACGGATGTCCAAGAGCTGGACCATGCAGGCCGCTGTGGTTTGTTCATGTCTCTTTTGACAGCGCGGCACAATGTCAGCGGCATTACCCCTGGCATGGCAGGGCAACCGCCAGGGCACTGGCTGCGGCAGGGCTGAATGTGCGCACCAGCAGATACACAGTGTCCCAGCAGAGGCTGCTGTTGCTGCCGCAAGCGCTCAGCACCTGTTTTTATATGCCCCAATTTCAGTGTGTTGTGCATGCTCCATGTTTGCCTTTGCTCTGCACAAAAAAGCCATGCTGCAAACGTGGAGTGGCTGAAAGAGCTGTGCATGAACTCCTGACCTGCACCAGGGGGTTGCAGCACGCACCTGGCTTCCCACAAAAAGCTCACTGGCTGGCACAGCTGACTGGGAGCCGTCAGCGTTCAGCACAGTCACCATTGCTGCGGCCGGGAAGCCCCACGCATCCGCAAACGCCTCCACCACAAATGCCAGCGGCGCCGCGAGGGCCGTGCTGATGCCTGCAAACATTTGAGGCCTGGTTAGTGCTTGCAGATTTGCTGCCTGTGGTGCTGCCATTGCACACCAGGGTGTTGTGCGAAAGTGTCAATCAGGTTTGCTGTGATTAGATATAGGTATGCATACTCAGATGCCATGCAACAGTGCAGAGCAGAGATCTTGCCAGGGGCGCGCGCCAGATGTGGCTAGCGCGCCGCTCGTGACCCCAGCTGGAATGAAGCTGCGTGGTTGTAGTAAAAAGGTGTCATAGGCGGCACCGCTGGTATCGCGGCTGTAGGTTATCCGCCCTGTCAAAAGGTCCACCAGCGACACCCTGCACGCCATTGCCCTTTTATGCGTGCAGCGATGCCAGCTTCTTTAGCATCCAGCACAGTACATGCTGCTCAACGCATGTGTAGGGTATTTTCAACTACCCGTCACGGCAGGCCAAGGATGCCTGCATGCGATTGCATGTCACACGCATGCACTCTGCAAGCTCGCGACCTGGGCGCTGTTGAGCACGGATGCCATGCAGCCACTTACAATGTAAGACATCGTTTCATGCTGGAGGACGGCAGTCAGCCCATGCGCAAGCGGCATGGCCAGAGCATCATGCCCACGTCGTAACTGCGCGATCTGAAAGAAATGCCTTCCACATGGTGCAGTACAGCCGCATCGGGGCTGCGCACGCTGTGCCGGCTGCCACAGGGCTGGTCTGGCCCGCGACGGTGAGCTTGCCGTGCTGTGGGGCCGCTGTGAGCTGGAAAGTCACGGCGAGCGGGTCAAAGCGCTCCAGCAGCAGGGGGTCTGGACTGCTGGTGTAGATCACCTGCGCCCAGGCGAGCATGCCCCGGCAGTTCAGCCGCATCGCAGGCGTCTCAAACCTTGAGTATTGCATTGGAGATGTCATGCACAAGCCCAACCAGTGCCCACTTGCAGCGCGCCCAATCACGCAATTACAGCTGCCAATATTTACATGGTGTTCTAGGCCCGGCTGGCAGACTTGAGGGTCCAAGCTCTGATGGCCTGAGCATCAACTGATTGGATGAGAAGGATAAGCGATCTGTGATATCGGGCAGAGGGGATGGAAAACACATGACCAGTTCGCTGGCGTTGAGAAGAGCTGACCCACGCTCTTCCAAACAGTGGCAGGCACCTGGGTGTTGGCGGACAGGGTAGCCTCGCTCTCGTTGGCTGCCAGGGGCAGCAGCGTGGGCGACGCAAAGCAGGGGAATGCCAGGAAGGTGCCGTTGAGGGGCCCCAGCAGCGGCAGCACCGCGCGCGGCACGCCGCCGCACAGCCACTGGTTGCCCTGCACCAGCACGCGCGCCGCGGGCGCCAAGCCCTGCGGCGGTGATGCTCAGCGGGTTGCCAATCAAACATGCAAGCGCTTGCCGCGGTTGCATGTATCTGTACGTGCTCACTGCGACAGGCTTCTCATGCAAGCCTTCTGCTGAGAATTGCGAAAGGCTTCCTATGAAGGCCAGCTGCTAAGCCGTACAAAGCGCTTAAAAACCTTAGAGGCAGCTCAGCAGATGCAAGTTGCACATGCATGCACGCCGTAAGTTCTTCTGCAACAGTCTGCACTAGATGCAGTAGTGTCGTCCCAGGGGCGCGCCTGGAGGGACGCCGGGACGCCGCCCGCGAAGTTGTTGCGGGAGACGTCCACCGTCGCCGCATTGGCCAGGCTGCCCAGGCCGTCTGGCAGCGTCCCCTGAGCCAGACCCACCGGCGGCGGGAACATCAGCGGGAGAGCACCCACAGGCTCTGCCTTCATCGTATAGCGCCGGCCAGCATGCGCCCAGGCAAGCGCATGCGTGCAGCATGATGAGACCGCGGAAGGGCTGCCGCAGAACGAATTTGCTGGCACATGGTACAGCCCTCACCATGCAGGCAATGCGTGCATGCCTGCAGTGTCGACCATGTGGGCATGTCACAGTTGACCAGGCGCGCTCGTCACAATCGACCAGGTGGGCTTGTAAAAGCTGACCAGGTGGGCCAGGTGTCGCCAGGGGTGTGACTCTGGGTCGCCGCGCGTGCCTGGAGGCTGTTGCCGGCGACCGAGAACAGCGCCAGCGACGCCAGCGCCTGCCACAGCGCGGCGTCCCCCGGCAGCGTCCCGGTCAGGCCGCTCCTGCTGATGTCCAGGCTCGTCGGCAGGCCTCCCAGGCAGGCGACGCCTGCAGCTGAGCGCCTGCGTTGGTGACTTGCATGGGGCTGTTTGACACGCATGTGCAGATCATCATGCACACTAGAGCTTCACGCTTCATGCTGGCAAGCCAGAGTACGCACGCAAGAAAGTGAAGCAAACATTGGGCTCCCCTCAGTAGTCTCGCCAGCGCGCCGGCCCGCACGCTACGCAGATGCGCGTAGCATGTGCTTGTGCACAGCCTCTGCTGTGCCAGGAGCAGACACAAGCGCAGCAATCGGTCAGCCAACAGGTGCACCAATGTGCGGTGCGCGCCCGTGAAGTTGCAGTACGCGCCGGTCGGGCTCCAGCGCAGGACGCTGCCGCCCGGGTCCACCGACTGGCGCAGGCCAATCAGCGCCGCCAGCACATCCCTGTCCGTGCCCGCGGGAGCTGCGCGGGGGAGCGCGCATGAGGCCCTGCCAGCCCAGGGCTTGCTTGCACAGGAACAAGGGTGCCGAGCCCGGTCAGCAAGCCCTTGGCCAGGCGCACACTGCGGCCGGCTGCGAGCCGCCTGGCTGCGTGAGGTGCTGCGGCGCTCGGCCATGCAGGCTGCACTGGCAGTGCGGAAAGGTATGCTGACTGCTTCACGTACGAAGTGGGTGATGAGCGGTCCAACAGATGCAGCACTGTGCTGCACACTGGCCGTCAGCGCAATGGGTTTGTGCGCACGTGACAGCACATCAGCGGCCACCGTGAGCGCCGCCGCCGTCGCGTTCACGGGCGCCACCCGCAGCGTGAGCACCAGCTCGCCGACCACCGCCGCCAGCGCGCCCGCGGCCACCGCGCGCTCGATGGCGCCCGTGATGCAGGCCCTGCGCGCATGCGCGGGGATCCAGGACCTGTGTGGTAGGTCATCAGCAAGGGCTGTAATTTTTATTCGAGGCCGGTCCCAGTTCAGCAAGGACAGAAGATCACCAACGTTTGCCGGACGTGACCTTGAAACAATTAATTCACTGGATGCTTTGCCCGGCATGCAAGGCCATGCAAGCATCATGCTTTTTGTTGTTGTTGTAAGGTCGGCCAGCGAGTACGAGCACTGTACATAAAGTATGTGGGCATGCTAGGTTTTGCAGTGAGCTGGGGCCAGGGCGCCGGGCGGCGAGCATTAGCGCGCCTGCCGGCGACGGTGGCAGCTGCAAGGTTGAGCGTCAGCGCGCCCTGGTAGCTGCCGGGCAGCAGCGCGCCCGCCAGCCGGAGCGCCAGGGTGGCCGGCACGCCGGCCGCGAGCGCCGCGGTGCCCGGCAGCGCGCTCAGGTACGGCGCCAGCGCGCCCGCCAGTGCGGTCACCACCTGGCCGTGGCATGGGGCGGGTTGAGCGGACAGCACGGGGTTGCTAGGAGAGAGAAATGGCTGGAAGGACGCTGCCCATCATGCACATGCCAGGCAGATGTCAGCGCCTCAGTCACGTGTGATGTTCGGGTGCATGCTCCCCTTGTGAGGTACTTGTTGTCACGGGGGCAGACGTGACCTGCGCATGCAGTACCTTTGCAGCAGCTTGGAAATCCAGGAAATCCAGTTGGCTGATACTCGGCTGTAACTCATTCGTTCATCATCAGATGGATCGTACACATGGCCCATGCCCAGATTACATACCTGGACAGGTCCCGGGCAGCTCGCGGTGGACACCTGGACAGTCGTCTGCACCGCCACTGCGCGCAGCCCATGCGACATTGGATGCCTTGATATGCGCGAGGGCCGCAGCAGCAATCATGCCAAGCTGTGTTATTTTCACACAGCATGTCAGGCGCATGTCCGTACCTGGCACCGGCACAAGCGGCGCCGCGGGCACCGTCGCGGACCCCGCGCCAGCCGCGCCCGGGGCCCCTGGCGCCCCCGCCAGGCCTGGAGTCCCAGGCGGCCCCTGCGCGCCCGCCGCGCCGGGCATCCCTGGGCCGCCGGGCACGCCTGGAGTGCCGGGGTTACCACGCGCGCCTGGGCTGCCTGGCGCCCCCGGCGGCCCCGTGGTGGTGCTGGAGCCAGGGTATGCTGGCGCGCCAGGCGCGCCAGGGCTGCCCGGGGCGCCCGGCGCGCCCGGCGGGCCCACGCCGCTGGTTGAGGTGCTGGGGCTGCCGGGGCTCCCGGGCGGCCCTGGCTGCCCCGGGCCGGCTCCATCGGGAGCTCCTGGTGCCCCAGGGCTTCCCGGAGAGCCTGGTGGCCCGGGCGCCGTGCTTTCCCCAGCCCCTGTGGCACACCCAGCAGAGCGTGTCAACGCTAACATCTACTCAGCACTGCTTAGCCCCTTGTGCTTTGCCTCACTGGCAAGAGTAGCATGCGACCAAGGCAATGTACTCAAGCAGGCGTGAGGAAGAAGTGAAGAAGGTACCTGGCGCCCCTGGCGTGCCGGGCTGCCCAGGAGTGCCTGGCGGGCCTGTGCTGCTCCCGCCAGAGCCGTCCGGCGGGCCCGTCGCTCCAGGCGGCCCCGGCGCGCCCGGCGCGCCCCCGTTGCCGCTCCCAGCGCCGCCTGGCGTCCCCGGCGCGCCCGGCTGGCCAGGCGCGCCCGGAGCGCCACCACTGCCGCCAGGCTGACTGCCTGGCGGCCCTGGCAGGCCGGGCTGGCCCGGCGCGCCCGACGCGGCCCCCCCGCCGCCTGACTGACCGCCTGACGGCCCTGGTGGCCCTGGCGTACCGGGTGCCCCTGGACTGCCCGTATCACCACTGCCTGAGGGCCCTGGAGGCCCAGGCGACCCAGGCTGGCCTGGAGCACCGGGCGAGTCACTGCCAACCGTGCCAGGTGACCCGGAGGGCCCAGCCGCGCCGCTCCCGCCGCCGCCGGGAGGACCGGGGGGCCCCGGCGGCCCTGGGGGACCGGGAGCGCCTGGTGTCAGGCCGCCCCCGCTGCTGCTGCCGGGCGCCGCTGCTGGCCCTGGCTGCGACGGACCGCCGGCACTGTCGTCTGGTGGAGGCCCCGGCGGTGGCGGCTGCAGCGGAGGCGGCTGTGATGTCGGCGCATTCGTCGCAGGTACTGGCGACTGATCTAGTGGCGGGCTCGGCGGCGGCGGCGGCGGCGGCGGCGGCGGCGTGGGCGGCACCTGCGCCTGGATCGGCGGAGGGCTCGGCGGCGGCGGCGGCGGGGCTGACAGCGGCGGCGGAGGCGCCGCAGGCGGCGGCGGAGGCGGCGGCGGCAACATGGGCGCCGGCGGCGGCGACGGGTATAGCTGCCCCGTCAACCATGCATCGGGCAGCAGCGCATCGAATGCCGTGCGCGGCAGGAAGCCATAGAAGCAGCCACAGCTCGTGCTGACTGTGTACCTACATTGCATCGCTTCTAGCGTTGGCTGTTGCATGCAAGTGAGCTGCAAGTGAGCAATATCAAGGCAGGCGCAGCTGCATGAAAGCCTAATGACATTTGTCAGCATCATGGGACCATACCAGAAGAAAGCATAGCATACTCACTAATCTGTTAAAGCGTGTGAAGGCACACATGCATGCATGTGTGTGATCAAGCTTCCGGTCCCTGTCTGGAAAAGATGGGCAGGGCCCTCAGAACCACGGCAAAGCCGATACGTGTACCAAAGCTCATTGTTGCAAGGGAGTGCGCACAGCAAGCTGTCCCCTGCCGGAGACTGCAGGTCCAGGCTCTGCTCATAGCCGTTGACGATGTCGACGTCCGCGGGTGTCGAAAACACATCAGCGGCACCCGCAGGGCCCGTCCACGACACCGCGGCTGTGCTGTTGGCGGTACCTGCCTGCCTCTCGCGCCGTCACTGGCACGTCTTGCTCCAGCATGGGCCGGCTAACATGCCGCGCAAGGGCCTCAAGCTCCTATGGCATGCATGCTGCTTTCCGCCGTGGTGTTTTCCGAAAGAAATATATCAAAGCGCTTGGGTGTTGTGGCTGCGCCCATGCCATTGCATGTATGGCATCCTACTCAGCAAATCCTGCCGAGCTTGCGAATGTTAATGTGCTATGTTGCATTGCGAGCGCGCCTGCAAGCGCAACATCATGCAGGCGCCTCGAAGCATAGCCAGATGCAGTGAGCGTCCCGCAGTTTATTGTCAATGAGATCATGGAGGCGCGCGCCTGGCAGCGTCCAGAAGAGCGTGCCGTCCAAGCCGGACTGAGCACTGTCGCAGCCGGGGTCGTACACAAGACTGCCGCCCAGCGCGCCGGGCACAGCCACGAGCGTGGTTGTCGCCCATGCAGCCGGGGCCGCCACATGCAGCGTCACGCCGTCCACCGGGCAAGCGAGCGTGCCCATGTGATGGGCCGTCGCCTGGCAGGGCAAATGTGGCGTGTTGTGAGGCTGCCAGGTGGCCCTGCATGTAAAGGGCAGCCACACATGCAGCCCCCTGCTAAGTTCCTTGTAATTGTGTCTGAGTCTGGTCTGCTGTAATAGGTGTTGCGTTTTCAAGCGCGCTGGGAGCACAAGTCTTCAGTGACCTAAATTTAGTCTGCAAAGTCGTGCAATCAGCTGAGTCCCCTGCGAACTCGCGCCTGCAGGACCACCGTGGTAGTGACAGGCGCGCCAGTAGCACCACCGCCGCTGCGCGCATAGCCCGCCAGCGACACTGCGCTCGTCTGTGCCACAAAGCACCGCGCGCAGGCCGTGCACCCGAGCTCGCCTTGTTCCTGTGCGGCAAGCAATAGCGGTTCACACAAGGACAGGCCCTTATATGTCACAAAGCGTGCCGGCACACAGCCTGCTTATGCTGACCTGCGACGCACCTGTGAGGCAGGGCAGGTCGCCTCTTCGAGGTAGCTGTCGTCACGGGCCTGCCCGGGGCTTATCTTCAGCGCACGGCGCGGCTGCGGGTGCACAGCGCCAAAGGTGCTGATGAAACTCGGCCGTGCCGGCAGCTTGTCGTGGCCAGTGAGCAGAAAGCTTGTGCGGCCCTGCTGCACCCCAGTCCTTTGTTTGTTGGCCATACGAGCTTGCGCGCATCAAGGGGCGTCAGAGACTCGCGTACCAGGTTCACAGCTCCTTCAGCACTCCAGCAGAATATGCACACGGTGAGCGGCACGGCCCATGCAACCATGGGTGCTCATCTGCGCGGGAGTTGGCACTAATCTTGTTATGTTCTATGACACTTCCTGACACCCAGCAGCCACATCTGGCCATGCTGTCTCAACACACGCTTAGCGCAGCACTGGCGAGTGTGGGAGGCCTTTGCCTGCATCTTTGCGCTGTCACCATCAATCGCCTGCATTGACCAAAAGTGTCCGGCAGTTGCAGGGGCAGCAGGCTGGTCGACAGGTCAGCAACACAGCGCTCCTTTATGTTGTCTAAGAATGAGCATAAGGACGCTTTCCTGCAAAAAGGCGAGGAGGAGCGTCGGTCCAGCCAAGGGGAAGCCGCTCAGAGCGATTGCTTGATTAGATTTACTAGAGGCAAGCGCCATGTACAGAGAGCCTGAGCGCAGGCATATAAGCGCAGCGCAGATCACCGACCAGGAGAAGATTGCGCATGGCAAAGGCTGGCGCCAAGAAGCGCCTGGAGGACAACGCAAAGCGGCTTGCGCTGCTGCAAACAGTCATCGCTGTTGCTAACGTGCGTGCAAGTGCAAGGTGCCAGAGCAGAGCTGTTGGGTAGCTGAGTCTGATAGTGTCAGTGTGCGCGCAGGCACTCCACCTTGTCATCAACTTTGGCCTATTCAGAGCATACCGCAGCTCTGCAGCGTGGGCGGGCCTGGCATTGACCAGCGCTCTGTACGCCTTTGCATACACCTCGCTTGCGGCAGTTGCGCGACCTGTGTATGGCGACGGCGGCGCTCTGGTGGACGGTGGCGGCGACCTCAACCTGGGAGGCGTGACCTCGTACTACCATGACTTGATCTGGCTGTCGGCTGCGGTCCAGCTGGGCAGCCTTGTGACGAGACGCGCGTGGTGGCTCTTCTTGGTGGTGCGCGTGGTCACCTCCCGTCAAAGATGTTGTCTTACAAACTGCTATCCCTGCCAGTCTCCTTGCGGCAGGTCAAAAACGAGAGGCAGGGACGCTGTGCACGCAGGTGCCCCTGTTTCTGCTTTGGCTGCTCTGGACAAACGTGCTGCAGCCCCGCTTTGCTGCTGGCAAAGTGCAGGTGTGCCTGGGCTCTGTCACGGAATTGGATGCTGTAGTGTCTGGCAAGCTGGACTGTATTTTTATACGTGTGGCTACAGCCTTCCAAGCAGCAGCGGAGACGAGCTATTACTAGCCAGAAGTTGGTATTCTGGCAGGCCATGGACAGCCGTCAGGAGACCCCTGCAGAACGCAAGAAGCGCGAAAAGCTGGAGCGGAAGAGCACGCGCGGCGTGCGATATCGGTGAGATGCGAACGGAGGGAAGCTGTGCGAGGGCGCAGAGTGTGAGAGGGCTAAGAGTCTGTGTGAAGTGCAATGCGCGTACTGTGAACACACCATTACAGCCCACAGCCTGTTTGTACAAAGAACTGCATGTGATGTACACGCCCCCGTACGCAAACGCTTGGCCTCCGAATTGGATGTACGTCCAGTGTTCATGTGTCAGACCAGGGACAAAGGTATGCCCATTATGCAGAACTCAGGTACCCCACCAGCTACAAAAAGCTGTTCAAGGCTACAAGCAAACCTCAAAGCGGACCGCAGTATTTACAGCGCTACATCAGCATGGCCGTTGATATGGCCGTTACAGCAGCATCCACACAGTGATTGCACTCTGCTCGTGCTTGTGAGCAGAGCTTCAAAACCTCACGTCATGTGCGGACTTGTGCCCAAATATCACACAGACATGTGCACATGAGCCCCCCGCTGATTTACATGCTCAAAAGCGACATCCACACTAAAGGCACGCCGACCACCCACTGGCCACCACCTGTGCAGTCCACCAAGGGCTGCACCAGCCGCCTCAGCGCATCTACAATACATACACAACTGCGCCCAGTGTGATCACTGCCTGGAGGCCCACACCTCCCCGCACGGCTCACAGGATGAGGCCGGTGAGAGCGGTGCGCAGGATGACGCGCGAGGCCGTCCAGAGCGCGGCCAGCACGGCGCGCACGAGCCAGGGGTTCTCGTACACGCTGAACGCGCCGTAGCTGAAAGCGGTCAGGCGGTAGATCATGCGGCCCATGTCCCACAGCCGCCGCACGCGGCTCTTGCGCAGCTCCTGCGCAGACACATTCCACTCACCAGAGGCTTTGGCGTTGAGTAAGGCGGCATTCTGCCATCGCCTCAATTTACTCCACCCGGGGTTCTATGCTCAGCCATAGTTCGGCCGTTCAAAAGACCTTCAGGCCGGAGGCTTGGGAGCTCTGATGCTCCCACCACTTGCTTGACAAGCGGATGCTCGCATCCATGGGCTCGCATGAGCTGCAGCTATGTGCGCTCCCTCATGACACATACACGCTCGATACGCGCTTGAACAGCGCACGCAAGTCAAGGCCTGCCCAGGCGCATATCAGCGCCCGCCGAGCCGCCGCAGGCGGCGCGCCTGGAACGCGTGCTTGAGCGCGGCCTGCAACTGCGCAGGCTGCAGGCCCTGCGCCTCGGGCAGCGAGGCCAGGTAGGCCGCGATGAACGCGCCGACAGCCTCCAGCACGTCCTCGCGCTCCACCAGCACGTAGCTGTCCAGCGGCTCGCCGGCCGCCGCCTCGTGCGTCACCTGCGCGCCGCGCTTTGCCAGTCAGCACGTGTGCATGCGCCAGCTGTCGTGCAGATGCGCCGGCTGTCTGTGCGCGGCCGGAGTTTACTGCCTGTGCAGTGATTGCTGCACTTCAGCCGTGTCATGCACATGCGCACAGCGCATGCCACAGCCGCTTGTCTTTCTTACAGTCCGACTGTACACACAGGACCTCCAAACGCAGCACTGCAGCACTGCGCCTGCGCAGTGCTCCCCTACTGTGAGTGCAGCAGCAGCATCTTCTGCAGAGCTCCTGCGGAGCCACACTGGGGCTGATAAGCACTACCAACAGAGCAGTGAGCGCGCCTCTGTAAAGCCCTCGGCCGCGGCGGCGTCGTCCGGCCCGTCGCGGGGCGCGGCCTCGCCCGCAGGCGGCTGCCACCACGCCTCACGCAGCACCTCGCTGCCGTGCTCGCCGGCGGCCACGCCGTCGACGCCCGCGCCCTGCGCGGCCTGTGCTGCGCCCAGCTGCGCCAGGAACGCGTCGCGCTCCATGTGCTGCTGCAGCAGACCGTATACCTGCGGCGCGCGACAGCACCGCAATCAGTCTGACATACTGAAGTGATTGTATAAGCTGTACGAGGCAGGCCAGTACACTGTGTAGACCGGGCGATTTCCCAGGTCCCTGCAAACACAGTGTCCGGCCGCAGCGTATCACACCAGGAGCCGCAGGGACTCGGCATGCCTGGTCGGTGCCGCGGTCAGTCTCCAAGCTGGGCTTCAGCCAGGCCACCGCCGCGTGCGTGCCGCCCACACGCTCCAGGCATGCCCTGCAGCCGCGCACCCCGCGCGAAGCGTCAGGGAAGGCCACGTTATTTCATTACCTGGTCGCTGACAACAAAAGGTCCGTGAGTCCGCACAGCACGTGCAACGCGGTGCACTGGTGGCTCAAGCAGCTCAACTACACTGAGGCCTCGAGCGCCAAGAGCGTGGGCGATGGGCACTCTGCCCACAGCAACTTGCCGTGCGCTGCTGCCTGAAGCAGCAGGCTCTCAGCGTCGCACCTGTTACGGTCTAGCACCTCCTGAAGCCGTTCATCGTCCGCAGCTGCAAGCGCGGTTGCTGCCGCCATCTCGCTTGAGACCCAGGGGCACGGCTAGGCGCGCCGCCTGTGGGTCATGGTGCGCTGTGGGGGCGCTCGGTAGGGCAGAAGCGCCTGAGCAGGAGCCTGTGCGCGCAGAGCGCCTGTTGTACGCAGTGCAGCTTGCCAAGCAGGACGTATCTATAATACAGTTGAAGGTGCCCTGTGTCACAGGGAAGGCCGACTCCTGGAGACTCTCCAGTGGAGAGCAAGCTCAGCGAAAGCTACTAAAGTAGGGTATCCCTCCCACGCTAGGCCCGGCCTAGCAGCGCTGCATATGTATAACCGGTGTCGTGAAGCTAGTGTCTCCCTCTGTTACAACAGCTGGCTTGCCCCAAGGCCAAGGCTGCGCCTGTGTGCGACACAGGGAAGGGGAGCCAGTTCAAGCGCCAACGCTTGCTCTGCTTGTGGTTGATAGCGCGGTGGGCTGTGACACCACCTAGCGTGTTGGTACTAAGCACTGCTCTTGGCGGTCGTACGTGCGGGGCCATGCCGGTCGGCGGAAAACTGCAACTCAGAGGTGCGCGAGGTCTCATGAATGTTTGCGACACTCAGTGGCGCTGCCTGCGCATCTGCTGTTGAGCGCCATTGCGTGCGTGCAGGCGGCCAGCCGTGGAGCGTCAAGAAGCGCAAGAAGAAGAAACAAGTGGAGGCACCCGACACAGAACAGCTGCCGGGGCTGGTAGGCACAGGCAAGCCCGCGCGCTGCTTGTTGCTGGCTTGCAGTGCGGCAGTTGCCTTGCTGGCTTATATGGAGGCACTGTGCTAGCTGGCTCTGGATGCAGCAACTGCCTTTGCCATCATACCCACACTGCTTGGACCTGTTCTTATACCTGTACCTGGGCGTTGGGGAAGGCACCTTGAACGCCTCTACGTGCACGCCTGACTCCTGCTCTGTGGCCTGTGCAGACGGGAAGCCCATCAGCGCGAGCGCCGTGTCCGTGCAGACTGGCAAGACGTATGAGCAGGAATTCTCGCTCGAGATTGAAAAGGCGAAGGTGGGGAGCTGCCACCGCCCCCTGCGTCGTGCATGTCCCCACCACGTAGAGCACCGGGCCTAGCCCACAGCGTGCGTATGCGACAGGGGGGGAAGGTCAAGAACACGCCCTGGGGCTCTTCCTTCCGGGCGCCGCAGGAGATCCTGCACGGTGCGCACGACGTTGACACCCGACGCGTGTGCGTGAGACTTGCTGTGCACACCGGTTGATGGTGAGTGTCCTGTGCAGGGTACGATGCGCCTGTCACTGGAAGGACAGCGCAGGAGCGTTTGGATCTGCGCTGCGCGTCCAAAACGGACAAGTTTTGTAAGTGAAAACCCAGCGATGCCGCCTGTAATATACACCTGCTTTTGCGATGTAGAAGAGGCAGTCGTTGTTTATAGACTGCACACAGCATGCAGTACCAACCAACCTCAGAGTGTGCGCTTGGGCGTGCGCGGTGAGCTATGTCATGCTCCAGACTGCATACCTGTCGGAGTTCAGGGGCAGCGACATAGTGCATGTTGGCAGTAGCAGGCCATTCTGTTGTCCGGTGAATGTGGAAAGAGGTAGCATGGCATCATATTTCTGGTCACATGCGCTGGTGCACCTCACATACCCCAAATGCGGCAGTGTGTCAGCCTCTCTTCGCATCACATTTTTAGGAGAAATTGGCCAGTGCTGACTCTGCGTCTTTGCACGGAAGGACGACACCCTGCACAGCTGCAAACACACCAAAGCTTTCAAGGGCATGACTCCCAGCCTCAACCACAGCAGGCAGCTCCGGCGGTCTGCGAAGCTCAGACAGACGGCGTAACTATGCCACCTGGCAGCCACTCTGTGCAGTCGGCCTGCAGGAGTTTCCTGCCAGACCAGTCTGAAGCATGCAGAGCTCACGGCACAGCCCGGCGCATGGCGGCGGTCGGCAGCGCGCGGCTGCTGGCTAGTGTGCGTCCGCGGCGACGCTGTCCGTGTGGAGCTCCGGGAACTGCCAGGGGCTGAAGCCCTTCCCGGCGCAGTCCGCATCTGGCCACGACCAAGACCGTCAGGGAGCGGGCATGCGTGGCGTTGCACCTGGGCGGGAGCGGCCTTGGCTGCCTGGCATGAATGCGCTGCATGCTGCGTGCTGAGAGCCTGCTCTGTGCCAGAGTGTGACGCGCTGGGGAGGCAGAGGCATGCACTGCAGCCAGCTATGGCAGACGTAAGGGCGAGCTGCCACTGGACGGCAAGCGCACTGCAGTCAGGGCTTAGGTAGGGCAGCGAGCGGCGAGCAGCCCGGCGCCCAGCGCAGCTGCACAATGCGGGAGAGGCCAGGGCAGTGGCGCCGCAGGGCGGCGCCGGTCCATGCCTTTGCATGTATCCTTGTCTGTGCATGCGTCATCACAAGGTCAGAGCGGGAGCACGGCAGTGGCGCCCAGGGCGGGGGCTGGGGGCGCGCCCGCTGCGGGCAGGGGCCCCCGCTGGTGCTGGAGGTAGGCCCCGGTCCACTCCCACATGGGGCACTCCTCGCGCGAATACTCGCCCGGGTACACCGGCGGGTCGCCCTCCGGCGCGCGGAACCAGCGCGGCGCCCACGTCTCCCGCCGCCGCTCGCGCTCCTGCG
>JAABUH010001235.1_pt1 | contig 30170 bp, 34 predicted proteins | sample 5559121 | NCBI WGS metagenome assembly JAABUH01 (sample SAMN10711871, study PRJNA513364) | rock metagenome | isolation source: Antarctica rocks | place: Antarctica: Victoria Land, Battleship Promontory nord | collected 2015-12-28
GGCGAGAAGAAGAGGGGGAAAAGAGAGGGAGGGGGCTTCGGTGGGGTGAAGGTGGAAGGAAAGCTCGTCATTGCGGAAGGAAGAGCGTTTGTTGCTGGAGAGAAGTTATGTTGAAGTAGAGCTGCACATACTTTATTCCGGTGAAGGTGATATCCGCTCCAATAGTCCCGATGACCATCCCAGGGAAGATCCACCTCCAAAACGCCAACCCCACTCTATCGGAAGAGTAGATCCAGAGTAACATCGAAGCCATGCAGAGGAACATCCCACCGACTATTGGCCATCTCGGTCGAGCTACGAAACGGGGTGTGGCACTGAGTCATATCCGTGAGTTTACGATGATGAAAGGCTGGAAAAGAAAACAGGACGAGAGACGATGAGGTAAGAAGGTCTGGGAGAGCGGACATACGAAAGGAGGAAACAGATGAACATGCTCGCTACATCTTCTGGGAGGAGACGCAGTGCTGCTGAGATGGCGGATTCATGGTGGACGTTGGTATAGACGCCGCTATACTTTGTCAGCTTTCTATACTCTACCTCTAGGTAAAAGGAAAACGCACACAAAGATGAGGAAATTGGAAGAAAAGCTAAGGCCATGATTGGATCAGCTGGGATTGTAAGATCGTTAATTAATGGACTAAGCGAACTTACTAGCCATAGGTGAACAAGCCCGAGATGACCAAACAAGACAGGTTCTGGATTCTCCATACATGAGGAGGCAACAAAGCCATCTCGGTAGGTATCCTCGCTTCCCATAGAAAGAAAGCAGGGAGGAGGAGGACGGCGAGGAAGAGTGGAAGGATGAAGCTAACGGTGGTGAAGCCGTAGGATGCTCCAAAAGTTAGGCTGAGGATGAGGGTGACGATTGCGGATAGCATCCTGGGCATTTATCGATTCGTACAATCCAGACCGTATAAGAAGCCTCAAGCGGTGGCAGACTCACAGGATACTCCCGATAAGATCAAGTCTCTTCCACTTCTTCCCTCCCAGTCCCTCCAATTCAGCCGATTCAACCGGTATAGTCTCCGGTATGATCCAGAAACTACCCAAGGCCACCGGGAGAATGAGACCCGCCGCAATCCTGAAGAACCACCTCCAAGCCTTCCCCTGACCTTCCCCCTGAATCTCCCCAATAAACCCGCTGATCACCAAACCCGTCGCACTCGCCACCGCACCACTCGCTCCATAAATCGTCAAAGCCGTCCTCAATTCCGATCCCTTGAAAATCGAAGTGATAAGTCGATAAGAAGCTGGGATTAAGGCGGACCCAGCTATACCGGAGATCGAACGGATGATGAAGTACGAGTATTTATCTGGTAGGAAAGAGTTTAGGAGGTTCAAGAGACCGAGGAAGAGGAATCCAATGGTGAAAAATTTTCGAGGGGAGTAGAGATCTACTACGCTACCCCAAAATAGGAGGAAAGAGGCGAAAGTGACTTGGTAAGAAGTCTGAGTGAAAGAATCGTCGATATCAGCTATTTAAGCTTGCTTTGACCGAGACCGAATAGGAGTAGGCCCAAGGTGAAAGAGGGTTGCTGTAACTCACGATGATCCAACTACGTTGTTCGAAGAGAATGTTTAGGTCGTTGGCGATCTCGTCGGTGAAGATGAAGAATGCCGACCTTGCCCAGACTACTCCGATGTCAGGGGACCGGATTTTGCTCATATGGTTACAGCTTTTGAGAATGACTGTGACCTGATACGTACCGTCGATGAACTGGGCCAAGCTATATACGACCAAGAGGGACCATCGTCTCTTCGCGGAAAACTTCACCGTCACTTGAGCAGTCGGCTGTTCCGCTAACGTCACATCGTCGACCACTGCGAAACCCGCTATGGGAGGAGGAGGAGCGATGACGATGATCGTTGGAGCGTGAGTCGAAGCTGTCGTACGGATCGTCTCGCTTCGACTATAGGTGAGTCCCAAATCGGCCATGTCGGGATGGTGGCCGGCGAACAAAGAGCGCTTACGGGCATAGCATCCCGAGATTGGACCTCATTACTTGAAGGGATACAGGTGTGCAGTACAAAACATCCCTTTGCACAGACGATCGTTTTCGGGGCTGCCAACGGCGTTCCGGTATATTCTCATGTCAGATTTCAAAGGAATCTTTCCTCTGGCGCGGTTTTCACGATCAAAAGCGTGGTGATCGGCTGACTCTGTTGCTTCAGTGTGCAGGGTGCCGAATATGTGTATCGAGACGGCCGGATGGAGTGTGAATACGGCGAGTAGGACGAGACCACTGAAGTAGCCGTGGAGACGGAGGCTTTGATGTGGGCTGTGGATGTGAGAAATTAATAAGAGAGGGAAAGTGGCCGAGGTATACGTCATGTTGTACAATATTGTAATTATACTATGTGATAGGATAGGCCATGGTAGATTCCGTGAAGCAGCAGTCCGCAGCAAGTTCATCAAGGAGGTGACTGCTACCTATCAGAGGCCGGAGCTTCCCGAGGAGACCTGTAGGCCCACCCGTCATACATGGGGTAGAAGACAGCGCTAAGTGAGTAGGTTCTGTACCATACTATTACATCTCTCCAGACCCTCGACAACCAACGGGAAGTTCGCACATGAGACATATCTACACTCACCATCAGCTATCATCGACATCATTCAACTCTGCTTATGCAGACTCACCTGATGACCTTGTGAGGGTCGCATGAACGAGCTTCCGTAGCAAGTCCGGCCTTCCTTGCAATCCACCAATACCAACGAAGACTCTCCGTCCGTTTACCGAAGCTTTCTTGGCGGCAACTGTCACTCGACCATACGCCTCGATCATACGTGGATCATCAAAGTCGCTAGCGAGTCCCATACTGACGGATCCCTCTCAGCGGCATGTAGCTATGAGTCTCGTGATTGTATCGCGGAGACGGATTCAGAACTCTACCATTGCTTTCGACCATTTTGGTCATGATTGTGATGTCAAAACCTAGCAGAAGATGCGCTATACTTGCACAACACAATGGAAAAACCCTCCTTCGAGCCGTGTTGAGCTAACACTTGCTCACATTTACGCGTTCCATGGCGCGAGAACAAATAAACAATAGCTGTAACGATACAATTACGACCGGTCCTAATTGTCTGAAGTCGAATATCGACCTTGACAAATTTAGCTCACACTCTATCAAAACCAGCTTTATACCCCGAAGCACACCTCTCATTCCCCAGACACCCGCTTGATGCCCCTCATGCATCCTCAATGCCCCTCATTAACCCAACCCTCACCACAAGTTCCACCCCCCTCCGCCACCTTGATCTCGACGACTTCCCCTCCATCAGGCCCGATCAAAGGCTGATTAAACCTCGCCACCTCCACACTCTCCTGAGGTATGTAATGAAAGATCAAACTCCTCCTGAACCGATCCCGACTCGTATTGGGCATCGAACCGTGAACCAAATCACCATGAAAGAAAAGAACATCACCGGGTTTCATAACCGTCTGGACTTTGATCATCGGATTGGTCGGATCGTCCGGATCGGTTCTGGGTAGAGGTACGGTGTCGTCTGAGAATGAAATGGTTGAATCTGCTTTGACTGGACATAGGATCTGATTCCGATGTGATCCCGGTATGACGATCAATCCACCGTTCTCATCGTCACAAGGGTCGATCGCTATCCATGCCGCTATGCATGTCTCAGGGTGGGATTGGAGGTAAAGGTTATCCTGATGAAGAGCTTGTCCTCTTGCACTAGGTGGTTTAAAAATAAAAGATCGATTGTGCGCCATAAGCAGGTCCGATAAGGTTCTTCACGATCTCGAGTAAACGATGATCCACCATGGTGGAACGTGCTAGTCGACCTGCTTCGGATGAAAAGATGATGTCGATGAGGATGGACGAATCGTGGGCATTTTGAGAGGACGTCGGTGGAAGAGATGTGGGGTATCGTGATTGGCGAAGGTCGGATCCGATTCAACTTGATTCGCGAATGTTTTGCGGATGGAGTTGATTTCCGAAGGGGTGAAGACGGAGGGGGACTTGGATCACTCCGTTTGAGACGTAGTGCGCTTCAGTGAGGGGGGAGGTACCGCTCTCTTCGGAGATGAGCTGATGTTCTTTAGGTGCGACGACCATATTGAGCTACAGTCTCAGCGCATCAATCAGGCGAATCGTTTCCAGGAAAAGAGAAAGGAAAACCTGTCTCCCTCTATGGTCAAAATACGCTCGGAGATAACTTCGTACCAGGGGGAAAAGTAAGGTCCGAGCGGACCGAACGCGGAAGGGGGTGGATCCCCGTTCAACCAAATATTGAGCCTGGAAATCTTTACGAGGACAAATGTGTCAGGCAGCCTTCAGAAGGTTACGGTCCGAGCTTACTCCGGCCTCTCGGCCACGCGTCTCGGCCGGCGTAGAATTGTCTGCGTCCTCGAGGTCAAGGGGTCTTGCTTGGCATCGGTCTCAACTTTAATCATCCCATCTCCTCATCTCCTGTTGAGGGTTGGAAGACCATACTCCCAATTCCACACACGAGTAGCTTCGAGTCGTAGAAAACCTGTTGGTCCGCTCGATCTTATACTTCTTCCCCGTTACGTCGCCATGTCCACCTCATCCCCTCGTGACCCTTTAGCAGGTCACATAGGTCACCTCACCCCACCCCAAGAACAAGCCTTCACCTCATTCAGATCCCTCCTCGCCTCAAATAATCTCTACAACCCTGCATCCCCATCCTCCCTCCCATCACACGACGACGGTACAATCCTCCGTTTCCTCCGAGCGAGGCGATTCAATATCCAAGCAGCTTACAAGCAATTTAACGAGACTGAAGCATGGAGGAAGGAGACGAAGATCGAGGAGGTTTATGAGGGTTATGATGTTGAGGAATATGAGGAGGCTAAGAGGGTTTTCCCCCTATGGACGGGGAGGAGGGATAGGATGGGTCATCCTTTCTACGTCTACCGGGTTGGGGATCTGGATAAGAAGGTGGGTCCTACCTCGTTTCTTAACTGATCTTCTTCTTCTTCTTCTTCTTTGCGATGGGACTGGTGTGAATATGTCCAGAGCGTGGATTAACACGGCCAGAGGAGATCTTTCTTGAGCTGATCCTGTGGGCGGGGAATAGACGATGGATAGATATTACCACTCCTCAGATCGTACAAAACACTCTACGACCGATACTAAACGACCCCCACCCGTCGTGGCGCTCTACGAAAACCTCACCCGACTCGTCCTACCCCTCGTTACCAAGATTCCTACTCGACCACATAATGAGACACCGTTGGTCTCGTCGAGTAACCTCGTGGATGTATCGGGGGTTAGTCTGATGCAGTTTTTCGGGTTGAGAGCGCATTTGGGGGATGCGAGTGGGTTGGCTACGGCTAGGTATCCGGAGACTTTGGCCCAGATTTTTGTGGGTCGTTGATTCTACCTTGGGCTGGCTCGAATCCCAAGCTTGATAGTGGTGAACATTCTGACTTCCGCTGGATTAGGTCGTCGGCGCTCCTTCCTACATCGAAGTGATCTTCTCCTTCCTCAGTCAATGGTCCGTCTATATTCCCTTGGTCCTCCATCTCCTCTTCTTCTGCCTTTCGACCTTATCCTCCCCCTCCGGCCTCCCCGTTGACCTCTCTGCCTCCCCCATTTCTTCCCCGCTTTCAACATCAACGCTAGCTATTGTCTCGTACCTCAACCTCCTTGCCTTCTTCCCCGTCCCAACACCCCATTCGCCCCTTTTGCCCCGATCTCCTCCGTTCGCCGCATAACTCGTCACGCTCAAGCTGATATCCGGGCTCTCAACTGGCAGGTTCGACCCCGAAACCCGAGCGAAAATATCAATCCTCCCAGCTTCCAAGACCGCATCCCTCGCCCGGATGACAGAATCCATCGACCCGGACAACATCCCCAAACTATACGGCGGGAACCTGGATTGGAACTTTGGTGACTTACCTGCTCTGGATCCGGAGATCGAGAGGTGTTTCGGGGTGAGGAGTGAGGAGTGGCCGAGAGGTCCGGCGAAGATGGTTGGAGATGATTTGGTCGTTGTAGGAAGGACGAAGAATGGTGGGAAGAGGGAGGAAGTCGTGGCGAGGTTCAAAGGAGGTGAAGTTGGGGTGGATCGATCGAACGGGGGAGGAGGAGTAGGAGTGGGAGGTGGAGTGGGAGGAGAGAGTAAGGGTGGGGAAAAGCTGGGGATGGGACAAGTTGGGATGGATGGAGTGTCCAATAGGCGGGAAGGGCAAGGTGTGCAGGGTCGGCCATCAGTGGACGAGACGCCGGGAGCACCGGCACTGTCAACCGCGCCGGGACCACCGGTACCGACAGTGGAGATGAACGGATTTGGGAAGGCGAACCCAGGAGTTGCGAAAGCCTCATAGACTCACGAATGTGAGTGAGTCGCGATCTCAATCTGTGAAGATGCTAATGAAGCTAGTGCTTTGACTTGATTTGACATGCATAGAGCGCCAACAACTATTTTCGCTTCTTCGCTAAATGTACAGCTACGTTATCCAAGAAGTTACATTACTAGATTCCTGACTTGGCTCCCCCATACTCATCACCCCCCTTGGAACCCGCAGTATCAAAAGACGGTCCCATGCGCCGGCAGGTATCAAGATTGCTTCACTCCAATCGAAACCTGTAGCTCCACACCAGCGTCATAACCTCCATCGCGTTTGAGCAATCCGGGCACTTCAGTGGGAGAATATGGGCATCCGTGAAGTATTATGGGTGCATTTCCCCCGCCACAAGGCTGGACAAGTGCACAAAGGACTCATGATGCAGTGATGATCGACCAGCGGACTCTCGATGATACCTTTTTGATTAGGTCTGATGTCTTACGAATACACAAGCCCAGCCGTTTCTTTATGCCTTCCCTAACCGCTTTGCGAAGTAATCCCTCATATGCCCAGCAGACTTCTTTGGGTACCGCTTACACCCATCCTTGTAATCGATCCAAACCACACCGAAACGAGCCGAGAAACCTTCTTGCCCTGGCAAATATCAATCATCAGCTCGAACGAACCTCTCCGCCCGACGGGATCAAAAGTGAAACGTGACGAATGCTTGACGATAGTTAAGCCACTCACATTCGAAATTATCCGTCCAAGCCCACATGAGATAACTCTTGACCGACACACCTTCCTTGATCTTCATCGCGATGGTATCGGCGTATGACTCGAGGTAATCGATCCGAAAATCATCTTTAACCGCTTCTTCTCTCGACAAGGTATTCTCGTTCGGGCAGACCACTCCATTCTCCGATCTGACCACTTTGTCTCAGCACTCAGAGTTCCCAGCAGAGGGGGACAGCTCACATGTAGATGTCCAGATGATAGTTCTCGTATACCCATGAGAGGAGTTTCCCGAAACCCCATGGAACAGGTCGGACCCAAGACAACCCAGCGGCAGGTGCGATATCCTTCCCATCCTTATCTTGGAAACTCTGAGCGACGTCGGGGAGGAAACTATCCCATGAAGCTACTGAATTGACGGTGGAAGGGTCCCGAGCGCGAACCATGTAAGTGGTGTAGTGGTTGACCCTATCTCAGGGAATTTAGCGTCAGTTCCACGACCGAGAGACGAGGAAGAGGTGGACTGACGCGATGAAGTCCGATGAACCTTTGACCAGAGCCTTCTCCTCGGCCGAGAAGGAAGGTAAGATTTCGCCTCGCATGTCTTTGAGAAGTTGGGGGTAATCTCCATCTCTGAGGGGCTCGGTAAACCTATCCTTGGATCAGCTCAGCTACGACACGGGAGACGGCCGGAGATCAAGGTAGAGAGTTGACGTACCATCGTACCGAGGCGGTCATGAACCGATCAGCAGCGGCGACATCTTAAGCTCAGTATCAATTCTACCATGTCTCAACCGATGAACGCGAGCATGAGGTCCTCACTTTCCGGTGCTGAATCGATCGGTTCTGCAAAAATCATCTCAGCTCAAGCTTATTATCCTCAACGATGGGGATCACGAACTTACCTCCCCAGTTCATATTCACCACCAAACCGATCTGTCCCCTTTGCTCCGATTGAAACTCTTCTCGGTATAGCTTCACCGCCTTGGCATGCCCCAAGAGGAGGTTATGTCCAACGATATAAGGCTCGGTCTCGGAGTTACCTTCGGGGGATATACGACGGTCTGATGATCGGCCTGGAGCTTGTTTACCGAAGCAGTGACCGAGGACGGCGTAGATGTTGGGTTCTAAGTACGTGAGTAGTCTATCTCAAGGAATCGAAGGAGGTTTGAGAGAGACGAGAGAGGGATGGGATGGGAGGGATGGTATGGGATGGACGTACCGTTGATCGTGAACCAATACTTGACCAGATCCCCGAAACTCTCAAAGCAGACTTTGGCATAGTACTCGAAGTCTTGGACGATATCGCGAGAAAGGAAACCGAGGTATTTATCTTGGAGTACTTGAGGGAGGTCCCAGTGAAAGATTGTCTGTACGGGAGGAATCAGCTTTGTACAGGGGTTCGTGGTAGGGAGGACGCACGACAAAGGGGGTCTGCAAGAAGATTCGGATCAGCGTGTGAAGTCGATGATGACGGGTGATTCACGATGTCAGCAGCCAGTAAAGCCTTGATCACCTTCCGGTAGAACTCCACTCCCTTCGGATTAACAGGTTGACCCCGCCCTCCATTGGGGATGATCCGGCTCCAACTCAATGACATCCGATGTGAGTTGACAGCTATCAAATCGGTCAACAGCGAGCTACAAACTCACAGTAGCTGGTCACAGCTGAAGAAGTCCCAACAGCTCACTCACCATACTTCTTCATCAAGTCGATATCCGCCTGAAACTGATTATAAAAATCCGTCGCGACTTCGGTCGAACCTCCATCCTCACTATGACTGGGATCTGCCGAGAAAGTATCCCATATACTCGTTGATTTCCCATCGGCGTGAATCTACCCTCAAGGTCAATTAAACTGATGCTCATCCACAAAGACGATATCACAACCAGTTGGGTTGGGAAGGAAGGAAGGAGAAATTCAGGAAATCGGGTCGAGAACGTACCGAACCTTCCACTTGAGCGGAAGCAGTCGCGTATCCCCAGTGGAAGTCAGCGGGGAAGTTGGGTTTGGAAGCTGAAGCTGACATGCTGGATGTACAATTCTCAATATCCTAGAAGCAGCAAGTAAAGGTCAAACGGGCCAGCATCTCCCCTCGCATGTAACTTTATCCTGTAATCCCCCAGCTTCCCCCGTTTATCCGTCCGCTCAAAAAGCACACTACTTATCCGAATCTCTTCCGCCGCATGCGGACTCACACGTGCGGACTATCGTTGCGGCGATGGGAAGCGAAAGGGGGGCGACTTATTTTTATTATAATTTTCGATGCGTTATCAATAACAAAGTTAACAAATTACCAAAACAAAAGCAAAACGGAAAAGCAAAAAAGCTTACTATCAAGACATCCTCCAAACCTCCTCCCTAGCATTGTATCTTCCTTATATGACCTACGATGAAATCGATGTGTGCGGGTGCGATTTCGTGAGTTTTCGTGTTTGAAGGCAGCGCTTCAAATCGTCTTCATCAGCATCACACATGGCAGAGGTTTGACCAAAAAAAAAACAGGTTTGGATGTAAGAACTCACTCCTCTCAAGAGACCGTCAAGTTCCTGAACTTTCTTTCGGGTCCAGAGATTGGAAAGGATGTTTGAGATGACCGAGTGAGATGGCGTGAAGGAGGACGACGGCGTGATCGATCGTGTATTCCCACCTTCCTTCCGGCTTCGACGTGTGTAATTGTTTCACGACGTATTCCGATTGCTTGTATAGGGAGATGAAACTGTTATAGTGTTCGATTGTCTGTCTCCGACGTTCGGCCGTCGTAAAGTATGGACGAGTGTTCTACAAGAGACATTTTTCAAGTTAGTCCCATCGAAAACAATGGGAGACCTGGGAAGAGTGGACTCACCCGAAGCGTTGCCAGTTTTGAAATTCCTCTACTTCCAAGATACGATCCATGATGGTGACTCTTCGGACGGTGATTTCCTCCTCTTCGAGTCTCAACGACGATGTCCGCGATTTCTCGTAGACGTGTATAGGTGATGTCCATGTCGTACAGAACTGTCCACAAGGGTAGAAGGTGGCCATCAAGGATCACTAGGGTTCCTTCTCAGCAAACGATACGACAGGGCACAATTTACCATGACGGAGAAGAAAGCGCCTACCAGTGGAGAGACGCTAACTTTCTATTCGCCTATCAAACCCTCACCTCGGATCCCATAGCCTCCAATCGGTATCCGTCCAACAGCTTCGTTGTTATACTGTCGATTTAAAGGCCTCTCCACTCCTCTTTCTCCGCCTCTGCGTCCGCCAAGCGTGCGGTCTCGACCTCCTTCGCCTTTTGATACTTTGCCTCCTCAAGAGCCGCGTCGCCACCGGGGGAACAAAGCCATTCGAAATAGGGAACTATCGTCGGATAAGGAAGACATGACGTTCGAAATATACAAGTAGATGATGAAGGCTCGTTGGAACTGGGATGCTTTTTACGATATGTGCCCCGATAGGCAACGAAGAGAAGGATGTAGAGGACATGATCGATGCGACGATATACACTAGCCATCGCATCTCATTTCAGTTTCGACTCGGCTGGTCGGTAGCCTGACGTGACGTAAAGTACAGGATTGATTACGTTCGCGTTACCTCGACTTGGTGCATCACGGTGTCCATGTGATGGATGGGCCTTTTTTTGACAATTGTAACGGGATCAGTAGGAGAGCTTGCCCATTCCGTTACACGGGCAGCTCAATCAATATCATCCTCACCAATTCATCACAAGTACATCACCACTTCGGTGGAATCGCCAAGAACGCCCTGATTCGTTCCGCCACCTCCTCCAAATGCGACTCGAGCAAGAAATGTCCACCACCGAGCAAGATCACTTCGGTCGTCGTATCCCTCTTCAAAGCCTCGGCACCTTGTGGATCGTTCTTACTCCAGACGGCGAGTACAGAGGGTTGCCTCTCCCGTAACCACGCCTGGAATCTCGGGTAAAGCTCCACGTTCTTCCCGTAATCGAAGAAAAGACTGAGTAGGTTGTCCTCCTTGCCCTGGATGTTGAGCTTAGAATCGAGCATCCAAGTTGACGGATCCAGTCTCTCGAGTCGATCTTGGGGTGTGCCAGTGATGTATAGTTCCTTGAGTGGGTCCCTTAACCGGTCCAACGAGCCTGGACGGAAGCCCGAGTCACTCAGGTCGCCGTTCTCCCACCAATCTTTTGTCCCATTCCTTCGACATAAGCGTTCCCGTTCTGACTAATGATCAATTTTCGTTCCAAAGCGATCCTAAAAGCTATAGGTGCGCCCCAATCAAACACATAGACAACAAAGAGATGAATGTCTAGGGCATCGAGCCACTCGCCGATGACGCTGGCCAGATTGGCAAAAGTGCACTCGAAGTCGGGAGGGACGGTCGTATGCCCGAAAGTGGGTAAGTCTGGGGCCAGAACGCGATAGTCATCGGCGAGAAGTGGGATGAGCTTCCGAAATTGGGTTCGAGGATGACGGAAATCCATGTGAGAGGACGATAGGGGTTGCTGCAGGATGACCGTTGAGAGCGTAATGTACGACTGCGCCGGATCGGACAGGCTGGAAACGGTACGTGATCATATTCGAAACGATTGCTATCGAGGATTGCTGCAGTATGGTGTAACACTAGTAGACGTTCGGGGGCCTCGTCGAGTGCTCCTGTTGACTACGGAATATCGACCGGATCCCAAGTGCGGTGATTTCTGTTAAACCGAGAACCGCCTTTGCGTTTTGGTAGGTAATAATTGGCTGACTTAGCAATTGATCAGATCTGAAATCAACTCATGACGAAATGGCTAACGAATCACTCCTGTTGAATGACTAAGGGGAAATCCGACTCCGACAAAACAGGGATCTGCATCTCACGTCTTGTATCCTCACGACGTTTGAAATGATTAATAAGCGTGGGACAGGTCTAGAGTCGGAGACGAGACGTATAAGGAGTGTTGCGATTTCACCCAGCATTGTCACTCAACACTTGTCGATAACAATCACACTCCTTCCGCAAGCACTCCCCAAGTCTCGAACAATTACCGAATCTCATTCGAAGTTTTCCGTCCGCTCAGAATGTGTCCTCTTCCATCACTCAATTCATCGACGCGATCAAGCTAGAATCCTTCGCCGTCTACGTAATTGATTACGGAGCGCCTAACGGGTTCCGACTGGCCCTTGAACGTCCCCGAAGCGATCAAAGCCATCATCTCACAGAATGGGAACGCTTACCTTGATGGTCTCGGTGATTTCTGGGCTCCGAGACTGGCGCACCGGCGAATCTCATTACGAATATCCACCCAAACTCCTATACCCTCGATTTTCACTTGAACCTCGCTTCGGAAGAGAAACAGGAAATCATGCTCGACCTCCTTTACGATTATCATACCAACCTTGACTTGTACCCCTCCTTCTTCTGAAGAAATATCTGGCTCATACACAGGTACCCGTCCTGGCGATCTGGGGGAAGAACGATCCAATCTTCGTCCCTCCTGGTGCTGAGGCTTTCAAGAGGGATGTGAAGGATGCGAAGGTGGAGTTGTTGGATGGGGGTCATTTCTTGTTGGAGACGCATGTGGAGGAGGTAGCCAAGAGCATTACAAGCTTCCTCGGAGGCGTGACATTTTAGATTCAATACGTCTCAAGGATTTCCATGTCTAGCGCCATTTGCCGCGGCGCATACGCACACTTCACTTCTCCTCACTAGGCCATAATCGGTAGATGAGCCATAATGATCGAAATCTGTTCCTGACCCATCATTATGCATCGTATGGAAGCCGCTTGCATATGGACACGGCCCGCTTCCCATGGCTGGGTATATACCGTTTGTGATCCGTTGAAAACACATCTCAGAAAACGAACAGCCGCACCATCGGGCCACTGCTACAGAGTGTTACTAATGCGCAGAACTCTGCAGGAGCTTGAATTTCATACCGGTAAATGGAGAACAAAAAGGCAGACTGCTAATCTGGCCTCGAAGTCCAAGTAACAGGATCCGTATCATCCGTCACCGCATACCCAGCTTGCTCCAGAAACCTCGAAAAGTCATCGCCAACCGCCGGTATCCCCGACGATGCACTCCCACCAAAAGCGCTCGCTAACGGAAATTGACCCTGTCCATCCCATTGGTAGTCGAGGTCGGCCCACCGCCGTTGTTCGAGAAGCGATGAAGCTGAAAGGAAATGTTGTGGCATATCGGGTATAGCGAATAGATCAGATTGCGAGCCTGCGGATGGCATCGGTCTCGTAGCTGCCAGAGATGAGTCTGCCGTAAAAGGTCCAAAGAGACTGTCCTGCTCAGAAGGATATCCCATGGCAATCGCGAGATTGGCAGTGGAGTCGTTGCTGCCCGACATGAGTGGTGTGAGACCAGCTGATCTCGACCCAAAGGCCACAGCTCCGGCGTCAACCGCTTCACTCGCGCTGTTCCGCGCATCCGATGGGGGTGAATTAGCTCGCGAGGGAACACCACTTCCGAACCATGTACCGAGGTCGAGCAGCGCTTCAGCCGCCCAAGGTGTCTTTCGAGGGGAATGTTTCGCTCGCGACCGGTTTTCGTATCGGTGCCAACGGAAGAACTTGAAATCGAACTCGGTGTCGTCCTCGCCGGTGGCCATGGAGTCGCTGTAAGTGGGAAAGAAGGGAAAATCAACCTCGCGGACTTGGCAGTTATGCTGATTTGATGGCTCACTTCCGACAGACCTCCCAATCGGATGGAAGGAGTATCTCTCCCAAGTTATAATGGATCAAGCGGCGGCAGGCCTCAACCCTCTAAAAACCGGGTCAGCTCACTTTACATGGGGCAGAACAACCGACCAAGTGCCGCATCCCTTGATCGTAACCAGCCGCCTTCCGTATGATCTCCATCAAAGTCTTTAAAGCTGTAATGAATCGAGAATCCTTCGGGTTTATGGAAGAATCGGATTGGGCGAGGACGTGAGGGTCAAAGAGTAGGACTAAATGTGAGCAGGACCGTCAAGAATAACCCTTTTTCTTCATCGGATGAGGCTCACTCTCTAGACATGTGTACGCCTGAATATACACGAAAGGATCGCAATTGATCCCCAAGCGAAGTGCATCCGCCACGATCCGCGTTACCGGTAAAGCATGTCGTATCCGATCCCTACGCACCGATTTCGACATCTCCAGCCCTCCGTTCTCCCGAGAATGAACGTTCAATCTTGCTAGGGCGAGCATGAGGAAACAGTTATGCCGGATCGAATGGAGGAGAATGAAAGCGGTCCGTCGTTCAATATGAATGAATAGGGTTTCCTCGGAATAAGCCAACTCGCTAGGTAAGTCGGCGATGCATGCTCTGATCTGAGATTCGAGATTACTGATGTCGTCTAGCAGTTTCGACGTAGGATCGGTCGAGTATTTGAGCCTCGAATTGTAATGTAGGATGCGTCGACGCATCACGACTGTACGGATGAGGTGAGCGGATACGCCTAGATGTGTGGGTCCTTCGTGATTAGCTGATCCACCGCTCATCGACATCGAAGGGGATGGCTCGGTGGAGACAGAAATCTCTAGCGGTCCGGTGATCGCGTCAAGTCCACGGACGAAGGCGGTCTCATCACTGGGTAGCTGAACGTGGTAGCTAGACAAGGACACAGCGTGAACACCATGTCGACCTGCATCAGCCATAGTGTCGAGATACAAGGTCGACCAGGCTAGTCGACGCAGTGCTTCTGGCTTGAGTAGCGGGTTCAGGCGGAGGGTGTGGGGCTTAGGGTAGGTCTCGTCGAAGACGTGTAGGGAGAGGAAATGCATGATCCTGCGCGGCGGGTGATGATGATTCCTTTCTGTGGACATACTGAAAGTAGAAGTACATACCTCACTGCATTACCCCATAGCATCCAGGAGGAAGAATAGTTTCCTCTCGTGTGCTCGTACCTCTGCGCGAGGATGACAGACTACATTGCATCATGTCAGCTTCTCCGCCATAAGAGGCAGTCTTCGCCTTCAAGATAGACCACTGACCATCAGTTCGATCGCTCCATAACCTTCATACAGCTGCTCTCGAATGGAAGGAAAGGTCTCATCAAACAAGGTGTCTGCTCGACTGAGGGTGGCGGGAGAAGCATCTCCTGCGAATCTGGCAAGGTATACATCAGTCTTTTTGGGCGTTCGGAACCGGAAGACGCTCACCGCAAGGTGCAGGCAACCATCATAGCGGTCAATTGTCTAGGTGCTTTCCCCGAATCGAGCAGACGCATGAAGCTGGGTTCGTGGACGAAAGTCAAGAAGCCGTAATCTGAAATTACATGCTTTAGTCGAAGCTCATCACGATATCTCTCACTTTGGTCATGATTTGGCCACTCACAGTGCACGGTCCCAAAGTAAGTTCGTACGAGCTGCTGAAGTTCCGCTTTGTTGTTCAGCAGTGCATCGAGAGTCGATCTGAGAGCAAACGCAGGCGTGATATCTGACCTAGGCACCGTTTCCATATTGGTTCGTGGTCGTCCAGAGATATCCTCTGTAGGAGCAGTGTCCTCGGTACGGCTCACGGTCGTATCCGACCGATGACGCCCTTCCTCAAGATCAAGAACGTCGTCGATGTCGTCGCCGGCTTTCCCCTTCTCCTGTCGATTCCAGGTACAAGGTAGCGAGAGCCTCTCACACCTCGGACATGGCGCTTCTTCACTCCCGTCCGTCGGTCCCGCGCATCTTATCTACGATTCCGACGAAAGAGACCATCAGTTACAGAGGGAGAGGGAGGCCGAGTAGGTTAGAGACGACGAACCTTACGTGCTCGACATGGAATACAGGCTTGTCGACTCCTTTCCCTAATCCTCGGTTTCTTCCTCGCAGGCAAGTCGATCCCATTCTCATCCGTCCACAGACACTCGAAACCCCCTTTATCGCAAAGCTCACAGATTGGTCGACCTTCATCACATCTGATCTAAAGGAAGCAAGGTCAGACTGGCTCTGATAAAACCGACTGAAACTTACACGCCTAGCACGACAAGTGAGACAACCCGATTTTACCCTGATTTCACTCCCTCCCAACTCACCTGAGCCTAGTACTGAAGCTGAAGCTGCAGCTGGACTTGGAACCGCGCCGGGTTCAGCATCATGACTCATTCAATGGTGGTAGAGGCGGGTACGAGATGCGGAAGCGGGAAGAGGGTTTTGGGGGTGACGGTGCGGTGGTTATACAGTTCCGGGCCGGGATGGGGAGGCACGTGAGCTGAACTTGGGTGAAGGCAGGTGGACCGCGGACGGGACAAACCTGGATGTTAAAACACAAGATGGTAAATCTTGTTTGTTGTGTTGATCTGTCTTCGCCTCGGCTTCCCCAGGGCATTTTGAAAATATGTTCCAGTCCATTATTTGAGTCGGTAGACCCTCCACCTCTCGTCTCATCTCAACGGTCGTTCGACGCGAGATCGATTCAAGACCGTCCTGTCTCCCAGGCTAGATGCATTGGATAGATGAGGTAGATCATGCGGACAAGCATATATCAATCTAGTGTCCTTTTTGAAGAGATATCATGGTATCCTCCGTCCGGTAATTACAACTTAGCAGTGTGTCCAGCCTTCATTTTGCCTTCCTCTTCAGCAGCAACCATCGCCCTCAATATCTTTCTCAAGATCTTCCCAGTAGGTATCCATGGCGGTTGGAGACTTCAGTACTGAACTATCTCGAGGTACTACATATGCTCTAGCGTCGCGATCAGCACGGAAGCTCCTTATTGCCGTTGGTCGCTGGTGCGGAGAGGAAGCGTACCTGGGTAGTTAGTTCTGTCGCTTGTTCTCGGTCGATGATCCCGATGACTGCAGTATCGGCGACAGCGGGATTTGTCAGGAGTAAAGCTTCCAGCTCGGCTGGAGCGACGGGGAATCCGCAAGGTCAGATCCAGCATGGACCTCCCGTCGGATAAGAAAATGTCACACCTTGGTAACCCTTGTACTTGATAAGCTCCTTCAACCGACACAATCCTAACTCAATCTGTGCCGAAACATGGCAAATATCCGCCCTTTCGCGCCAGAACTCACGTGAAATACCCATCATCCGTGGCAACAGCAACATCCCCTGTCATGAACCAACCATCATCCGAGAAAGTCTTCCTCGTCGCCAGCTCATCCCTCCAATATCCCTTCATCACGCATGGGGTTTTGATCCAAAGTTCCCCAGGTTGACCGGTTGAGACGTCCAATCCTGTCTCGGGTTCGACCAGTCGTGCTTGACTGTGAGGGATGAGGAGTCCTAGACTTCCTTGACGACCCGTGGCGGCGTCTAATGTCATTGAGTGGCATATGGGTGAGATGTCGGTCAGGCCTGATCACCCGCACCGCATTAGTAGCAAAGAACGAACGATTAAGCAGGCTGGAAGAAGAAGCTGACCGTATGCTTGAGTCACACCTAGATTGTTTATCGGTGAGACTTTCGATGAATTGGGGTGCGCCGAGGTTGTGTGAGGTTTGAGAAGGAGGGAAGAGGTAGGAGCAGATGGATTGGCGGGGTAGGTGGGGGATTTGGAGAGTGCACAGTCGTAGATCCGAGCCGTCGGGTGCTGGCTTAACGCTCTAGGGATGCTATATTAGCCCCGATGGGAATTTGGAGGATGATGGTCTGTACGTAGCGAAAGAGGGGATCACGAGATTCCAGCTCGTGTGGAGGAACCGGGATCTCGTTTATCATACAAAACTATCGAACCGACATACCACGCCTGGGCCCTCTACAACGCCCCTCAAACGGCTGTAGCGGAAGCTGCTCTGGAGAGTGATGGTCTGACGGGCGAAAAAACACAAGCAGGACGAAGTGACCGGACGCGGCGCTGTATCTTTCCTAGTTGACTCGATTTCCAGATATTTCCGGCAGCTATTCTTTTCCCGCAAGGCGTTCGCCTACAGGACCCCTTTCCCCTCATAGATACAGAGAGCAAGTGTCCGTTGATCTCCGCAGCCGATCACCGAAGAACCGTGTAAGGACCTCTGAGTAACGTATGCTACCGTGATCACTCCATGCTAAGCGCATGACCTATCATCCGCCAAAACGGCGGTCAAGGTCCATCACTCTCGATTCTACCGCCCTGCGGCCGGGTTCATGTCACATTGTAGCACTGGCTACTCCATGATAACCGTCCTCATACTAACACTGCGTCCGTGTCAACCCTCCATACGACCTGCTCACCGGAGGCTTGCGTCCCTTCTTACAAGCTGAATAAACTTTAGACCTTCTCAAAGCGCTCACACCTTGATCGGTAGGAGATTGATGTCGAAGCCTGCTCCGAGGAGTAATGTGACGTTATCGTGAATGAGGGAGGGATCATCGGTGGGCCAGGTTACGTTGACTGTTCTCGCCTGGTTCACCAGAGGGATTCAGCGATGGGACGACCGTTGAAACTTGAATGAGGGTAAGTGGAAGTGAGGGACGACCTACTGTCATTAGCGACACCTGTATTATAGGTAGCGCTACTGACAGGATTACTTGTTGGGCAAGTAGAGATGATCCCGAACTTCTCGTAGCGAGATCTGATACCCATCCGAGACCGACAAGGCAGTATCATATGGACCGCTGGAGAACTCTTTCGGTTGATGACATTGCCGGACGTATTCATTCACCTCCATAGTATGAGATTGAGTACAGCCGAAGAGGTCCAGGCTTGATGTCTCGCTTTGACCGACATTATCGCAGCGACCACAGAGGTGGTCGCCTGGTCGAGAGAGTATGATAATGCTCCCAACGTAGCAGAAGCAGTGAGCTCGGTCAGATCACCGGCAGAGCTGAGGAAAGGTTTTATCTGAAATTCATTATGAGCTCATGGAGAACGATTCAGGAATGAAGGGCATCAATTCAGACTTCGAGCCGCTGCTTGTGCTCTTTCACCGACGTGGGTTGATGAATGACGCTCCGATCATAATACTTCCATAATGCCGAGCTGCCTCCAGTAATGACCCATATCGTGCAGGAGAAATTTGCGCTTCTGTTATACATATCGGCATGAATGTAGCTGCGGCGTGGGGCATGCGAGGTTCGTATGATCTACTGCGCTCAAATCGTTATATCCTTCATGGTTTTCGACGTTCCTACTCTCGGTGAGCAACATCATAACCTCTGGCAAATCAAACCAGCTACTTTCATTTGGCGAATAAGCTGGACCGCCAGGTGACTGCTGTAGTATTGCTACGTAGCATACGGGGCTCATGCTTTGTAGGGATGCATCCGCATATACAAGTGCGGACGTGATCAAGGGTCACCGTTCTATAATATCATCATTTTCCTCAAAGTTCAACCGTGTTGCCGTCGTCTCAGCTCTCTTCACAAGTGGAACCGCCTCGTATCCTTCTTTGATCGAAGGGCGACTATCGGATCGCAGGAATCTGACGAGGATGACGCCGGGTATTGTCATGGCGGTGAGGTAAATCCAGGATACCTGACGGCCTAGAGACCCGGTTGCGAACTCGGTTGAGATGGAGTAGATCCACCTAGAGTCGTGATCAGCCAATGTGCAGGTCTGGACGACTGGATGAGGGGAGTTGAGTGAGGTGAAGAACGGTCCGACAGACCGGGTTGTAAACAGGAAAGGCTCGGTGAGGGAAATAAACCGGGGCAAAGATCCTTCCGACGAAGCGGTGGTCATGAGGAAAGACTCACCCCGATATCGCTGGTCCGAACGCCCTCCCACCTGCCTGTATCACGAATGATCAGCTTCTTCGTGAGTATGGACGAGAGTAACTCACGCTAGCGATAAGACTGATTGCAGTCCCAGTCGCCATGAGTTCCGGGTAATCGTCAAAAGCAGCCATGGTCATGATATCCGTCATTCTGTCACGCCCCGCAAATGTCAGCCCCTGCTCGACAGCACAACGAAGATATCACTCACGCCCAACCGAAATTCCCAAATGTCCGTAAACACATCATAAGCGACATCGTGATCCACATGAGGGGCCTCGAGTGTACCGCCGTCCATTGTGAGACCGGCATGAGCAGGCTAAGGACCGGCCATGCTGTGAGAGCGAGTCCGAGAGCTCGTCGTGGTCCGAGAGAGGATTGGAGTTTCGGCAGGAAGAGAGGATTGGCCACGATGGAGACGATGGATTCGGCGGAGTAGAGGAGACCGATGATGTCGACCTGATGTGTATCAGAGCTTTCGATATGGGGAGTGGTAGGTGAAGGTAGTTCCCTACGTACTGGTAGTCCTAGACCCCCTCTGGCGGTTGGTGTGTAAGTGAAGACGGTGAAGATCCCATCCCAATTAAAGTAGCCTTGAGGTGAGGTAAGCGCATTGTTGGGTGATGAAGGCGGCGAACTCACAAACTTGGAATACTGAAGGCCAGGATGTGGATCAGTTCATGTGGCCCCGCACAAGAGATGGTGATACTCACGACAAGACACAGCTACGACTAAGCCGAACGTGGGAACCTTGAACGTTTGCATGATCTCGCTCTTCGACCGGACCTTTTCGTTCTGTTGAGCCTTTGACGGTGTTTTCTGAGTCTACGAGCGGCGTTAGCGGTTGATCGCCAAGGAGAAGTAAGCGCGAGCTCACTTCGGGCAGATACACGTAGGCCATCAAGATGGCGAGCACGTCGCTATGCGCCAATCTCAGCCGGGACATTCGCAGAGGGATTGGGTTGCTCACCAAGCACCGACTACCAGACACGGCAAAGCATATGGCCACCTCCGCCAGATCTCGCACGTCCCGCCCAGCCACCAAGGCATTCTCCCATACGGATGAGCGAGCTCTCCGCCCAGGAAGGTACCGATCAAGAAACCGACGCTGAATGAGGGTGACATTATGGAGAAAATCCGATCGCGGTTAGTCGGATGGGCAAGCTCGGCTGCAGATGTCTTGACGAGGACTCCTCCGGGATTGAGACCCACTACAATCATCAGAGCTTAATCAGCGTCGAGATTCATCTTTTTCAACGTCAAAGTACTGACTGATCCCCCTCGCTATGACGAGTTGCCAGACGCTCCCGCTAAACGCCAACATGGGCATAGCCAATACGGTCACAGTAAAACCCAATATGATACAGGGTCTCCTCCCGTATTTATTCCCCAACCTAGCCCAATTGGTCGCATTGGCCGCCTCGACGAGCATCATGATCCCCTCGCCCAGACCGGAGTACAACCCGATCTTGTCCGATGGCACGTGAAAGGAAGTGATCATGTCGGTGACGAAAGGGAAGAGGACGGAGTAAGTCATCGCATCAGCGACGCAGATGAGCAAGATCGGACATAACAGTCTCCAGGGGATTGGGACAGTGTGAGGGGAATCATGGAAGTTGGGCGATTGGGAAGAGGATGAGGAGGAGACATGGTGGAGAGGTGGAGGTGACGGAGATTGGCGGAATGGAGGGGGTAGCTTGAGGATAGGTGAGGGAGATCGATGATAAGATTGGGGAATGGTGTCGATGTTCATCAATGAAGGATGATTGTACTGATCTACTGAGACGAGAGGGAGGGATATGCGTCAGACGTTTCAACTGTCGACATCAGTTGCAAAAAAAGATCTCTCTATACGGTCCTCCCAGCTATCAAAGAGAAGTCGCGCTCTTGTCCCCTTCCCTGAGCCGATCGTCCAAACCCCTGACTGAACTCTTCGAAAACGTCATTGTAATAATCGACATATCCTCACTCGTAGTCCAACATCATCATGTCCAGCATCATCATGTCCATCTCACCCGATGGAGAACTCGACGCGATCGATATCTCGACATACGACGGTAAAGAATCGTCGGACCCGATGATGATAAAGACACAGTCGTCGGGTTTGACGAGAAGAAAATCATCGACGGGTCGGTGGAACAGTGGATCCCTCCCAACGACTTGCTTGTCCGCTTCACGCAAGAATACACTGGTCAACATGGTGGAGAAACGCTCCCTCCCGGCTCCGACCCCGACCGCGTCGCCTTTGCCGTCATAACCATGAACGAGAAGCAGGCTGTCGATATCCTCGAGATCATCATTCAAAGCCATTCACACGATTACACCTTCGACACACGCTTGATGCAACACTGTAAGGAACTTGTCGCGGGAAATCAGGCATGGGGAATGGAGTACGGAGAATGGGCGTACGAGACTTCGAGGACTGCAGGTCTCATCGACAACTGGTCTCCCTACGCCGAGGTTCGAGCAGTGACTCTCCCCTACGATGATCCCGAGGAGCCCTGCGAGAGTTTCCGTGCCTACCTCCTTGGCTTCTTCTGGGTCTGCGTCGTCACAGCCGTCAACACTTGTATGTTCCCGTCTCTTTTTTGTAAGCTCTGCTGATATTCTTAGTCTTTGCTCCCCGTCAACCTGGCATCTCCATCACCGGTGCCGTCGTCCAATTACTCCTCGTTCCCATGGGTCGTGGAATGGCCTTTATCCTTCCCGACTGGGGGTTCATCTTCCGAGGCGTACGCTACACCCTCAACCCCGGCCCGCGGACATCGAAAGAAACACTTTTCGCTACCATCATCTTCTCAGGCGCAACCTCGATCGGCAATCTCACCGGCTTACTGGTCATGCGTCTCCCGATATTCTTCGATCAGCGTTGGGCGAGCTATGGGTTCGCCCTAGTCCTTGCTCTCGCCAATCAAGTATGTGGTATGGGCATGGCTGGGATCCTCAGGCGACTCACCGTCTATCCCGTCGAAGCAGTCTGGCCGTCAGCGCTCCCCACTCTCGCCCTAAACCGAACACTGATCAACCGTGACTACAAACGAGAGACCATCAGCGGTTGGAAGATCTCCCGATTCACGTGTTTTGCAATCTCCTCTGTCGTCTTCCTCGTATATTACTGGCTTCCCAACGAGTTCTGGCAATCCCTCCGTTAGTTCAGCCTCTTTTGGCTTTGGCCGCGGTGTGCGCTTACGCCTGCCTCAGGATTGTTCGTTTGGATGACGTGGATCTCTCCGAACAACCTCAATCCCTAGTCGACTTTCGACTCGAACGCTTCAGGTTCTATGGCGATGCAAGCATCGTTCTTCGCGTGAGTACTAGCAGTACTAGTCTCTTCACAGCTGACCATGAACCAGTCAGCTCCAGCAGTACGTCATGCGCGTCATTAGCGGCATCATCATTTTCATCCTGTACTACGCCAATACGTCTTGGTCCGCGTACATGCCGATCAATTCGAACGAGGCTTTCGACTACACCATGCAGTCTTACAACATCAGTATGGTACTGAACGCAGACAACAGATTTGACATCGACAAGTACCAGGCCTACGGCCCCCCTTATTACGCCATCGCCAACCTGTTTGTGACGGGCGGCAACTTTGTGTACTATACCTTCTCGATCGTCTACGTCTTCATCAGATACTGGCGCCCCCTCAAGAAAGCTATCGTCGGAATCGTGGTCAATACGATAAAGCGCCGCTCCATCTACACGGGCTTCACTGACGGCAACACACGATTGATGAGACGTTACAAGGAGGTGCCGGAATGGTGGCACGGAATCGTCTCCTTGTTTGGCTTCGCCATCTCAATCATCTCGGTGACCGCGTGGCCAACGCAAACGCCTTGGTGGTCGATCCTCGGCATCGCAGCAATCGGAGCTTTGCTCACCATTCCCTGGGTCATCATCGAGAGCATCGCATCGACTGGCATCCAGTTCAACGTCATCTGGCAGGTGCTCCTCGGTCTCTGGTTTCCAGGCGAGCCCCTGCCGCAAAACTTGTCATTCTCATGCTCGGTGGGGCATCGAGCAGTTGGCAGGCGGCTTCACGATGGATCTCAAATACGCGCACTACGCCAAACTTCCACCACGAGCCGTATTCCGCGGACATGTGTCCTCGGTCGTCGTCAATTGCATCATCTACTGCGCCATCCTCGAGCTCATGCTCGTGTACTTCAACTCGGACAGCACGCTTTGCGAATGGGACAACAAGCAGTACATAGTCTGCGCTTACGCACACTCGGTCTGGTCGTCCGTCATCTTCTACGGCGCATTCGGTACAAACAATATGTTCAAGCTTTACTTTATTCTTCCATGGTGCTTCTTCCTTGGCGCAGTTCTCGGTATCGTCTGGGTCCTCGGCGAGATATTCCTGCCGAACGTGCGCCATCACCTCCAAGCTCGAATGGATGCCAAGCCATTCAACACGTTCGACCACTACTTGTGGAGCCCTGTCGCCAGCGCGTTGGGCTGCCTGAATCCTGCCATTGCTCTCTCGGGAGCGCTCAATTGGGCCGGCAATAATAACCTCACCTACGCCACTCTCGGGATCTACCTCGCTTGGCTGTTCCAGTACTACCTCAAACGTCGCTACACGGCTTGGTGGGGAAAGTACGCCTATCTCGTCTTTGCCGGTCTCAGCGTCGGTGTCGCGGTCTCCGGTCTGATCGTGACGCTTGTCTTCAGCTTCGGTGCCGGTCAGAACACTACCTTCAAGTGGTGGGGTAACGTGGTTCACCAGAAGGGCGTCGACTACGAGCTGTACAACAACGCCGCGTCGCTCAAACCCTTACCAGCCTCGGGTCACTTTGGTCTCACTCCGGACCAGTATCCTACCGATTGGTGATTCGGTGATGAGATGGCGATAGGTGAACCAGAGAGCGATCCGGGCGTTTGTGTCCGCAGGTGTAGGAGACGGGGTCCAGTCTTGTGGTTTATCAAGGCCGAGGTCTCCCGACGAATTGGGAAGCGCGTCATCTGGAGCTATGCTCAGGTCTACATTCGGATGAAAGTGAAGCTCAGCGGAAATGAGGGACTCGGCAACGTGCTCTGGCGAGGCATTTGAAAGACTGGTAGCTTATAGTTCCAGTCGATGCGGTGCTGCTCACCAATTGCGCTGTACCGATTACCTCGCTCGACAACATCGGTCGCGCTACCCACAATCCTTTCTACAGCTGTCGCAAGCTCCGGGGACCATTCCCCCAACCCATCTTCAGGTTATGCACCACTCGAACACGTCACCAATCAAACCTCACCAGTTATGAGCAAGATGGGGGGTTCCTTTCTGTCGGGCACCGATACTTGGAGCTCTGTGTGCTCGTCAAACTCGTTCGATTCAAGTAAGCGAAATACGTCGTCTCACGATTGATGCAGCTCCGAGAGTTTACCCCTAATCATCTGTCTCAGAATCGATCCACATTGCTCCATTCGACAGAGAAGTCACGATTCCTACCATTTCCGGCTCACCCCTATCGAACGTCTGCTTCCTTTTAAGCGCCTCATCCCGTCAGCTTTTGTACCCGTGCCGCCCTCGAGCACATGTAAGTGGTTCAGGCGGTCCGAGGAGTCCCAAATGCGTAATCATTCGGCCGCTCGACTCCGTACGAAAGCCATACAGGAGCAAAGAACCCTCATACGTAGCACATGATCAGGAGCTTTACATAGGATGGGTAAGCTGGAAGCAGCCATTGCCAAGGTGGGAAAGGCAATCAAGGAGAAAGCTAGTCTGGGCATTCCAGTGGAGGTGTCGGAGATTCATGCACTCAAGAAATTGGTGGATGTGCATCGAGCGCTCAAGACGAGCTATCGAATACGAGCCATTAGACGATCTATGAGGATGGTTCTATTGATGTCGTCTGTCATGCGAGAATCAAAGTGAACAAACGATTACCTCGAAATGACAATCCTGGAAGTATCAGAAAGGACAAGCGAGCCAAAGCAAACACGCTAGCAGACATTGTCTAAGGACGCTGCAAAAATCATCTGAATTCTTTCGCGAGCTTTGCACGTTCAGAAGATCGATGCAGAGTCCTCACTGTGACCGACCCCAAAAGTTGATGCAGGCGCGCATCACCTTAATGCTATTCCCCGTCATCACTGAGCCGACTTGGAGGGTCATGGGGTTAGGGGTTCTAGCTGCTGCCTGCTCGGATATGTATTGGAATTTAGGGTAGCAAACGAGAACCCCAATAGTCCTGAACCCCCTTTCAAGTCCGTGCGCCGGAGCAATTCCCCTCCTTCTACTGTCATCCGCAGAGCCCGTCGTGTCCTGATTGTGTAGACTCACCACACCAGAGGTAATGACCTGCCTTAGTGGGTACCTGGAGTCGATAAGCAAGAAAAGCAGCGAATCGCAGTCGGATAGTCGGCGTAACTGGTTGTAGGGCATGATGGAAAGCCATGTCCGACCGATTGGTGATGCCGCTTCGGTCAGGAGATTTTCGCTCCTTGTCGTCAATATTTGGAGCAGTCTGTCTCGCTCTTCCTCCCCAATCCCCATGCACCGCTCCTTGCGCTATGACAGCCTCTCATTTTTCTGTTATCTGTCTCCGTCGTTGCTCCCTGTCCCAGAAGGGGTTGCCAGAACAAGAAGGTTGCTGGCCTCAAAAGCCTGAGGGTCGCAATCCGAGTGGGGAAGGATACTTCATCCACACAATTCGTTGAGCTTGCGCCGCGCCCATGTTTTGCCTCTTAATCTCCCATGTCTGTCCGTCGTTTGACCTCGGTCTCCAGCACATGGCATCCATCTGGTTTCATGTCCCGGCGATGTCATTGTTTTTGAGGGTGCCTGCGATCGAGGAAGAGTGTCTGAATGGAGCGGAACGTGGAGGAGTAGGGGGATGATGAAGTCGAGGTAGTCCGCACCCCTCCCCATCAATCCAAATCAGGAGAATGGCGGAACGGTACCGACCCGGTATTCCATCTTCGTCCTCTCACTCCCTCAATGGATACCTCGTCCCTGACCTCCTGCTTGACCGTCTCTTTTGGTCGACCGCCATCTTCATCCCAGTCCCGTTCATCCCACATCTTCTCCTTTTGCAAGCAACTGAAGCGTGCAAATGCACGATTGATCCTCTGGCTCCGCTTCAAGCGTGACTGAGCGGCTGGAAAGATCTTGATCCACTCGACGTATCGTTATGTCGCTCATCAGCCGTAGCAAACAGACTGAATCCTCGTAACGAACCGACAAGCCGGCCAGGTTTCTCAGCAATGGGCAGACGTTGGAATCCCTGATTGCTAAGGATGGTAGCGAGGGTATTGTTGACAGTGGATCTGTATGACAACGGTACTGCCTTGCACTGCCAACGTCTCCCCGCAGGATGCGGCCCCATACTGGTGTATCCGGCAGTTCACGCGTTGAGCATCTTCCATCCCCTTCAAACATGCCAGCAAACTAGCAAACTGAGGCGGACTAGACAAGCTGGCGCTGACACCTCAAGCATTAGAATCGAAGGGTCAAACGCATTGACTGAACATTCATGAATAGTATTGACGTGAAAACACGGTTACGTTCGCTGTTCATGGAGACGACAACACGGTCAATATCGCCTTGATTGCCGTCGGTCCAGAGGTCCACCAAGCCGTCGAGGTTGCAAGACTCGCCAAGCGTCAGAGTCATAAAGTCAGAGATGTGGAAGCTCGGGCGGTGTCAAAAGATCTGAAGAGGGGAAGTAAGGAGTCATTTTCATCGTACACCGTCCAGCGGCTGAGATTGGACAGAAGGGGAAAGTAGACAGATCAGTGAAGGGGGAGGAGTCTTTGCTTGACGAATTTATTGCGCTGAGACCGTGGAGCGTTAAAGCCTACGGTGCCGTCTCGATATGCTCGACCAGATCGCTGGGTAAAGGATGACCGGAGCACTCGGCGCTCCAATCTACTTTCAAGATCGTATCTATGTATCACGATCGTAAATCGAAGCTCGGATAGCATCGCCGAATATCGCCGCAACAAGCAACCAGTGCTTCACTTCGAGCTTGTACACTGAAACGAGGTTCGACCATGTTCTTTGTTCGCCGAAACAAGGTTACCGTTCGCCCCCTTTGTCTCCCGATCAATCCATGGTCTTCACCACGCTTCCTCTCGCCTCCAACAAAACGCCATTGATCTCGAAACAAGACAAGCCGACGATAGGCCAGGAGAAGAAGGTATAAGAGCAGTTCGAGAGATGGGAGAACCAGCGAGTCGAGATTGAAGGTCACTGAAAGTCAACGACAGTCATACAAAGTTACCTAGCTTTGCCGTACTTGATCTACCCCCTGCACTGTTTAGCCTACGCTACCCGACCGGCGCTTAACTCGGCTACACTCACTTGTGTCCTCGAGTTATTCAAGCTAAGTTTGACAACGGTAGCCTAACTTTCCCGAAGCCTAGTCAACTTGTCGATTCCAGGAGCTGAGCGTCGGGCCATACTGCTGGTCGACGTAGACCGTGACAGCTCGGAACTACACGGAGAAACGACCTCAGCATCATCAGCCGGTCTGGGCCCATCAGGAGCAAAAAGTTTGATGTCACCATTGTCTCATTGGCTTCCCAGGCAGCCTTGGCGGCCGCTCTACCTTCCCAGCTCGCACAGGACCTTGGTGAGTGGAGGAAGTTTGTCTCGGATGATCCGTTGCTTGTCCCTTGCTCTCTCGAGGGCAAGGGTGGTCAGAAATCTTGATTGATAGGTCTCAGGCTCCCTGTAGCTTACAGCACTCACCCCAAGCTTGACGAGCTTCCAAGTGTGCTCCCACTCATTGACCCGTTTGGAGAAGCACCAAGATTCATAGGCAATCTTCACTCCGGACTTTGCTGCGAGCCCAGTTTACTCCGAGGCGTTTGCTTCGGCGAAGTCGTTAGACCCCACTTGATGGGTAAGAAGGGGTTCGTGAGGGGTTGAACTTACAACTTACCTGCAGCTGGAGACCCCGAGCTTAGCGCACAATGGCAGCCACCTTTCTGCTTTTCTTCTCGACCATTCGGCACGGTGGGATCCCGGTGGCCAGCCGTCAAACTGGTTCTGGGGTTGCAGCATGATGATCGTCAGATCGTATGACGCCGCCAACGTCTTCAAGTCTGCGGCCTTGCTATACAATGCCTCCCTTCAAATCCTACCTCCGTATATTAGAACCAGCTTGCTGGAGGGCTTCAAGCTTCTGTTCGAGGGGTGTGATTGTTCGGGTGGTTTTGGTGAATGACATACTTGCTTCTGGAAAGTACATTTCGCAAAGCGAGCTCAGTTGCTAAACCCACCGAACCACCTCGGGGCCTTGGCAAAGCATCCGGGGGACACTGTCTTTGCGCATGACAAGATAAACACTGACTCTTCGCCAGTTCTTCACAAAACACCAAACTCAACCATGGGTACACTCGACGAGATTGTGCAAGGCACCTTCGTTTGCGACCTACCTTCCCAACGTTGACAATGTACCGGGTGTACATGGCCACGAGGGGCTGCTTCTCGTGAGTGATTCGTATCCCCGTGAAAGTCCCAGTGCTCATGTTGACAGGACGAAGCCCTCATCCAGGCCGAGAACGAGGATCAGATGACCCCATACTTGGTCTTCCTAATCTCAGCAGTAGGTTATCCGCCTTCAGTCTCAGAACTGATCATCGCCAGGCCGCCCTCTGTGGTTTCCTCTACGGTTACGACACGGATGTCGTTGGTGTCGCTCTGCTCTATGTCGGTACCGCTTTCGGCGGCAAGGCTCTCACGGCACCTCAGCAAGAAATCGCTGTCGTGGCGACCACCATCGGTTCGATCTTCGGAGCGGCCATCTTGGGGTTCTTCGCCGACAGATGGGGCCGTAAGCGGTGCTTGCTCATATCTGAAATTTTGTGAGTTACAATGACACCTTGCAAACGCTGACTAAGTCAGTTTCACCGCTGGAGCAATCGTCATCGCATCAAGTTTCTCGCTTGGTCAATCGATTGCTGGACGACTCATTCTCGGCGTGGGAGTCGGCGGTGCAGCCGTCATTTGTCCTCTGTGTATTACCGAGCTGGCACCGACTGCAGTGCGAGGACGTTGTGTGGGTACCAAGTGAGTCTTCGATCAATTACACGACACAGACCTGACCCCATGCAGCGGTTTCTGCATCCCATTCGGACAAACTGTGGCGGTTGCCATCGCTTCGGCCATGCAGCATACAAAGTACAACTGGCGAATCCTGTGTACGTCTCATGCAATATACATCGGCTGACCATTCTTAGTCGGACTCGGTGTCGTTCCATCCCTCCTTCAACTTTGCCTCATGCACACCCTCCCGGATTACTCACGTGTACTCATCCTTCGAGGACAAGATGATGGTGCTCGCGAAGTCTTGAAGACGATTTATAAACACGCCACCCCCGAGATCATCGACCTCAAGCTTCGGGTGATCAAGGACGACGTCACCGCGACCACCGCTTTGCAACGACTCCTCTGTCCGAACGAACCAAAAAACTGTGGACTCACAAACCGTATCGTCGCTCCATCTTCACCCTCTGTCTCATGCAGGTCTTTGGACGATCACCGGCTACAGCACCCTACTGTACTATGCCGGAACACTCTTCGGCCTTTTGGGCTTGTCGAACCCGTCCATCGGCGGTTTGATTCCCTCCATCACTAACA
>JAABUH010001237.1_pt1 | contig 30143 bp, 31 predicted proteins | sample 5559121 | NCBI WGS metagenome assembly JAABUH01 (sample SAMN10711871, study PRJNA513364) | rock metagenome | isolation source: Antarctica rocks | place: Antarctica: Victoria Land, Battleship Promontory nord | collected 2015-12-28
AGGCACGGGCGGCTTGGCTCTTGCTCATGCCGCTATCAACGGCAGCGAGCAGCGCCACACGGACGGAGACAGGATAGGGCTTCATACCACGCAGCACCTCCGGGGCTCCTCTGTTTTACCCGCTTCTCACCCCAGTCAACAAACTACCACTAGATCATGCAGTCAACTGCTCCCAGTCGTATATCGTCGGCGACTCCGTGGACGACATGGAAGCTGCCCATCGCATGAAGGTGACGGGTGCCTCGTACTCACTGGCCGAGGTACAGTCGCCGCCGAGAAGCTTCGCCGGCGGGTAGCCTATATCGGAGTTGACCTTCACGCCATTGCTGAGACGATCGTGGCTGTCTGACGCATTACCGCGAAGGCTTGTGTCGCAAGCCCGTACGCGGTAGCCCGGAGTTCTGCGGCCGACTGGGCCGCAGGCAAGTCCTATGCAGCGCACAACTTCCACGCGCGAGCACTCCGTCGGCAACCATCGTGCCTTAGAGACTTCGACTAAAACAGATCCTGGAGCAGGGCACGGGAGGCCAGAATGTGTTCGCGCATGGCACCTTGAGCGGCTGGCGCGTCGCCGGTCTCCAGTGCTCTCAGGACCGGCTCGTGCGACATCAAACTGTCACGCTGCGGGGGGCGCATGGAGAAGTAGAAGTTCCAGAGACGCCGGTTATGCTTCAGAATCCGCTCCGTCGCATCGTGCAAAAAGAGATTGTGGACCATGTCACCCAAGAACGAGTGAACGTCATGATCGGCATCGAGAAATTGTCCAGAGTGGCCCGGTTCGCGATGCGTCTCCGTCCGCATCACGAACTCGCGAAAGACGGTGAGATCCTCAGAAGTCATTAACTGGGCTGCCAGGTACGCATTGCCGCACTCGATGGCTTCGCGAGCATGGAATATTTCCAGCACAGTGCGGAGCCCGATGGGCGCAATCATCATGCCTCGGCGCGGCATGACGGTAACCAACCGTTCTCCTGCCAAGCGGGCAAGCGCCTCTCGCACCGGCATCCGGCCCAGGCCGACGGTCGTCGCTAGTGATTGCTCATCGACTACCTGTCCTGGTTCAAGTTCGAGATTCAGGATACGAGTGGATAGACGATCGTAGGCTACGTCACTGACCCGCACCGCGCCTCCCCTCGTCACCATGCCTGTGCTCTGTCCTGTTTGTTCCATCCGGTATTGTCCAGGAATTCCCTAAAGATAGTTGACCGAAATTCCGCCGTCGAGCGGGATAGTCTGACCAGTCATCCACGATGAGCCCTCAGATGCGAGATAGAGGGCAAGTTCCGCTACATCGGCCGGACGACCGAAGCGCCCCATGGGAATGCGTGCGAGGCGGATCCGGCGTGATTCTTCGTCGGGAAAAAATTGACGCACATGCGGAGTTTCAATGGGACCCGGGCATAGTGCATTGACATGAGTCCCATGTCGCCCCAGCTGGACTGCCATCGAACGTGTGAGGGCGGCAATAGCCCCCTTGCTGGCAGCATAGGCGTCCTGCGCGGTGGTGCAGCCCATAAACTCCAGGAAGGAGCCCATGTTCACGACCGCACCGCCACCGTTGGCGATGATGTGCGGTACCACGTACTTCGAGCAGAACGTGGTGCCACACAAGTTGGTCTCGTAGATGGTTGTCCAGAGTTCCCGGTCCAGATCGAGAAACGACTCGTCGGCATGAGGCATGATGCCGGCGTTATTGAACAGCACATCCATGGTTCCCCACTGCTGCACCGTCTTCTCAACCGCCCTGCGCACCTCATCCGCCTCGCGCACATTGGCCACCAGGGCCATCGCCTCTCCACCATCCGCCTCGATCGCTTCGACAGTCGCACGCACCGTCTCCTCCACGGCATCGACTGCTGCGATGCGTGCCCCTTCACGAGCAAAGAGGGCAGCACTCGCGCTTCCCAACACTCCCCCGGCGCCGGTGAGGGATACGACCTTGTTCTGTAACCGCCCCATTGTGCTCTCCTATAATCCGTAGAGACGGGTGGCGTTGCCCCGCAAAACCGCCTGGCCCGCGACCTCGGCTTCGGCAAGCGTGAGGTCTCCGGCTGCGACGACTTCACCTAGCACCGTACCGATAATCCGGCGGCCATCGACCGTACTCGCCCAGTGCAATTCGGGGATCCATACCCCGTCTGAGCTATATAGGAGTTTGCCATAGGGCGCAACTCCGAAAGCAGCACGGGTGAAGCTCTCCATCTCGCCGTACCCCAGGAAGGGAATGGCGTAGGAGAGATCGAGATACACACGGTCGTACACCGCTGCCATGTAGGCGCCCTGGCGCGTATAGGGATAGCTCTCGTGCAGCAGTACCACAGACATTCCCCTATATGCCTCGGTAGCCAGTACCTCTTGCAGATACAGGGGGTTCGCGAGGATCATATCTGCGTCGATATCACCGTAGCCTGTATGGAACTGGACCGGCAGTTCCTGGCGCGACGCTTCTTCGAAGACGAGATGGAGAAGAGTATCGAGCAGTGGTTTGTGCGCCAGGCGCACCGTGCCGTCACGCCGAACCATGGTGTGGGCCTCTTCGAACGCGCGTTCCGCCTCCTCACGAGGCCAGCGGCAGATGTCAAGTCCTGTCCGGTAGGCCACGATGGTCTTCAACCCACGATAGCCTGCACTCCGGACATCGACCAGCGCTTGCCGGAGTCCTGCCTCCAGGTCGTCGAGCGTTGACACCTGCGTGAGCAGTTCTTGCATAACGATCTCCACGCGCAGTAGGGTCGCCGTGCGTAATCCACCCAGTTCTGCGATTTCGGCTGGAGTGAATATCTCGGCCGGTGGTGGCAGCCCGGTGTCGAGTACCAGTGCATCGAAGTTAGCAGCTCGAAGGAGATTCCCAACCAGTTCCTCCGTCGAACGTTGCGCGCGTGCTGCCACCACTGCTTCGTCGGTGTCCGCGCAGCCGAAAAAGCGAGCCAGGTAGTGAACCAACCGACGGTATACCAACGTCGTAGCGACGTGCTCTCTCTGGGTCTCGGGCCCTGACCCCTCAGTGAGAAGTTTCCGCCAGGTGGCCAGGTCCAGCGGCGCACTGTCGCGGTAGAGGCCGTGGCAATGATTGTCAATTACCGGGATCCCACTCAGATCGATAGCTGTCATCATGCCTCCCGCCCCTCGCTACTGGAGTTCCCTAGTACTTATAGAAGTGATTGGCGATCTCATACGGCTCATCCTTCGCTCGGAAAGCCTCTTCTTCGGACTGTCTCACCGCCAGGAACGACCGCCACATAAGATCCTTCATCACTCCGGTCAGCACGTGGTCGTCAGCAAGATTGGCAAGCGCATCCTCCATGCGGGTGGGCAGCCGCCGGATGCCGCGACGTTCGCGCTCCTCCTCCGAGAGGTGTGCGGGATCGGCTTCACAGGGTGGGCCCGGGTCCAGTTCGTGTTCGATCCCATCGAGCATGGCAGCGATGATACCGCCGAGCGCAGTGTAGGGATTGCAACTCCCGTCGACCGTCTTGAGTTCGATATTGTACGACTGCTCCTCGCGTCCGTAGAAGGGAGAGGCGACGCGAACGGCAGCCTCCCGGTTGTCGAAGCCCCAGGCCGTAAAAGCGCTACTCCAGGCATGTGGCTGCAGGCGACGGTAGGAGTTAAAGCTGGGGCAGGTGAGCGCCACCAAGGCCGGGAGATGCTTGAGCAGGCCTCCCACTGTGTGCCGGCCCAGTGCACTGAGCCCGTTGGGATTTGTGGTATCGAACAGCAGGTTGGCGCCTGTCTGCACATCCCAGAGCGAGAAGTGGACATGGCAACCGCTGCCGATACCGTCGAGAAAGGGCTTGGGCGCGAAACTGGCCAGCCAGCCATGTTGCCATGCGACGCCCCGGACTGCATCACGTAGCTTGATGTGGTTGTCGGCGGCTCGCACCGCACCAGTGTGACGTACCGAGATCTCCTGCTGGCCGGGACCATACTCGTTGATCGCCCCCTCGACGTCGATTCCCTGCGTGCCCAGAGCTTCCACGATGTCGTGCATGATGGTGGCGTTCCCGTCCAGACCAATGGTGCTGTAGACCGGGGCGTGATCGAACGGCACCATCGTACTGCCCTCCTCACGTCCCAGGTAGAACTCAACTTCGAAGGTAGCCTGGACGTCGATGCCCCGCGTCCGCGCACGTGCCACGGCATCCTTCAAGAAGGTACGGGGACAGGAACCCCAGTCCTGCCGGTCGTGATCGAGTTGGTCGCAGATCACACTGCCACTGCTGGGCGTCCAGGGTAGAGCGGTGAAGGTCTCCGGGTCTGGCACCAGCCTGATCTCGCCAACCGGTTCCATGCCCTCCACCGCGACCAGGCCATCGAGCACGTTCATGGCCATCTGAGCGCGAGTAAGTCCGACCCCTTCACGCAGCTTGTTCTGCAGGTGATCCACATGAACTGCCTTGGCCCGGATCACACCGCCGTGATCACAGTACAGGAACCGGATCATCTTCACGTCGGCATCGGCTGCAGCGCGCATCACATCATCTGCGTTCATGCCCTCACCTTCATCACAGCATCACGTCGCCACCATTGGGTCCCAGCGTCTGGCCCACGTAGTAGGCGCCATCGCTCGATGCTAGGAGTACGGCGGTGGGCACCACCTCGTGAACCTCTCCGAAACGACCGATAGGCAACTCTCCGAGTTTGGAAGACTTCCAATCCTCCGTCTCGCCGTCCATCATGGCAGTCAAGATTGGTCCTGGCGCGATCGCATTCACCAGCACGCCACGACTCGCGACCTCTCGCGCCAGTGACTTGGTGAAGCCAATAACACCGGCCTTGCTGGCCGCGTAGTGTGCGACCTCCACCCCACCGATCTGCCCCAGTTGAGAGGCCATATTGATGATGCGCCCCTCGCCCCGCTCCAACATCTGGGGCAGAAGGAATCTGGTGCAGAGAAAGTGGCCACGGAGATTGACCGCGAGCACCCGATCCCACTCCTCAACCGAAAGGTTCTCCACCAGCGCCTGAATAAACATGCCGGCATTATTCACCAGGATATCCACCCGACCCCACGTGCCGAGCACCTGTTCTGCCATAGCACGGACGTCCTCCTCGCGGGCAACGTCGGTCCGTGTGAACATGGCGCGCCGTCCATGACTTTCGATGGTTTTCAGTACCGAGACAGCGTCCTCCTTGGAGCAGCGATCCGCGATGGCGACATCAGCCCCTTCGGCCGCGAATGCCTCGGCTATACCGCGTCCAATTCCACGGTGCCCGCCGGTAACGACTGCGATCCGGCCCTCGAGTTTCCCCATCCCTATCCCTCCATGGCGACATATCGAGCCGAACTGGACCAGACGGCGAGCACCGCTTCCGAGCGGACCACATCGAAGCGGTGACGCATGAGCAACAGCGATGCGTCATGTTGCGCTGGATCGTCGCTGGCGATGCAGTCCTCGAGCACAATCACGTAGTAATCGTTGAAGAGTGCGTCGCGCGCCGTCGACTCAACGCATCCCTCGGTCGTGCAGCCCACCAACACCATCGACTCGATCCCGTTGCTCCGCAGGATCAGGTCGAGATTGGTCCCCCAGAATCCACTGGAACGATACTTCAAGATGATCAGGTCGTCGGGCCCGGGGGTCAGTTCTGCGAGGATGTCGGCCCCTGGCGAGCCCTGCACTGTATAGAGGAGCGGCTCACCCTCGGTCAGCACCTCCTGGTGGAGACGCATGTTGAAGCGGATCTGCGCCGGAGACTCGCTGGCCCGGTTCGGTAAGACTGTCATACACACATAGATGACCGTGACCCCAGCGTCTCGCGCCCCACGCAGGAGGTGAGCCACTCGTTCCGTGAGAGCCGGGTACATCGAGATGTCGATACCGCGCCGATCGAAGACCCCACCTGGAGAGCAGAAGTCGCGCTGCATGTCCACCACGACCAGCGCAGTATGGTTTGGTGAAACCAACTCTTCGAGGGTGGTGTAAACGATTTTGCCTGCAACCGTGATCACTTGTTGGGTGACCTCACCACCCGGCGTACATACCGAGTTTCTCGTCGGGGAAGCGCCCACCGACGACATCACTCAGCGCTTCGTCGATGATGTCCAGACCCCGCTGGGCTTCTTCTCGGGTCATGGTCAGTGGTGGAGTGATCTCTAGCACGTTGGAGTAGATGCCCCCGTAGAAGAGCACCAGGCCCAATTCTTTGCAGCGGTATACCACCTTGGCCGCCTCGGTAGCGGCCGGCTCCTTGGTGGCACGGTCGCGCACCAGTTCCACGCCGAGAATCATGCCCTTGCCGCGCACGTCACCGATCAGTTGGTGACGTGCCATGAGACTGGTGAAGCCGTCCAGCAGATACTCCCCGATCTCTCGCGCGTTGTCCACCAGTCCGTCACGCTCGATCGTGTCGAGCGTGGCCAGTCCGGCGGTGGCGCTCACCGGGTTTCCCGCAACCGTGTACATGTTGATGGCAGTGCCGACATCCAGAATTTCCTTGCGGCCGACCACTGCGCTGAGAGCGGCTACACCCGAGCCGATCGATTTACCCAGCGCCACGGCATCCGGGGTAATACCCCAATTCTGGAAGCCGAACATGGTACCGGTGCGCCCGAAGCCGACCTTGACCTCATCTATCAGGAGCATGATGCCATGGCGCCGGCAGAGCGCTTCGAGACCGGGCAAGTAATTATCCGGCGGGACGATATCACCACCGTCGCTCTGCACCGGCTCGATGATGATGCCCGCTGTGTCTTCGGGCGGGCATATGGTACGGAACACATAGTCCTCGATATAGCTGAGGTAGCGCTCGCCGCACTCTTCGGGCGACCTGGAGCCGAACAGACAGCGGTAGGGATACGGGTATGGCACTTTCACCACATTGCCACCACCCGTCACGCGTGCCTGCGCGGTATGGCCACTGAGTGCTGCCGAGCCGCCGGTCTGGCCGTGGTAGCCGCCGATATACGACACTAGTCGCGGTCGTTTGGTCGCCATCGGGACAAGCTTCGAGAGCGCATCAGTAGCATCGGAGCCATGGAGACCGAACCAGGCCTTCTTTTCGAAGTCACCGGGCATGAGTGCCACGAGGCGCTCGGCCAGGGTGATGGCCGGCTCATTCATCAGCGCGGTGAGGGTGGCGAACGAGGTCTTCTGCATCTGTGCCATTACCGGCTCGAGCACGCCAGGATGACCGTACCCGGTATTTGCTACTGCCCAGCCGGCCATGAAGTCCAGGTATTCGACACCCTCCACGTCGGTGATGGTGCAACCCTGGGCCCGCTCGACCGCAAGCGGGTAGAACCGGACCTTCAGGACATTTCCCAGAGCGCGAGCGTCACGCTCCAGCAGTGCATCGGTCTGTGATTGCGTGGATACCATTAGGTCTTCTCCTCGTGCTACCGGACAGCTGACTTCGTGTTGGCGGCACGACCTTCCTGCTCGCGCCAGGCCTCGCCATGCGTGAATTTGCTGCCGATGAACAGGTAGTACGCCGCCCAGAAGGCGGTCCAGATCAGTCCTACCACGACCGTGAGACCGCTGCCAGGAATCGGAATTGGACCAAGCGACTGCCCTGACCCGACAAAGAACTGGCCGATGAACGCGACCATCACTGAAACGATGGCGATCAGCGGGGTGATGGGATAGAACGGTACCTTCCAGGTAAGCGCCTGCACGTACGCGTGTCCCTGCTGGATGCGGTAGAGCATCTGGGCGATCGGGATCATGAGCCAGGCGTACAGGAACCCAAAGGTGGCAAGACTGGCCACGAAGACGTAGGCCGTCGTGGGATAGAAGTATGCGATGACCGCGCCCACAAAGATCGAGAGCGAGGTGAGGAAGATAGCGAGGGTGGGGACACGTCGTTTCGGGTTGGTCTTTGCCAGTTCTTTCGGGAAGTAGCCCTCACGCGCCAGGGCAAACAACATGCGGGACGCGGTATAAAGACCGCCATCGACCGATGAGATCGAGGCGATAATGACGATCCAGTTGAAAACGGTAGCGATGAGCGGCACATGGAGCCGGTTCAGGGCATCGACAAAGGGGCTGATCGAGGTGCCGGCGACCTGGGGCCACGGGTCGATCGCCATCAGAATCAGGACGCCTCCAATAAACAGCAAGCAAACCAGACTCGCCGTCCACATCAAGGCACGCGGCACGTTGCGCTCAGGATCGACACTTTCTTCAGCGGTCACGCCCACCAACTCAATGCCAACGTACGCAAAGAACACGGTGAAGATGGCCGTGAAGACCGCCCCCGACCCCTTCGGGGCGAAGCCACCGTGCGTCGTGTAATTGTGCACACCTGTTCCATGGAAACCGATGCCGAGAATTGCCGCGAGTCCAACCACGGCGAAGAGTGCCAGCATGATCGTTTTGAGCAGAGACAGGGAGAACTCGTACTCACCCATAAAGAGGACACCGACGAGGTTGACGAACATTTCGAGTGCCACGATAACCCCGGCCACGATCCAGATCGGAACCTCGGGCCGGAAGACGTGGAAGTAGGTGCCGGCCGCGACCGACTCGGTGGCGGCGCCCATCACCCAGGCGAGCCAATAGTTCCAGCCAGTTAGGAAGCCCGCCAGGTTCCCCATGGTCTCCTGGGCATAGATGGCAAACGAGCCCGCCACATGGCGACGCACGGAGAGTTCCGAGAGACAGGCCATGACGCAGAGACTGATCAGACCGGCCACGGCATAGGTGATGACGACAGCTGGTCCAGCAATGCCGATAGCCTGCCCGGTAAACAGGAAGAAGCCGGATGCGATAGTCCCGCCGACCGACAGCATAATGAGGTGACGCAGGTGAAGTCGCCGTTGGAGTGCATGCTCCCCGCCTGGTGTTGCAGCTGCGATCGCCATGATCTCTCTCCTTCACTACACAGTTTCGAGATAAGTCGCGCGTTCCCAGTCGGTTACTTCCAGTTCATACGCCTCCAGTTCCGATCGTTTCACACGAAGAAATGCCGGGCCGATCACCGATCCCAGGGCATCCATCAGGACGGTATCGGCCTCGACGGCATCAAGCGCGTCACGGGCGCTGCGTGGCAGGAGAGAGATTCCCTGTGCCGCCGCCTCGTCGGTACAGAGATGCCCAATGTCACCCGTCACCGCGTCGCCGGGATCGAGATCGCCCTCGATGCCGTCGAGACCTGCTGCCAGGAGTCCGGCCAGAAACAGATGCGGGTTTGAGGTGTTGTCACCGGCACGGAACTCGACGTGCAACGCGCCGCCCTGGGGAATACGCACCAGCGCCGCACGATTTCCAGCCCCGTACACGATATGTGCCGGCGACCAGGAGCCAGGCAGCAGACGCTTATACGAATTGACGGTCGGCGCTCCTATCCCACAGAGACCATGCGCATGGGCCAACAGTCCACCCACAAAGGACCGTCCGGTCGGCCCGAGCGTAGACGGTCCGTCTCCAGCGAGCGCATTCTTTCCATCCGCCCGTCGCAGCCCGAGGTGAACATGAAGGCCGCAGCCCGGCATCTCAGCAAAGGGCTTTGGCATGAAGCTCGCGATAAGTCCGGCTCGTCGCGCCAGCGCTTTAAGGGTCTCGCGGAGCGTGAGCAGATCATCCGCTGCCTGCATGGGCTCGTTGTGCCGGACATTGATCTCGTATTGTGCCGGTCCGTACTCCGCCCCCACCTGCTCCAGCACCACTCCCATCACACTGAGTGATGCCACGAGCGAGTCCATCAGTTCGAGGTGGCGATCAAGTCCCTCCACCGAGAACATGCGGGAGGTGTCGGCTGGAACGATACCCGCTGGGGTATGTGCGAAGAGCGTGCATTCTGGTTCAAATGCTGTTTGAACAGCGAGCCCGCGTTGCTGGTACTGGTGGACGATTCGTTCCAGAGCACTGCGTGGGCATCCCTGCCAGCGGCCCTCATCCGGCGTATGAAGGTATGCGAACACGCGCGCGTGCCCCTTGGCATACGGGAGCAGCGCATACGTTGAGGGATCGGGGACAGCTCGGAAGTCGCCAGTATCGGCCGCCAGACGGGGATGCGGCACCTGATGATCCAGGATGTTGAAGTCCATGTTGGCGTTGGCAAAGCCAATGCCATGCGCAATGGCATCATCAAATCGTTCGGGCGGCACGAACTTGGCGTGGGAGAGGCCACTGTAATCGGTGTAGACCACCCAGAGACGGGTGATGTTGTCGCACTGGAGCCGTTCGAGAAGAGTCCCTGCCACAGGCCACCTCGACATCGCTGAATGGACTGGGTTATACGCTCTGATATACCAGTAATATATCAGAGCCTGCCGCTTCTATCGCAACAACCCACCGGTATATGTGCGGAGAGGGAAACCTTGCCTACTCGCGCTGGTCATCAGGTATGCGGAGTGCCACGATGGCCTCACCAATGCAGAGTGGGCCCGGGCAAAGGTCCACGTGACTCGAGACCAGCCAGAGGATACCGGCGTGTTCCATCCTCTCGGATGAGGTAATCAAGTTCGGAGCGGGCAATGGATGACGTACCTCATACATCTTCTTTCGCCTGAAGGTGTCGGTAACGGTGTCGGACGACCCGGAGTCCTGCAACAAAGACCAGCAGACGACCGAGTTGATGGCAAGATCAATCACGACGTCGCGGGGACGACTCGAGCCAGGTACCGTGAGTTGGTAGGTTGTCCCCTTGATGACCCGCTTGATGTTCTCCCCTGATGCACTTGCAGTGGGGACGAGGAAAAGACCGTGCCGGATAGTCGACGTCATACCGATCACGACAAAGTCCGGTGCCCGTCGGACGGGGTTCCAGACCGACCACCGTATGCAGCAGTTCGAGCAAGATCACGGTGAGGAACACAGTGTCGACGCCGACGATGATGGCTCGGGTGAGGTCACGAGTTTGCACCTGACCTTGAACGAGAACAATAGTGTCCCACAGCGCCTTGAAGGACAGCACAATCAGCACGAGTGCAACCGCAGTCACGGTCTTATGTGTATGTCGAGCCTTACCTTTATCGACCTGTTCGCGGGCCGCGGTGGGGCTATAAAAGTAGCCTATGCGCTCTCCCTGGCGGTCAATTCACGCGCTGTAGAATCGGCTTGCGGACGAGAAATAGCCGGACCGGACCCGAGTTCAGCAAACCGCCGGAGTTGATTCCGACACGTGCACAATAAGGATAGCGATGCGCGGCTGCTTGCGCTTGATGCGTCACCCATACCTTGAGTATCATCCGAGGTATGGGTGACGAGACGTGCCTACTACGTGACCATGCGTGTCTCTTCGCAATCGCTTCCGAGCAACAGGGATACTTCACGGCAGCGCAGGCACGGGATTGCGGTTTCGGATGGGATCTTCTCGCCTACCACGCTCGTCGTGGCCGCTTCATCCGCCTCCGCCGCGGCCTCTACCGTCTGCGTGACTATCCGACCTCGAGGCACGAGGAAGTGATGGCGGCCTGGCTAGCCGTCGGCAAGGACCAGGCGGTCATTTCCCACGAAAGCGCCCTCGACCTGCTTGGCCTGAGCAACGTCATCCCGTCCGCCGTCCATGTCTCCATTCCGCGATCCCGGCGTCACCTGCCGGCGCTACCGGGCGTCACCATCCATACGACGAGTAGGTCTCTCCGGAGAGAGGATGTGACTGTCCGGGAGGGGATGCGCCTCACGAGCGCCGCCCGGAGCATTCTTGACGCGGCCGAGGTCGGCACCGCTCCCGAGCAGGTCGAGATGGCGGTACTCCAAGCACTCGAGCGAGGTCTGGCCACCGCTCCGCAGTTGTTGCAGGATGCCGGAGAGCGCAGCCAGCGCGTTTCCCGGCTCATGTCCGGTGCCCTTAACCAGGCGATTCCGTGAAGTACGCGACCTCTGCAGCGTTCCGGGCTGCATTGGAACAGCGACTCCTCGCACAAGCGAGGGAGAGGCGTGACCCAGTGGTGAGGTTAAGAAAGCTCGTCGTCTTCGAACGCCTGCTGGCGCGTCTGCTGATCGTTGCCCCCGATCGGTGGGTTCTTAAGGGCGCGCTTGCCCTCGACTTTCGTCTCGGCGGACGGTCTCGAACCACCAATGACATGGATCTGGCTCGGCAAGACAGCGAACAGGCGGCCACCGCCGACTTCATCGCCGCCCAGTCGGTCGACTCGGACGACTACTTTACCTTTAGCATCGAGAGGACAGGCCAGCTGGATGCATTGATCGAAGGAGCCGCCGTCCGCTACCATATCGTCGCGGGGCTCGCCGGTCGCCTATTTGAAGAGGCGATTGTTGACGTGGGCTTCGGCGAACCCCTGATACTTGGGCCTGAGGCGCTGTCGGCGCCAGCTCTGCTACGCTTCGCCGGCATCGAACCAATCACGGTGCCCGCTTTGCCCCTTGAGCAGCAGATTGCTGAGAAAGTTCATGCGTATACTCGGCGATATGGAGGAACGCGTGGCAGCACGCGAGTGAAGGATTTGGTCGACATAGTGCTGATTGCAAAGCATACAACGGTCGAGGTGAGGCGCCTACGCACGTCGCTGCATGCGGTCTTCGAACGTCGCGGGAGCCATCCGCTCCCTGCTGTTCTTTCTCCGCCTCCACTCAACTGGACAGTCGCGTACCGGAAGCTGGCTGACGAGGTGGAGCTGGACCCTGATATCGAATCGGGCTACAACGTGGCTGCCTCGCTCCTCGACCCTGTTCTCGGTGCAGCGGTTGCCGGCGGCGCAAACTGGGACCCGGTGGTCGGCACGTGGGTACCTTGAGTTCGCGGGCCGGTCATGGGGACCCTTTAGCGAAGGCGATTATGACGAGCGCAGGCTGGTTGCGCGGAGGGCCTGTCGAGCGCGTTTCGTCATCCCGGACGAGGAAGCTACCTGGCTCGCGACTGATTATGGGGAGCGATCCCTCATCGCGAAGTTCATCGGTGCGGCGCCGTGCCTGAGGAGCTTCAGCAGAGCGGTCTGACCGAGGAGCGCCTGGCTCGCTTGTCTGGGCCGGAATTCGAGAGCCTGGTTAACCACTATTTGCGCGTCCAGTTCCCCGAGCTTGCGAGCCCTGGCTCCTCCTTGAAGAACGCTCCTGTAGGCTTTCCCGTGGACGCCCTCGGGTACATTCCCGGTGATGATCCGACATGGATCTTCGCTGCGTCGACAACAACGACCGAAGACCGGAAAGTCGCGGAAAAATGGTTCGGGCACGGCAAGAAGGCGAACGATGTCAGGAAGGCTGCAGAATACTTCGCCGAAGTGAAAAAGGTAATGCCGAATACGAGATGCCGGCTGTACGTAGCACCCAGTCATCGTCCCGGCAAGCGGAGAGACTTGTAGTCAGAGGTCATTAAGGAAGGCAGAGCGTACGGAATCGACGTACATCCGCTCGAGGCGTCTGCCATCGCGTCGTACCTTGACACGGTTCCTCGTGGCCAGTATCTTCGTCAGCTGTACCTGAAGGTTCCAGGCGAGCTTCTGAGCGCGCCGCTCTAGCAGGATTTGTGTACGGAGTCGATATCCTTTCTTCGAGCCACCGAAGCCCTTGCCACTGCTGACTATGAAGTGAGACGGGAGGCAACAGATGCGGTCCTGGCAATCCTTGATGAGCCGGATGGCAGCGTTATCCACCTTCGAGGTGCGCCAGGCATGGGAAAGACAGTAGTACTCGCTCAGGTCGGTGAGGCCGTGCTTGATCGTGGCGGGGTGCCATTATGGATACGCGCCAGCAGTCTTCGCCCTGATATCTCGCTTCAGGCACTGCTCCTCGAGATCCTGCGCGCCATCAGTCTCGGCCTTCATCACTCCGCCGCGCGGTCCACAATCGAGTTGGCCAAGACCAGCCCGGGCGGGCTCATCCTACTGATTGACGACATCAATCGGCACGAGGACCCAGCGCAGTGTCTAGCCGTGATCGACAGGTTGGCAGGGCACCATCAGGCCGGTGCAGCCATGCCCCAAGCATCTTCCATCGGCGTTCATTGTGTGCTACCTGTTTGGCTCGACGTTCTGAATAATGAGCGCGGCGAGGAGGCCCAGACCGCTACGCATAAACAACTCATCCCGGTCAAGACGTACTCCAGCGGAGAGGAGCGAAAATTTGCCCGCATTGCGTTCGAGCATGGTGACCGGGCAATTCAGGACATTGTCAGTCGCCTGGGTGGCGACTCGTTCCTCTGTGGCTTGGCCATGTTGATGGACAGCGTGGTCACGGTGGGAGACACACGCGCATTGCTACACGCTGTAACCTCCGACTTTCTGAACCGAGTGGGGAGCGACGCTGCGCGCGGTTCATCGGTTGCCGCCACCTCCTCCCAAATACTGGACGCCCTCGATGCGCTGGTTGACCTCCTCCTCGAACGCGGTACGCCCGAGCCAAGCTGGTCAATGGTGTGGGCAGATTTGGGGGAGAGACAAGGGGCTCTCCTCCTATCGGTCACCAATTCGCGAACACTTGCATCGTTGACAGGAGCCGAGGAAACTGAACGCTGGCACTGGCAGCATCGGCGTCTACGAGACATTGTCATTGTGCGTCGCCTTGCTCGGCGCGAGCGCACAGTAGCGTCGGAAGGCAGAACCCAGGAGAAGATCCAGCAGTGGGCAGCCAACCCTGGTTTGAGTGATGCCTTGACGCGCTCTCTCGTCTTTCTCCCTACGTCCTTTGCATCGGATGACCTGCTCGCGATTCTCGATAATCTCAGTGCCTCCAGTCTCGCGGAGGTTATACGGCTCGGCATCTTCACGGACGAGGGAGAGGAACGAAGCAGGGTTATCGATCGGTTGCGCTCGTTACTGGAAGACATGAGACCGGACGGGATCCCGGACTATGTCGAGAGCGAGTACTGGCGAACGCTGAGCAAGCTGAGCACGACCCGAGATCCTGCAGTGCCCGAGGTCGTGGAGGGCGCTCGTGGATGGGCTCAACTGGCCGCGCGGATGCGGAACGGGGATGTGATGGCAGCAATCACATGGACTGCGGCCATCGCGCAACGGGACGACTTTGTTTTGATTTGGATGCCCGATTTTCAAGCGGCACTGGACGACTTGTTGGCGACGACGGACAACAGTGAGGAGATGCTGCGAGCGGAGCTGGCTCAGGCGCATGGAGTGGAGGACATCAAGGTGCGGGTGCTCCTTATAGCCGCCAGTGGGACGCCGGGGTTGGCCAAAGATGTGTGGCAAACGTGGGAGTCCCTGCCCGCTACGGAGCGACTCAATCTTCTGCCCACGGTCGTGTGGGCGCTCAGTCGCTGCGCTGATGATCGCTCTGCTGTGTTCCTAGAACATGTGTTGCGGCAGTGGGCAGAAGATCTGCGAAACCCGCCCACGATGCCCTACGAGGTACACAACGTCTGGCTGACCCTAAATCACTGGCCGTTCTCCGACGCGGCCATCGTGGCCTGGGTTGACGTCGGTCTCGAGGCCGGTTTGCCGACCCGGTACCTGCGGCACGTCATCCAAAGACTTGATCATCCCTATGCCGTTGAATCCTACCTCCGATGGTGCGCGGCGAACCCCAAGGCGTCCAACTTAGGCTTCGGGGAGCCTATGGATAGACTGGCGCCCTTGGTGGACACGCACGACCACTTTCCGGCATTGGATAAGTCCCGAGCTCGGCTTTGGGAAATGGTGCAGACGGTGCACGACCGCGATCTGCGCCGTCTCGCCTTTGAGGTATGGAGGCGCCATGTGATCACACGTGACGTCGGATATCTCCAGGCGCTATATGAGGATGACGAACTGTTCACGAGGGAAGTGGAGACCCGAGTGCGACTTCAAGATGCTTCAGCCGCACCCGCCCTGCTGGCACGGCTCAGCCAAGATCCGGGGACCTGGATGGCATTCGCTCCCGCAGTGTACTGGCAGACCGGCGTTCACGAGGCAATCGTTGAGAACCTGGAAGCCGCTCTTGAGTGCTGGCAATGGGCAGTACAGGATATGTTTCTTCACTTATCTGCAGAAGGTATGCGCCGTATCGTCCAGGAGCGCGACGAGGTTCTCATAAAGTCTGCGCGCACATGGCCGACTCTCTGGCGGTCCGGAGAGCCGGCTGCATTAGCGCTGGTGCGCCGCGCCCTGCACTCGACCATCGCGGAAGCTGACGCAGACGAACTCAACCCGAGTTCGGACGTGGACGACCACGAGTTCGAGTTGAAGTTCTTCGTCTCACCTTTGACGTCGGGCCATCCTTATAGGATCAACCGTACAATGCTGGAGGCGATCGAACCGTTTCTAGACCGGTTCCCATCCACGCAACTAGGCCATCTGGCAGAGGCTGCCGTGACGGCTGGCTTTGACACCTGGGCACGCCGTCACCTGAAGGATAGGGTACCCGACTATATCGCGCGTACCTTGTGGCTACCGGAAACGGCAGCGCGCGAGATATTGGACCGAGCGGTTAATGCGGCTGCTAACAATCCCTTGGCCGTCCTGAATACACCCGATTTCTTTCGGCTTCGCTCGCGAGACGGCTTGGATTTTGACCTCCTGTGGCTCCTTGAACAATGGCTACAGGAAAACCGAACCACTGAACGATTCGCGGTCGGTGCTTTACTTGTGGATGCAGCCGGTACCGGGAATGACGCCGAGCGTTGGGACCGGCGCCGACCTGTCGATGCGAGTCTTTTCAAGGTCTGGGAGAACGTGCGCTACACTCTCTGTTTCCGAGGCTGGGAGGGAGTGTAAAAGGGATCTCCAGCACGCTCGATCATGTATGACGCCAAGTGACGCCGAGAAGGCGGTCGCTCCACATCAGGATGTGTGACGCAATGTGTGACGGAATCTGTTCTCACCATTCACACTATTCCCATGAGCGATAAAAGAACCCCGCCAGGCTTGGGAGTCTGTGCGCGGTATTCGTGCCATTCGCGGTATTCACGTGGTGCGGTCCCACTGAGCTATAGGGACATGACAGGCTTATTTTTGGCTTGATGCCGCGCTTCTTGGCGGCCAATGGGCCTATTTATTGACGTCGATTCGAAGCCTATACAAGTATCCCACTAGCCTGTCTCCGTCGTCAACGGCTCCTCCTTCTCCCCGATCAGGGACTCCAGGGCCCCTATCATGTGTTGCAGCGCATCCGCTGACACCTGGATCCCCGTCCCCGTGACAGACGACGAGATGGCTGCGATCAGTGACGAGGACTTCATGCGATTCCTTCCCACGCGCCACGCACCCGGTGAGAGTGAGTCGCTACGCTGTGCCATCACCGCACTGAATCGCCCAATGTCATCGATCAGGCTACCAAGGGCGAGAGGACCGAGAACGAGATGCCGTCGCCTCGCTGTGTGTTCGTTCTCTCAGACGGCCGGACTCGGTGATTGCGGACGCATCTCCCGGCGATAGGCCTCGAGCTCGTCTACGTTGGCGACGCTCCGTCCGCGCGTGCCGTTCTCGAGCTCGTGGATCAAGCCGACCAGCTTCCCCGTGAGCGGCATCGGAAGGCCGTGGCCGGCGCCGATCTCCGCCGCCAGGCCGATCTGCTGGTCCACCTCGGTCGGCCTGTGCCGCACGGCCAGATCGCGCCAGATGCCGCTGTGCGTTTTCACGTCGCGATGCCGGCGCGCGACGAGAGCATCAAGCGAGCGGCTGATCGCGTCCCAGTCGCGGCGCTCGCGCGGGTAATATAACGCCGGTTCGACATCGTCGAACGCCGCCGGTGTCACCCCTTCGCGGTCTGCTACCTCGTAGATTTCCGTCGCCAGGTCCACCACCAGCGGCCGGTATCGGTTGATGATGTCCGCCATGGTTTCGTCGGTGAGGGCCGTCGCGAACAACATGTTGGCGTAGCCCATCTTCCCCCAGATGTACCCCCAGATGTTGTCCGTCACCTTCACGGCTCCAGCGTGAGAGAGAAGCGCGTGGAGTTCAGAGAGGCGCTGCGTGTCGCGTCCGTCGAGCTCCCCCAGTTCGATCGCGCCGGCGCCGCCGTATAGAATGACGCCGGGCTGGATGTAGTCGGCGGAGAAGTTCACCAGACAGCCAACGGTTCGCTCCAGCCCGATGAACTCGGCAATGACGTGCTCGCAGAGCCCGTTCTGGAGCGACACGACCGTCGACTCTTCGCGCAGCAGCGGCGTGATCACGCCCATGGCATCGGCGGTGTGCTGTGCCTTGACCGCCAGCAGGACGAGATCGAGCGGACCGTTGAGATCGTCGGGCCCGACTGCGACAACGGGCACTGTAAACGTGTCGACCGCGTTCTGAATCGTCAGGCCGTGTTGGTTCATCGCGGCAACGTGATCGAGATCCTTATCGACGAGCAGAACCGGAAAGCCGCCACGCGCCAGAAAGGCGCCGACCGTTCCGCCGATGGCGCCCGCGCCGTAGATAGTAATCGTCATGGGCGCCTACTCCCCCGTTCCGGCTGGCGTCGATAGGGAGGGAACCAGGCGCCAGAACTCGGTCCACGCCCGGAGCCCGTCTATAAAACGCTCCAGCCGAAGGAACTCGTTGGGCGCGTGGAAATCCTCGTCCGCCGTGGAGAAGGAGAAGTACACGGTGTCGATGCCCAGGATGCGAGCGAACATCTCGCTCACGGGCAGCGTCCCGCCGATCAGCACCGAAACCGGCTCCCGGCCATAGACGTCTCGAAGTACCGACCGTGCCGTGGCGAGCCCCGGGTGATCGGCGCGAATGCGATACGAAGGCGCGGAGCCGGGTTGACGCGCGATCGTCAGCTTGATGCCCGGCGGCCGGTGAGTCCTGAGGTGACGCTCCACCAGATCGAGCACCTCGTCCGGCTGCTGATCCGGGACCAGACGGCACGTTATCTTGGCGGAAGCGGTAGAGGGAATGACAGTCTTGCCGCCCGCTCCCTGATACCCTCCGCCCAGGCCGTTGAGCTCGAGGGTGGGCCGAACCCACTGCCGCTCCAGCACGCCATAGCCTGGTTCACCGAACAGTTCCGGCGCTCCAACTTCCTGCCGGTACGCCTCGTCGTCAAAGGGCAGCGATTCGATCTCGGCCCGTCCCTCCGGCGAGAGCGTGCTCACCCGGTGGTAGAAGCCTTCGACGGCAACCGAGCCATCGGGATGGTGCAGCGTCGACAGCAGCTCCACCAGCGCATGAAGCGGGTTCTGCACCGCGCCGCCGTGTCTCCCGGAATGGAGATCCTTTGCCGGGCCGCGTATCTCAAGGTTCATGCCGACCAGACCCCGGCTGCCGGTGGTGATGGAGGGCAGGTCGACGCGCCACATCGCGCCGTCGGCACTGAGAGCGAAGTCGGCGGCGAGCATCGCCGCATGCTCCTGTATAAAGTCGCTCAGACTCGGGCTGCCGATCTCCTCCTCGCCCTCGAACAGAAGCTTCAGGTTGACGGGCAGCGCCTCCTCCGTCGCGAAGAAGGCGTGGGCCACTTTGATGGGGATGAACATCGGCCCCTTGTCATCGCTGGCCCCGCGCGCGTAGATACGGCCGTCACGGATTTCGGGCTCGAATGGAGGTGAGTTCCACCGATCGAGTGGGTCCGGCGGCTGAACGTCGTAATGACCGTACACCAGGAGCGTCGGACGGGTGGGAGCGCCCAGCCACTCCGCATAGACGATGGGGTGACCGGCGGTCGGCATGACCTCGACCCGGAACGGGCCGGCCTGCCGCAGTTGCTCTGCCACCCAGCCGGCCGCGGCGTCGATATCCGCCCGGTAGGCGGGGTCGGTGCTGACGCTGGAGATGCGAAGAAAGTCGAGCAACTCCTGAATCGTCCGGTCCCGGTGTTGCTCCAGATATGCCTGTGGGGTCATGGCCGGCTTGCTCCGGCCACGGATGAGTCGCTCAAAACATTGCCTTTCCACCGTCGATACTCAGTACCTGGCCGGTGCACCAGGCGGCATACTCGGACGCAAAGAAGAGGACGCCGTAGGCGATGTCCTCCGGAGCGCCAGGACGCTTCAACGCCAGGTCATCGATTAGCGCCCTCTGTCCCTCGTCACCGTACGACTCCCACTGCCGTTCGGTTGCCGGATTGCTGCGAATGAAGCCGGGAGCGATGGTGTTGACCGTGATGCCCCAGGTGCCCAACTCCCGCGCCAGCTGCCGGGTGAGCCCGATCTGGCCTGCTTTGGCGCTGGTATAGGCCTGAATGCCGGTCAGGCTGGTGCTCCGGCCTGCACCGGAGGAGATGTTCACGATGCGCCCGTAGCGGCGGCCCTTCATGCCCGGCGCGACGGCGCGGGAGCAGTGGAACGCGCCGGTCAGATTCACGGCCACGATGGCGTTCCAATCGTCGTCCGTGACCTCCTCAAGCGGTCTCCCCACCTGCCCGAGAACGCCGCCCGCGACGTTAACCAGAATGTCTATCGCGCCGTCCTGCGTCTCGATCTGCTGGACCAGCGCGTTCACGCCGTCGCTGTCCGTCACATCCAGGCCGTGCGTGCGGCAGGCGCCGCTCGCCTCCGTACAGGCACTCTCTGTTTCCTCGAGGTCCGCTGTGAGGATATCCGTGGCCCACACGATAGCGCTGCGGCGGCTCAACTCGACACATATGCTGCGACCGATGCCATGGGAGGCGCCGGTCACGAGCGCGACCCGTCCGCTAAAGTCAAAGTCCATTAATCAGCCCGCGTGTTTCCTCGACGCCGGCTCGCCACATATCGAGCATCTGCTTGTCCGGCTTTTCATACGCGCCGCCGTAGTTGCCGTCTCCGACATACACTTTGACCTCGGCAGGCCCAAGCGATCGCAGGACGCTGGTGTCGATGGAATTTTTCACGCCGGCAGGGGCGTCAGCAACCCGATTCCAGGGGAAGTTCTCCATCCACGATCCATGGGAGCCGTGTGGATCGATCGCCTGCACCGCTTTGGAGGTCTCGGGAGCGTTCCACCAGTTGTGGAAGACCACGGCGCTACCGGGGTGTTCGGCCATCCACTCCGGCGCGAAGGAGCCCGCGGGACTGTTGCCGCCGTGCCCGTTTACCAGCAGGAAGCGCCTGAAACCCTGGCCGTACAGTGAGTCCAGGATGTCGCGCACAACCGAGACATAGGTCGCGACGCGCAGGCTGACGCTACCGGGAAAGGCGAGGAAGTACGGGGTGACGCCGTAGGCCAGTACCGGGAAGACCGGCACGCCGAGCGGCTCGGCCGCCTCGACGGCGATTCGCTCGGCCAGAATGGCGTCGGTTCCCAGACTGAGATACGCGTGTTGCTCCGTGCTGCCCAGCGGGATCACCGCACGGTTGTCTCGGGCGAGATAGTCCTCGACCTGCATCCAGTTCATTTCGGCAATTCTCATGGGGCATCTCCTTGCATGGGAGGCGTTCGTGATGTCCAATCGTGATTGCGTTCATAGGCATGGGCCAGGCGATAGACGGTGGGCTCGCCGAACGGCCGCCCGAGAATCTGAACGCCGATGGGGTAACCGGCCTGCGAGAACCCGCAGGGGATGGTCAGCCCCGGCAAGCCGGTCACATTCGCCGGCCAGGTGGAATTGATCTCAGCCGTGGACGGCTCCTCGCCGCTCTGGTCCGGCGGGTTCAGGTTCGCCATCTGCACGGTCGTGGTGGGAAGCGTCGGACTCACAAGAGCGTCGAGCCCGTGCGACGTGTACAAGGCACGCATAGCCGCCTTCAGCAAGGTACGGGCACGCGTGGCCCGCACGTAGTGCGTGGCCGGCAGGAGTTCGCCCAACTCCAGCATGACGCGCGTCGCCGGGTCGAGCCGATCTCCTCGCTGCCGCAGCAGCGTGGCATGTTCGGCGCTTGCCTCGGCAAAGAGGATGGTAAGCCCGACGGGGCCCATCAGGTGAAACTGCGGCATTCGAACGTCGATGACCTCCGCTCCCTGCTCGGTCAGCTCGGCAAGCATCGTCTCCACTGCATCGCGCACCTCCGGCCAGACACTGGGGCCGAAAAAGTACTCTCGCTCCACGCCGATGCGCATTCCCTTCGCTCCCCGGTCAATGCCCCGCAGGTAATCGGGCACCGGCTCGTCGGCACTGCCGGCATCGCGCGCATCGTGACCGGCGATGGCGGCAAGAAAGAGCGCGTTGTCGACCACAGTTCGGGTCATGGGGCCCACATGGTCGAGGGAGTAGCTGAGCGGTACCACACCGTACCGGCTCACCCGTCCAAAGGTCGGCTTGAGCCCGACCAGCCCATTGAGCGCGGCTGGCTCGCGGATCGATCCGCCGGTGTCCGTCCCGATCGCGCCAAAAGCGGAACGAGCAGCGACCGCGGCGCCGGAACCGGCGCTCGACCCACCCGGATAGTGGTCCGTGCCCCAGGGGCTACGGGTGGGAGGAGTGTTGACGCCATAGGCCAACTCGTGCGTGACCGTCTTCCCCACGATCACCGCTCCCCCCTCCTGCAGCCGGTCGACGACGGCAGCGTTATAGGTGGGAACAAAGCCTCGCATGGCGGCGGAACCCGCCTCCGTCGGTGCATTGGCGGTATACAGTAGGTCCTTCAAGGCGATCGGAATTCCGTGCAACGGGCCGCGCGCTCGTCCGCCGGCAAGCTCGCGATCGCGTTCCCGAGCCGACGCTCTGGCTGTCTCCGAGTACACGTGGACGTAGGCGTGGATACGTGGCTCCGTGGTCTCGATGCGGTTCAGGGTGGCGTCGGTCAGCTCGACCGACGAGACCTCGCCTCGACGCAGAGCGTCCCCGGCCTCGGCAATGGTCAGATCGAGCAGCTCAGTCATGCCAGCGTGCATCGAAGTGATGGTCAGGCGCGATTCCGTCGAGATCAAGGATCTCGAGGCGCTGGGTCGAGGCCAGCTGGTCACGAAGAGCGGCAGACAGAGCCTCCAGATCCTCTCTCGGGATGGAGAAGCCGAGCATACTGGCCATGTCGACGATCTGTTCGGGCGGAATCGGTTCGCCGCCGGACGATTGGATATATGCCATGGGCTACCTCCGCGGACGTAGATAGGCCGCCAGACCGTCGCCGAGGAGGCTGAACGAGATGCCCACGATGATGATGGCGATGCCGGGAATGGTCGGTACCCACCAGGACGTCACGATGTAGTTCTGACCATCCGAGATCATCGTTCCCCACTCGGGCGCCGGTTCCTGCACCCCAAGACCGAGATACCCAAGGGCCGCGGCCAGCAGGATGTTGCCGATGGCGTCCACCATGGCGAAGACCAGCGCGGCGGATACGATGTTCGGCAAGATGTGGCGCAGCATGATTCGCACGTTGCCGCAGCCGAGCGCCCGCGCCGCCTGCACAAACTCCCGTCCCTTATAGCCCAGCGTTTGACCGCGGATGATGCGGGCATACGACACCCATCCAACCGCCCAGATGGCGATGAAAAGGTTGAACAGACTTGGTCCGAGCGCCGCGACAATCGCCAGCACCAGCACCAGAAACGGGAAGGCGAAGAAGACGTCGGCGATGCGCATGAGGAGGCTGTCGACCCACGTGCCGGAGTAGCCGGCGATCAATCCGATGATGCAGCCGACGATGATGGTGACGCCGGTCCCGCCCAGCCCGATCGCGATATCGACACGACCGCCATAGAGGAGGCGGCTCAGCACGTCCCGACCGTAGGGCGCGTCGGTACCCAGGATATGCCCGGCGGTGAACGGCGTCGTGCCTGGGTTCAGAAGGTCCTGCGCGGTCGGGTCGTACTGCGTAACGAGGGGTGCGAAGATGCAGAGCAAGGTTATGATCGTGAACATACTCCCGCCCACGACCAGCGGCCAGGTTGGCCGTCGCCGTCGCTGACGGGCAACCTCGGTGTCGATCTCCGGCGAAATGCCGGACGCGGTCCTAACGCTGGGAATAGCCATGAGACGGATCCATCGATGAGAACTCCCTCACAGAGAGATGCGCGGGTCGAGGACGGCGTACGCGACATCCGTCGCTAGATTGATCACAACCACGGCCACCGCGAGCACCAGCGTAATGCCCTGGACCACAGGGTAGTCGCGCTGCAGGATGGCCGACACCAGGAGCTGGCCGATGCCGCCGATGGCAAAGACGTTCTCGATGATGACGGTCGATCCCAAGAGAAAGGCGATGTTGACGCCAAAGATGGTGATGGTGGGCAGGAGCGCATTGCGCAGCACGTGCCGCAGGATGAGAACCCGAAACCTCACCCCCTTGGACTTCGCCGTCCGGACGTAGTCCTCATGCAGTACTTCCAGGATGCTGTTCCGCAGCGAGCGAATGAGCACCGAGGAAAACGCCAGGGAGATCGTGAGCGACGGCAGGAAGAGGGAGCGGAGATGATCGGTGAAGCCATTTCCAAAGCCGCTGACCGGGAACAGTTTGAGGTCAACGCTGAAAACCAGGATTAGGATGATCCCAAACCAGAATGCCGGCATGGCAAAGGCGATGACGAACAGCGAACGGATGGCTTGATCGATCACGCCGTCGGAGCGTAGTGCGGAGAGTATGGCGAGCGGAAGGGAAATGATCGCCGCCAGCACGGCGGAGTACACTACGAGCCATATGGTCGGTTCAATCCGGTCGCCAATGACCTGGGTTACCGGCTCGGTGTAGTAGACAGACTGACCGAGGTTTCCGTGGAGCACGTGTCCAACGAACAGCAGGTACTGGTCCCACAGGGGTTGGTTGAGGCCGAGAGCATTGCGGAGGGCGGCCGCAGTTGCCGCGTTGTAGTGGTTCCCCAGGATCACCGCGACCGGATCTCCCGGGATCAGATGGATCAGGAAGAACGAGACTAGCGTGATCCCGAAGAGAACCGGAATGGAATGGATGATCCGCCGGCCGACAAAACTGAAACCGCCCACCGCTCTGCGCTCCTAGGCTAGGACTTGGTCACACCCTCCAGGTTGAAGTATCCCAGAGGGTTCTCGGAGAAGCCATGCACGTGGCTCGAAACCGCGTTCACGAACGGCACGTAAAAGAGAGGGAAGAAGGGGGCGTTTTGCACGAAGGTCTGCTGGATCTTGGTGTAGGCCGCCTTCCGAGCCGTGTCGTTGTCGGTCTCTTCCGCCTGCACGGAGAGCTTTGACAGCGTCGAATTGTTGTACCAGGTGAAGAACGCTCTGGAGGCGGGCAGGTTGTAATCCACCGCGAACGAGACCAGCTCGTCGGGGTCGGGGATGTCGTTCGTCCAGAGGTTGTTCGTGATGTGGTACTTCGCCTTCTGCTGGTCATTGAAGAGGGTGGTCTGGTCCGCCTGGCGGAGGTTCAGCGTGATCCCCAATGGCTGAAGCTCGCTCTTCAGAATCACGTCGATGCCATTGCTGACCGAGTCTCCCGACGGAACTTCCATGGTCATGGTGAAGCCCTTGGGGTACTTCGACTCTTTCATCAGCTTCTTGGCCAGGGAGAGGTTGAACGCCGGAACCGGAAGGCTCGCATCCCAGTCGACTGCGCCTCTGGGGATGAACGAGTTGGCCGGAGTGCCGTGGCCGAAGAGAATGGCCTTCACCAATCCCGCTCGGTCGATGGCATGGTTGATCGCCTGACGGACGTGCACGTCTTTGAACTGCGGCAGCGTATCGAGCGGCACGATGTACTGGGTCTCGGTCGACGGGTCGATTTGCACCTGCGCCTTGCCACCGCCCTGTACCGCGGCAACCTGGTTGAAGGGCAAAACGTTGTCGACGTCGAGCTGACCGGCTTCGGTCTGCAGCAGCCGCGTATTGTCGTTCGGGATCAGCGCGTACTCGACGTATTGCATCGGGAACTTGCCCTGGTTCCAGTTATTCGGGTTCTTCTGGAGCAGGATGTACTGACCTTTCTTCCACTTGACGAACTTGTAGGGACCACTGCCGACCGGATGGGATGCCATGCCGCTGGCCCCCGCCTTGTTGTAGTACGCCTCGGGATACACACCGGTATCGAACAACGACACGTCGGACAGAAACGGGCCCCAAGGATGGCTGAGGACGAAACGCACGGTCGACGAATTGACCGCCGATACGCTCTTCACCGCCTTCAGCGTCCACGACCATGAGGCAGCCGGCTTCCGTGCCCGGTTCACGCAGAACGCCACGTCTTTGGCGGTGATGGGTGTGCCGTTCTGGAACTTGATGCCCTTGCGGAGCGTAAAGGTATAGACCTTTCCGCCGTTCGACATGGTCCAGCTCGTGGCCAGGGCGGGCTGGATGGTCTTGCCGTCCGGGGCGACCCGGACCAGTTCGTCGTACAGGTTCTTCTGAACCCAGATGTCCGGGTTCTGCGAATTCCCGGCCGGGTCCAGCGTCTTGGTTTCAATGGACCACCCGATGGTCAGGGTGTTTTTCGAGGTTTGCGCCTTGAGAGACGCGCTGTGGGCGACGTTGGCCGCCGTGAGCGTGCCTGAGCCCAACAGCAGGCCCAGAGCGGATGCGGCAACGAAAATTCGCCGTGTGAAACCGGGGCGCGTTCGCTTCATAAACTCTTCTCCTCTCTACAGATCAACCGTCACGCACCTCCGCGTGACACCAGGTCCAGGATGATGGCTCTTTCTTTGCTTGTGACGCTTTCTTGCCCTTTCTTTCGCACTCGGGATCGGCGTCTCAGAACGGCTAGGCGCAAATAGCCAGAAGGGGATCGCCGGCGTTGATCGCCAGCGAGGTGACGAGAAACACCACCTCTCCGCTGGTCACGGCCTCCACAGCCTGGAGTTCAGTGCCGAAGTAATCGACGATGGCGCCGAGCGGCTGCCCCTGCTCCACCTGCTCGCCGACCATCGTGGCCGGTTGAAACAGCCCATCCGCCTCCGACCGCATCCAGGCGAAGGTGTCGTATACACGTTGTCCTCGGGCCGGGGGAGCCTCGCCCGGCAGAACATTGAGATGATACAGAACCCGCAACGTGCTGGTCATGTGCTCCGTCACCTCGTGCTCGTTCCATACGCCCTGGCCGCCGACCTCTGCCAGGATGGACGGGATGCCCGCCGCGGCAGTCGCGCCGCAGGCCGATCCCGCCACCTCACCATGGATGATGCGGGCGATGCCGGACGCCACGGCCATGGCCCGAGATGCCTCCTCGACGGCGGGATCGTCGCAGCGAGGCGCAAGGACGAAGGGGACCAGCGCCTCGATCATATCCCCGCCGTGCATGTCGATGTAGTACGACGACGGCTCCATGATCGTTCGGAACAGCCAGTCCGCCAGCATTTCGCTCGGCGACCCGTTGGGATCGCCGGGAAACACGCGGTTGATGTTCGTATCGTCGAGGCCGGACGTGTAAATGGCGCGCGTGAAGTACGAGGTCGTGTTCGAGATGGGGACCACCACCAAGCTCCCACGCACTTCAACCGGGTCCACGGTCATGCCGACGCGCCGGGCGGCCTCGATCGCCACGTACTCAGTGCCGTGAATGCCGCCGGTAATGGCCACTCGCGGCCCGTCCTGCGCCCCGTTGACGGCGATTATGGGGACAGGCACAGTTCGCTCACCGATGGGCACATCCACCACCCGCGTCCCGCGCCGGCCGGGTTCCACCTCGAGCCCGGCGACCGACAGCCGGCTCACGATGGTACCCCATCCGGCACCGGCCCCGGCGTGAATTCGAGGGTATGCCTGCGTGTGACCGAAGACGACTGCCGTGAAGAGCGGTTCTCCTCACCGGTCATCGATTGATCATCCGGAGACGGAACCTGGTAGAGGTCGGGCTTGCCCTCCAGAAACGGCGCGATGTAATGGCGCCGGACAGCCTCTTCGGCTCGATCGGGGTCGCGTGTTGCCAGGGTGTCGACGAGCACGCGATGGCGCCGGACGACCCCGACGGGGTCATAGTTGTAGTACGCCAGGCGTGACGCGAGGAGCGCGCCGTGCAGTGCATTGAGGGACTGCCAGCGCTCGAGGAGATACCCGTTATCCTCGCAATGACAGATCAGCGTATGGAGTTTGATATCGAGTTCCATGACGTGGTACACATCGCCCTTGCTGACGCTCATGCCCATCTGGCCGCTGATCGACCGCATCGTATCAAACTGCTCCACCGTCAGAACGCGGCAGGCAGTGCGAGCCGCCCAGCCCTCAATCACACCTCGCGCCGTGCACACATCACGTGCCGCTTCGTTCGACATGCGTGTGACGAGAGCCCCCCGCCGCGGCCGCATATCCACCAGGCCCTCGACTCGCAGTTGTGCCAGCGCCTGCCGGATGGTGGCCCGGCTTACTTGGAACTGATCGGCAAGGTCGGTTTCGATCAGCCGCTCGCCGGGAAGAACCGTACCGTTGACAATAGCGCGGCGCATCTCGACCACCACCGATTCCGCGAGGGAGAACCCGTGGACCGGCTCAAAGGTGGGGCCGGGACACGTATCGGGGAGGCGCATGGGCGAGTGCTCTCCGACGAGGCGAGGATGACACCCATCCCCTGCCAGGCGAGGCGAGACGGTGGTTCGATAGATGTCCACAGTATACTCTCTTGTCCAACTGTCGACAACATGTTGTGTCGTGGTTCGTGGTCAGGCCTTGCCCGGAGCTTGACATCGCCAGCCAGGGCGACACCATCGAGGAGGCCTGCGCCAATCTTGAGGAGGCCCTCGGCCCCTTCCTCGAGGCCGCTAGTCCCGCCAAGATCGCCCACCGCTGCCACCGGGAGGTCTACGTAACTCACCTCGATGTCGCCGTCGCAAACGTCGCGGTCTGCGGGACACCGGCCTCGCGACGCCGTGCCGTGTCCTCGACCCAGCCCTCGGGCGGGTAGAGCGCTCGATCGATGAAGGCCCGTCCTGCGGTGCTGGCATAGGCGAGGAACACCCCGATCTGGCAGTTCTCCACCCGCCCTGCCGTGCTGCTGTACTGTCTGGCCACGCCCACTGACTTCGTGCCCTTCTTGAGGAAGCCAGTCTCGTCGATGATCGCCACGCCACTCGGGTCACCCAGGTGCTCGCTCACATACGCCTGCAGGTCGTCCCGTACCGCGTCGGCATCCCAGTCAGCGCGTCCTAGGAGATGCTGGATCCCATAGGGCGTCCGATCCCCCACCGCCTCCGCCAGTTGCCAGCTGTTCTTGCGCTCGACGGGACCCAGCAATCCTTTGAGGTACGCCAGGACACGCTCGCGTGCCTCGGCGCGCGAAGTGGCGGCCGATCCGGTTCACCACTCCTCCGAGGTCCGCAGCCCATCCTTCCAGCATCGCGACGCTCGGCTCGAAGCTCGCCTCCACCTGCCCATTCTGCACCATCATGATCTCCTCCTGTCCTCAGATCATGATAACCTGATAACTACAACTGTAGTACTAGTTTTTGGCGTGGAATAGCCAAAAAGTGTGCACTGGTGGGGACTATTCGCCATTTTGCACCAGCACTATGGGGTACTCTGCTGTCCCCAGCGTGGCCTCCGATTGGTGGATCATGCCGTCTTCGCCGGTCGTCCTGCCACCGTCTCGGCGATCGTGGCCAGGTTGCTGGTGATGATCCCCCAGCCGACGTCGCGACCCATGCCCGCCTCTCCGTGTTCCGGGCACCGGTCCAGCCCGTAGCGCCGTCCCAACACGCTGATCCGCCCCTCGATTCCCGCTCGGAAGCGGAACCCCGCTCGGAACCAGCGCGTTTTCTCCTGCTGCCTTGGTTTGGCCGATGCCTTGCCGGCATACGGGATGACCACGTGCGTGACGCCGGCCTCTGTGGCCAGGCGCTCATTGGCGGGTGAGAAGACACCTCGATCCCCGGCGACCAACCAGGGCGGTTTCCCAAAGCGGCGCTGATGATCGGCAAGGCTCTGCGGGAAGTGGGGAGCGTCCTGACCCAGCTGATCGAGCACCCGGTACCCACTGACGATCCCGCCCTCCACTTCCTCCAACCAGAGCTTGCGTCCGAACTCGACCGGCTTCCCCAGCTTCTGCCGCTTGATGATCTGGGTGTGGGGCTCGAACAGGCTCACCACCTTCTCACTCGCCGGCACTGTCTCGCCCTGAATGACGCGTCGTTTTGCCTGCTCGATGACCTGCTCGACCAGTGGCAGTACGTGGTCCAATTCCCGCACCAGCCGCATTTCCGCCTCGGCCGACGAGTGGGTGAGCGCGGTCACCACCTGGACCGCTTGAGTCCGACTCTGCTCGGCCACCCGGATCAGGCGCCGATAGGTGTCGGTCAGCTCCTCGGCGGCCTCCTCGCCTTTCCGCCGGGCCACCCGGTGCAGCTGCTGGGTCAGTCGTCGCACGCTCCGATTCCGGGTGCGGGATCGCGCCTTGCTCACCTCCGTCGTGTCCCCGAGCAGGCCTTTGGCACGGCGCAGCAGCCGACTGATGATTCGGACGCTATCAGCCAGCAGGGCACTATCAGTCGGGTGGTGGCTATTGGTCTCGACCACCGTACTGTCCACTCGCAGCTTGCGCCCTCGCGTCACCGTCCGTTCTCGGGCGAGCTGCACCACGCGCTCGTTGATGTGGTCCAGCGTCTGGGGCTGGACCAGGTGGGCCCA
>JAABUH010001239.1_pt1 | contig 30053 bp, 26 predicted proteins | sample 5559121 | NCBI WGS metagenome assembly JAABUH01 (sample SAMN10711871, study PRJNA513364) | rock metagenome | isolation source: Antarctica rocks | place: Antarctica: Victoria Land, Battleship Promontory nord | collected 2015-12-28
GGCGGCGGCGGCCAACCTGCTTCCCTGTGACGGCGAGGCCTGGCTGGACGAGGCCTTTCTCGACCCTGATCTCGCCGACCGATTCCTGGCCGCCCTGACCACGGAGCTTGACTGGCGCCAGGAAACCGCCCATCTGTTCGGTCGGTACATCCCGCTCCCCCGGCTCACGGCCTGGTACGGGGACGTGGGCTACCGCTATTCCGGCGTCACCCACCCTCCTGCTCCGTGGCCCGCTGCGCTCGACGAGCTTCGCCATCGGGTGAGCCAGGTGGTCCCTCTTCCCAACTCGGCCCTGGCCAACCTCTACCGGGACGGGCGCGACAGCGTCTCCTGGCATGCCGATGACGAACCCGAATTCGGGCCGCAACCGGTCATCGCCTCGGTCAGCCTGGGTGCCTCCCGGCGCTTCGTCCTGCGGCACCGCCGGAATGGCGAGAGGATTACGGTCGAGCTGCCCCACGGCAGCCTGCTGGTCATGGCCGGCGCCTGCCAGTATTGCTGGCAACATGCCATTCCCAAGTCGTCGGCCGCCCGGGGGACGAGGATCAACCTGACTTTTCGGCGGATCGTCACGGGCCAGGGCACCTGAGCGTGCAAGCCGCGACCGGAGCGAGCCCACCACCACTCGGTCGAGGTACGGCTGAGGGGTGAAGTGACAGCGTGGTCCCCGCCTCACGACTCGTCGCTCGCACGGCCCGCGAGCGGCGAGCCTCCTGCCTACGCGGGGTCGGTGGCCAAAGAGCTGAGTCGGTTGACTGGCGGCCAGGACGACCGGCGTGAGCCCATCGCCTGGGCTGTCAAGGGTGGCCGCGATGCTGGGTGGCGAGGAGGCATGGCCGCGAGTCCACTTGCCGCAGCCTTTCAGCGACTCCGTATGTCGGCGGGCTGAGCCGGCTGTCTTCAGGGTCTCCTACGGCGTCACACGAGCCACGTAGCGTTCGGCGGAGCGGCGCACCACCCCGGCACCATCGCCTACCACAACGTGGCCCCACCATCCGCCATAGACCCGCTCGAAGCTGAACTGGCCAACCCGCTCGGCGATGTCGAGCACCGTCGCCGGGTCGAGCGGGATGAGGTTGGGATAGCTCCACATGAAGCTCACCCAGGCCCGGTCCTGCACGACGCTCACCGTATCTCCGGTCAGCAGTACCCCCCGGCCGGCGGCGCCCACCGGCCAGTGGAGCACGGCCGCTCCGTCGAAGTGACCACCGATTCGGGCCACAGTGCAACCGGCGACCGGCTCGACGGTGGCGGTCTCCCAGATCTCGATCCTGGGCGACGGGCGCATCACCCAGGCCCGGTCGGCGGCAGGGATCCAGATGCGGGCGTCAAAGGCGTCGGCCCAATCGACACACGAACCATAGAAATGCGGATGCGAGCAGCAGATGGCACTCACCCCGCCGAGGCCACCTACCGCCGTCACGGTGTCGTCATCGAGTAACGAGAGGCAATCCCACAACAGGTTTCCCGCCGGGGTGCGCACCAGCAGGGCCCGCTGACCGATGGCGAAGGACGGCGCGGTGCCCACCCCCACCAAGCCCGGCTCCTCCTCGCGCACCTCGTTACGGCAATCGTGGCCGAGCAGGGATTGTGTGGTCCAGCGCTGCCCGGCCCAGCCCACGTACTGGCGTTCGTCGAGGCAGACTGGGCACTCAGGAGGCGGCTCACCTGTATCTGGGAACTGCACCCCGCAGGTCTCACAGATCCACGCCGGCATGGCCTGCTTCTACCCGAGATCGCCCATCCGGATCACACGGTGTCCACCGAGGGGGCTGCGTCGCCCCTACACAGCAACTTTGTAGTTACGCCTTGTTGATGTACTCTGGCCGGGTGGAGATCGCACAATTCCGAGTCTCGGAGCGTGGCCAGATGGCGTTGCCAGCCGAGATAAGACGCCGCTGGGACCTGGGCCAGGGTGGCACCGTCGAAATTGCTGACCTGGGCGATGCGCTGCTCATCTTGCCCGCCGGCAGAGGCGGCCTTCGACGCTTGTTGCGAGATGCCATCGACGAAGCTGGCGGATACACCAAGTTAGCCAGCGAGGTGGCCGCTACCGAGCCCGAGCTCGCCTGACCTGCCTCGTGGAAGTCGTCGTCGATGACCATTTGCTCCTACAGCTCCTGCTGAACGTCGAGCCCCAGACCTTCACCCCGCCTGGTGCCCGGGTCTTCACGACCGGCCTGTGGTATCACCGCCTGTGCCGGGCCGTCGCAAGCCGGGCGGGGACGGGCGCCCTGTCACGGTCGCTCGGTCAGGCCGATCCAGTCGTTGCCGGCTCCGCGGTCAGAGCTGTCACCAGCCTTCCCGAAACGGTTGGCCTCCTCTCGCTTCGAGGCCTGGCCTGGCCAATGGCGCGCCTGCTCGACGGAGGTGTACGCCTCAACCTCATGTCCCTCGAGGCGTTGGCCGCCGCGGAACACCTCGGTGGAGAATTGTGCCTGGCTGCCGTGGACGAGAACCCCCCCCTCCTGGCGGCCGCTACCGCCAGGGGCATTCCGACCCGCCTGGTCTGATCCACCGCCCAGGCTCCCGCCCTGCTGAAACGAGAATGACTCGTGAGTGGACCACCGGCATGAGCCGCGCCGCGCTGTTTTGGGGTTGGTCCGCGTCCCTGGCTGGAGTCCGCGAGGCTGGTTGGTCAGGCGGCGACGGGTTCGAGGTTGGGACGTGGTAGCCGAGGGCTTGGAGCTGGCTGACGGCCCGGTTGCGCGCCCGGTCGGCGTCTAGGGTGACGAAGTAGTCCCCGCCGAGGTCTTCGTAGACGTCGCAGTTGGCGAGCAGATGCCGTGGTACTGAGAAGGCCCCGCATCAGTCTGACTATCGGACTCACCTGCACCAAGGAGAACCGAGCTTTGCCAAGCAAGCACCATTCTCTCATCCATCGTGGCGGCCCCAGGCCATGGAGGTCTGACTAGCCGGTGATGGCCGATGGATCGGTGAGGACCTGAGCGTCCTGGAGGCTTACCACCATCTTGGGGTTGCTTCGTTGGTGGTCGACATCGCTTCGCACCGCCGTCCCCATGGCAAAGAACTCGATCACGTGGCTGCCCCACACGTGGGACATCTCGCTCACCTGTACACCCACCACGCCGTCGGCCCCGTGGCGCGCCGCCTCCTCCTGCAGGCGGGCCATGGCCAGCTCCCGGGACTCGTAGAGGGCCTCGGTATAAGTGACCATCTCCGCGCTCTGAGTCTGGGATCCGGCCCACTTGGAGAAGCCCTGTCGCCCGACGTGGTAAACGCACGTCCCCATCACCAGGCCAAGGGGCCGGTACCCCGCCCGCTGGAGGAGATACAGGTCCTGACCGCTCAGGTCGCTGGTGAAGAAGGGCCTGTCGCGCGCCGGTGCAGTGTCGGCGATCGCCGTTCCCAGGGCCACGAACTGGGCCAGGTGGGCCTGTCCCTCGAAGCGCTCCACCCTTAGCCGGACACCCGCCACCCCGTCTCCCCCGACCTGTCGACCGGCGTCGACCAAGCGGCCCATGGCCAGCTCCCGGGCCCGGTACATGGCCGTCGAGAGCTCCTTGACCTCGGCATTGACCGACCATCGGCGCCCCACCAAACCAACGTGAAAAACCGAGGCTCCTGACACCAGGCCGCGCAGCTCGAAGCCCGCCTCGCCCACCAGGAGGGCCTCGTCCACACTCAGGTTGGAGGAGAAGGCGAGCTGGTGGCGCAGTGGAACTCGCCCCTTACCAGCCGGCGCCTTGATCTCCGCTGGGTGATAGGCAACGGCCAGGCAGGCGATGGCGGCGTCCGCGGCGGCGCCCCCGCTGTGCCCCGACAGGACGGGGGCGCCGTGCCCGGCAGGCACCGGGCCGGCGGGCACCGAGCCGGGGGGCAACATCTCGGTCATCGGTCGGCCAGGCGCATGATGGTCAGCGGCGGGTCGGGCATGGACGCCCGCCGGAACTGGCGCACCGCGGTGCCGATGGCTCGCATGTCCGCCACCTTGGCCTCTCTCCCCCCCGCTTCGCGGATGGACAGGTCCGCCTCGACACCGACCACTCCCTCACCCAGCTGCCCGGCTGCCTGCTCGAGGCGGTGCACGGCAATCTCGCGGCAGCGTTCCACCGCGTCGCTGTACTGCTCCACCTCCCAGTTGTTCCAGGAGTTGAGGATCTGGCGCGTTCCGCATCCGTCGTCCGCCTCCACCGCCGCCACCCCCATCACCAGCCCGGCGGAGATCCACCCGGTGGAGATCAACTTGGCAAAGTCCTGCCCGGACAGATGCGAGGTGAAGGGCACGGCCAGCGGAGCCACCCCGGGCCGACGAACGGCGGTGCCCAGGACGGTCACCTCCACCACCTGGCTCATGGCCTGCACGGCCCGGAGCGTGACCCGGACACCTACCACTCCGTGGGCGTGGATGGCCTGGGCCTCGGAGACAAGCCGTGACACGGCCAGCCCGAAGGCCTCCTCCATACCTTTCTCATACTGGGTGTGCTCCCAGTTCTGGCCCCACTCGTGGCCCTCCACCATGTAGCTGTAGCCATGGGGGCAGGGATAGGAACGGTAGTAGCCGCTCTTGCCCCACACCCCGAAGCCCAAGGCGCCCCACTGCGAGCCCAGGTGATATATGGAGCTCCCCAGCACCAGCCCGGCCGGCTCGAAGCCGACGCCACGCACCGCCACCAGCTCGGCCGAGCTCAGGTCACTGGTCCAGCTCCCGACCCTGTCGCTCTCGGCCAGCCGAGCCTGCGCCGCCTCGGGCACGCCCTCCGGCCCTCCCGGGCGGCCCGAACTCCCTTGGTCGCCTCCCGGGCCTGGGCCGCCTCCCGGCCCTGTATCACCTCCCGGGCCTGTGTCGCCTCCCGGGCCTGTGTCGCCTCCCGGGCCTGTGTCGCCTCCCGGGCGGAGCATCCCGGCGCCCTCCTGCTCGGGAGACATCAGCGGTCCAGGGAGATGACCATCTGAGGCTGGGCGATGACGTGGTCCTGCCGCAGGGGACGCACGGCCGTACCCACGGCCAGGAACTCGATCACGTGGCTGCCCCAGAAGTGGGACTTCTCGATCAGCTGAACGCCCACGATCCCCTCGGCGTCGAGCGCTTCGGCCTCGGACTGCATTCGTTCAATGGCCAGCTCCCGGGCCTCGTAGAGGGCCTGAGTGAAGTTGGCCATCTCAGTGTTCTGCCCAACGGTGCCAATTGCCTGGCCCACTCCCTGGTGGGCAACGTGGTAGACGCAGGTCCCCATCACCAGGCCCAAGGGGGCGTAGCCAGCCTGCACGAGGGTCCAGAAGTCCTGGCCCGACAGGTCGCTGGTGAACGGCTTGGCCAACTTGGTCCGCCAGCTCCCGCCCGGCTCGGAGGCCGACACCGCCGTGCCGATGGCGATGAACTCGGCCGAGTGCTTGCCCCAGTCATAGAAGTTGATGTCGAGGCGGACACCGACGATGCCATCGGCACCCAACACGTCTGCCTCGGCCTCCATGCGGGACATGGCCAGCTCTCTGGCCGTGTACATGGCCTGAGAGAGGGTTTCCAGCTCCAAGCTCTTGGACCACGACTTGCGCTGGAGGCCGATGTGGTAGATCGAGCTTCCGAATACCAGGCCCCTCGGGTCGAAGCCGGCCTCCTTCACCAACAGAAACTCGTTCACCGACAAGTCGCTGGTGAACAGGGCAGGGCGGCCGTCGACCGACTCCAGCTCCCCCAAGCGGCGAAGCGCATCGGGCGGCAGTCCGACTGAGACAGCATCGATCTGAGTCACTGGCGAATCTCCTTCAGTGGCAATCGGCCCAGCTTACTGGGGCTTGTCGCGCAGCTCCTGGGCCAGACCAGCCGCGTCCTCATGGCCAGAGAACGATTCGGCGTCCTCGCTGCGACCAGGCGGGGCGGCCTCGGCCGTCTCGTAATCGCTGGTCGCTGAGCCGCCGCCCGCTGAGGCGCCGCCCGCTGAGCCGCCGCCCGCTGAGGCGCCGGTCTCCAGAGTGACCTCCTTCCCACAGTGGGGACAGGACGCCGTCCCGCTGAGGAGATTGTCGGCGTGCTGGCCGATCTCACTCGGCACCACCTCGCCACAACTGGGACACTTGTGCTCTGCCATCTGGGGTTACCTCCACTTGCTCTGCCATCTATTGACGCTACCCATTCGGCCACCACCCAAACTGGGGGACGCGGCCGTTACGCTACCGCTCCATGCCACGTCCCAGCTCCCCGGCTGAGCTCGGCACGGTCCTTCGAGACCAGGCGTACCTGGCCGATCGCGGCCTGTCGACTGCGATGTTCCTCTCCCTCTCCCTGCACCGTCCCCTGCTGTTGGAAGGTGAGGCCGGGGTGGGCAAGACCGAGGCTGCCAAGGCCCTGGCCGCGGCCTTCGGCGTGGAGCTGATTCGTCTGCAGTGCTACGAGGGCATCGACGCCAGTCAGGCGCTGTACGAATGGGACTACGCCCGCCAGTTGCTGCACATCCGAGCCCTGTCGGAGCGAGCGGCGGCTGACGACCAGGCGGTGGAAGAGCTGTTCGGCCCTCGCTTCCTGGTCGAACGGCCCCTGCTGAGGGCCCTGCGGGCCGGCCCGGAGGCGGTGCTGCTGATAGACGAGATCGACCGGGCGGATGACGAGTTCGAGGCCTTCCTGCTGGAGGTGTTATCGGACTTCCAGGTGACGGTGCCCGAGATTGGCACGATCAGGGCCGAGTCGCCGCCGGCGGTGGTAGTTACCTCCAACCGCACCCGAGAACTCCACGATGCCCTCAAGCGGCGCTGCCTCTACCACTGGATCGACTACCCCAGCCCAGCCCGAGAGGTGGAGATAGTACGGGTGCGGGCCCCTGAGGTGCTTCCTGAGCTGGCCGCCAAGGTGGCCGGGGCGGTGGCCGGGCTGCGCGGCCTCGACCTGGCCAAGCGACCGGGGGTGGCCGAGACCATCGACTGGGCCAATGCCCTGTCCCTGCTCGGGGCCACCTCACTCGAGGCGGACCTGGCCGAGGACACCATGGGAGCGGTCATCAAGGACCATGACGACCAAGAGGTAGTCCGAGAGCATCTGGCCCAGATCGTGGGCCCGTGACGCCGGGGTCCGCGAACTGCTCATTCTTTGTACCATTTCTGGCACTTTTAGGGGCAAAATGGTTCAAAGAACGAGAACGAGTCCCGTCGCCGTCAGAGTCGCCTCCATGACGTCGTCGCCGTCCGGGTCAGCCACGCCACCGGCGCCAGCCACGCCACCGGCGCCAGCCACGCCACCGCCACCGGCGCCAGCCACGCCACCGGCGCCAGCCACGCCACCGGCGCCAGCCACGCCACCCGCGCCCTCGGGGATCGAGTTGGTCGCTGCCCTGGTCGGCTTCGGCCGGGAGCTGCGCCGGGAGGGGATGAGGGTGGGCACCGACCAGCTGGTCACCTACGGCCAGGCGGTGGCCCGGCTGTCCCCGACCGACGCCCAGGACACGTACTGGGCCGGCCGAGCATGCCTGGTGGGCCGCCTGGAGGACGTGACCACCTATGACCGGGTGTTCCGACGCTGGTTCGCCGGCGCCGGACAGGCCATGGCCATTCACGCCAGCGGGGAGGTTCCCAGGCCCAAGGCGGAGTTGGCCACCGGCCCTACCGTCAGCCGGGTCGTCCCGGCCGGCCACGACTCGACCAGCGTGGGGCTGATGGCGTCCAGCGCCGAGGCCCTGCGATCCAAGCGCTTCGCCGACTGCACCCCCGAAGAGCTGGCCCGCCTGCAGGTGCTCATGTCCCACCTACGCCTCGACCTGCCCCGACGGCGCGTGCGGCGCACCCGGCCCGCCCCCAAGGGAAGGTACCTGGACCTTCGCCGCACCATCCGCCGCTCGCTGCGCAGCCACGGAGAGCTGCTGGACCAGGCCCGCAGAGCCCGCCGGGCCCGACCCCGACGGCTGGTGCTCATCCTCGACGTGTCGGGATCCATGGCCGGCTACTCCCGGGCCCTGCTTCAATTCTGCCACTCGGCCGCCTCCGGCCAGTCGGCCGCCTCGGCCACAGTCGGCCGTTCGGCCGCCTCTGGTAGAGCCGGCCCCACCGAGGTCTTCTGCTTTGGCACCCGCCTCACCCGGGTGACCCAGCAGCTCCAGCAGCGCCGGCCCGACCAGGCCCTGGCCCGAGCCGCGGATGCCGTCGTGGACTGGGAGGGGGGCACTCGGATAGGAGACTCGCTGGCCAGCTTCCTGCGGGTATGGGCCGCTCGCGGCCTGGCCCGAGGGGCGGTGGTGGTCATCTGCTCCGACGGCCTGGAGCGGGGCGATCCCGAGGTGCTGGCCACCCAGATGGCCAGGTTGGGCCGCCTGGCCTACCGCGTCGTATGGGTCAACCCGCTCAAGGCCGACCCCCGATACGAACCGCTGGCGGCCGGCATGAGCGCCGCTCTGCCGTTCGTGGACCTGTTCCTCTCGGGCCACGACCTGTCCAGTCTGGAGTCCCTGGCCGCGCTGTTGCCCAAGCTGGCGTGGGGCACCGACCGGGGGCGCCAAGCGGCGTATACCGGTAAGTAGGCCATTTTAGCCAGTGAATGCAGGGCCATTGACCGACAGCACGAGCGCGTTGACCCCGCCGGTAGGAACGCTCTAAAGTTGGTTTCCCAGCGTCACAGGAGGTCATGATGTTCCCGGCCGACTTCGAGTACTTCGCCCCCACCTCACTGGACGAGGCCCTTTCACTCTTGGCCGACCATAGTGACGAGGCCAAGGTCATGGCCGGAGGACAGAGCCTTATTCCGCTCATGAAGCTGAGGTTCGCGGCCCCCGCCATTGTCATCGACATCAACCGGGTCCCGGGCCTGGGGGAGCTGGCGGAGCAGGACGGCTCTCTCAGGGTGGGCGCCCTGGTCCGCAACCGGACCCTGGAGCGGTCCGAGCTCCTGGCCTCTCGCTACCCGACCATGGCCGCGGCCGCCCCTCAGATCTCCGATCCCATCGTCCGCAACCAGGGAACCTTCGTCGGCTCCCTCTGCCACGCCGACCCCCAGGGCGACTGGGCATCGGTGATGCTCGCCTTCGGAGGCGAGGTGGTGGCCAAGAGCAGCCGGGGCGAGCGACGCATCCCGATCGGGGAGTTCCTCCAGGGCCCCTTCACCACCACCCTGGAGCCCGACGAGTTGGCCATCGAGGCACGGATCTCCGACCCTGGTCCCAATCCCTCGGGCACCTACCTCAAGCTGGAGCGCAAGGTGGGCGACTTTGCCACCGTGGGGGTGGCCATCGTCCTGGCCAGCGAGCAGGGCCGGATCAGTCACGCCGGGATCGGCCTGACCGGCGTGGGACCCACCAACATCAAGGCCACCGAGGCCGAGGAGGTCCTGGTCGGCAGCCACCTGGATGAAGGCGTCATCAAGGAGGCGGCCCGCCTGGCTGCGGCGGCCTGTGACCCACACTCCGACGTGCGCGGCAGCGCCGACTACAAGCGGGACGTGGTGAGGGTGTTCGTCTCTCGAGGTCTGCGTCAAAGTGTCGCCGCCCAGGCTGCCTGAGCCGGGGTCGCCTCAACGCCGACACCGCCGGCTCGCCACCCAGTTACGCCATGCGCACCCACGCCCAGGTCACCCGAAAGGTTAGGTAGTAGATGGCCAATCTGCATTCCGTCAAGGTCAGCGTCAATGGTCAGGAGCGCACCGCCGAGGTGGAGCCCAGGATGCTGCTGGTCCACCTGGTGCGGGAGGTGTTCGGGCTCACCGGCACCCATGTGGGCTGCGACACCACCAGTTGCGGCGCCTGCACCGTCCTGCTCGACGGCCAGGCGGTGAAGTCCTGCACCATGCTGGCCGTGCAGGCCGACGGGCGGGCCATCACCACCGTGGAGGGCCTGGCCAGCGGGGGCCAACTGCACCCGATCCAGGAGGCATTCAAGGAGGAGCACGGCCTGCAGTGCGGCTTTTGCACGCCGGGCATGATGCTGGTCTCGGCCGCCCTGCTGGAGGAGAATCCCGACCCCTCCGAAGAGGACATTCGCTGGGCCATCTCCGGCAACCTGTGCCGCTGCACCGGCTATCAAAATATCGTGAAATCGGTCCAACACGCAGCGGCCACCACCAGAGAGTCCAAAGGAGCATCGGTATGACAGCGGTTGACATACAGCGATCCGAGGAGCGCAGCCCCGATCCGCAGGGTTGGCTGGGCAAGAGCGTCAAGCGCAAGGAGGACGACCGCTTCATCGCCGGACGGGGCAATTACGTCGAGGACGTGGTGCTGCCCAACATGTTGCACATGGCCGTCCTGCGTAGCCCCTACGCCCACGCCCGCATCAACTGGATCGACACCACCGCGGCATCCGCCCTTCCGGGGGTGGTAGCGGTGGTCACCGGCGAGTTGCTGGCCCAGCACAAGTTGGCCTGGATGCCCACCCTGTCCGGCGACACGCAGGCCGTGCTGGCCACCGACAAGGTGCGCTTCCAGGGCCAGGAGGTGGCCTGCGTGGTGGCCGAGGACCGCTACGTGGCCCACGACGCCCTCGACCTGATCGTGGTCGACTACGAGCCGCTGCCTCCGGTGGTCGACCCCTTCGACGCACTGAAGGAGGGGGCGCCGCTCATCCGGGACGACAAGGAGGGCCAGACCGACAACCGCATCTACCACTGGGAGTCCGGCGACCAGGAGGCGACCGACCAGGCCTTCGCCCAGGCCGACCGGGTCGTCAGCCTGGACACCCACTACCCGCGCTCGCACCCGTCCCCCCTCGAGTGCTGCGGCTGCATCGCCGATGTCAACCCTGCCTCCCACCGGGTCACCATCTGGATGACGTCCCAGGCCCCCCACGCCATCCGCACCGTGTTCGCCCTGGTCACCGGCCTGCCCGAGCAAAATATCCAGATCATCTCCCCCGACATCGGCGGCGGCTTCGGCAACAAGGTGCCGGTGTACCCCGGCTACGTGGTGGCCACTGCTGCCTCCTTGCTCATCGGCCGGCCGGTCAAGTGGATCGAGGACCGTACCGGCAACCTCATCTCCACCGGCTTCGCCCGTGACTTCCACATGCACGGGGACCTGGCCCTGAGCGAGGACGGCAAGATGCTCGGCCTGCGGGTGAAGATGCTCTCCGACCAGGGTTACGCCTACGCCGACGCCCAGCCGTCCAAGTTCAAGGCTGGCCTGTTCCACATGGTCACCGGCTCCTACGACCTGCCGGCCGCCCACGTGATCACCGACGGCGCCTACACCAACAAGGCGCCGGGAGGAGTGGCCTACCGCTGCTCGTTCCGGATCACCGAGGCGTCGTTCCTCATGGAGCGACTGGTGAGCAACGCTGCCTACGAGCTGGGCATGGACCCGGCCGAGCTGCGACGCAAGAACTTCATCCAGCCTGACCAGTTCCCCTATACCTCGGCCACCGGCTTCGAGTACGACTCGGGCAATTACGAGCCGGCCATGGACCTGGCGCTGCAGGAAGTCGGCTACCAGGAGCTGCGGACCAAACAGCAGGCGGCTCGCCAGGCGGTCGAGGAGGGAACGGGCACCAAGCTGATCGGCATCGGCCTGGCGTCCATGACCGAGGCCCTGGGGGCCGGTCCGAGCCGCGACTACGACATCTTGGGCATCAAGATGTTCGACTCGGCCGAGCTGCGGATCCACCCCACCGGCAAGGCCATCCTCAAACTGGGGGTCCGCCACCAGGGCCAGGGCCACGAGACCACCTTCGCCCAGATCGTGGCCCACGAGCTGGGCATCCCCCCCGAGGACATCATCGTCCACGAGGGTGACACCGACAACACTCCCTATGGGCTGGGCACCTACGCCTCCCGCAGCACGCCGACCGCCGGCGCGGCAGCCGCCATGGTCTCCCGCAAGATCCGGGAGAAGGCTCGCAAGATCGCCGCTTACCTGCTGGAGGTGTCCGAGGACGACCTCGATTGGAAGGGCGACAGCTTCGAGGTCAAGGGGGCGCCGGAGAAGTCCAAGACCATCCAGGAGGTGGCTTTCGCGGCCTACACCAACCACCCTTTGGGCATGGAGGCCGGCCTGGAGGGGGTCAACTACTACGACCCCCCCAACCTCACCTTCCCGTTCGCCACCTACCTGGTGGTGGTGGAGGTAGACGCTGACACCGGGCAGTGGGAGCCGGTCAAGGTGGTAGCGGTGGACGATTGCGGCGTGCGCATCAACCCCATGATCGTGGAGGGCCAGATCATGGGCGGCCTCACCGAGGGCTACGCCATGTCCGCCATGCAGCAGATCACCTTCGACGAGGACGGCAACTGCATCGGGGCCAACTTCATGGACTATCTGCTGCCCACCTCGTGGGAGACGCCTCACTTCGACCTGTACGACACCTGCACCCCGTCCCCCCATCACCCGCTGGGGTGCAAGGGAGTGGGCGAGTCGGCCACCGTCGGCTCCCCGGCCGCCTTCGTCAACGCGGTGGTGGACGCGGTGGCCCACCTGGGGGTGCGCAACATCGACATGCCCGTCACCTCAGGCAAGGTTTGGGAGGCCGTCCACGCCGCCCAGGGCTGATATCGGCGTCCCTGGGGCGCAGGCCGACCTGGCCGATGTGGAGGCTGGCCTGCGAAGCCGGCGGGAGCCCTATGCCCGGGTGACGGTGGTGTGGTCGGCCAGCCCGGTGTCGGCCCGGCCCGGCGATGCGGCCCTGGTAACCGGGGACGGGCAACTACAGGGATGGATCGGCGGGTCCTGTGCCCAGCCCATCGTCATTGGCCACGCCCTGGCCGCCCTGGCGCAGGGCTCGCCCACCCTGTTGCACCTGGCGCCTCCGGGCCAGCTGCCGCCGGGCCGAGAGGGTCTGGTGGTAGCCCCGGTGACCTGCTCCAGCGAGGGCTCACTGGAGGTCTTCATCGAGCCCCGCCTGCCCAGCCCTCAACTGGTGGTGATCGGCAGCGCCCCCCTGGTGGGGGCCTTGGCGGTCATGGCCGGAGCGGTTGACTTCGAGGTGACGGTGGTAGAGCGGGACTCGGCGAAATGTTCCGATATCAGTGGCACGACCCACGCCCACTCCGGCGGGGCCGAGGAGGCCAGCCTCGGGGGAGCCGCAGAGAGTTCCTTTGGCGGGGCCAGAGTCGTCGGGGAGCTGGACCTGGCCGAGGCCGGGGTGGGGCCCGACACCTTCGTGGTGGTGGCCACCATGGGTCGCTATGACGAGGACGCGGTGGAGGCCGCCCTGGCCACCGGGGCCCGTTGGGTGGCCTTGGTGGCTTCGGCCCGGCGGGCTGTCAGGGTGAGGGAGCTGCTGCAAGCTGGGGGGGTGCCGCAGGCCGATCTGGCCCGGCTACGGGCGCCAGCCGGCCTCGACCTGGGTGACCTCCGCCACACCGAGATAGCGGTGGCCATCCTGGCCGAGATGGTGGCCGAGAGGGCCAGTCGGCGGCCCGCGGCTGTGCCCCCTGGGCCAGGATCTGCCGTGCCGGCCGCCGGGGGGGTGCCGGCTGCTGCCGGGGCGGGGGTGCCGGCTGCTGCCGGGGCGGGGGTGCCGGCTGCTGCCGGGGCGGGGGTGCCGGCTGCTGCCGGGGGGGTGCCGGCAGGGACCGCCGCCGACCCGGTGTGCGGGATGACGGTGGAGGTGGCCGGCGCCCAGCACGTGGTCGAGCATGGTGGCCTGACCTGGCGGTTCTGCAGCAGCGGGTGCCGGCGCCGGTTCCAGTCCAGCCCCGACAGTTTCACGAGGCCGCCCGAGGGAAGGCCCGGAGATGTGGCCCCTCCCCAAAGGCACCCGGTTGAACCGCAGCCGGTCTGATGGGCGAGCTGGACGAGGTGCTGGCCGCTCTGGAGGCGTCCCTGGTCGTGGGAGCGTCTCGCGTGGCGTTGGCCACCATCATCTCTGCCCGCGGTTCGACCTATCGCCGAGAAGGGGCCCGCCTGGTGGTGCCCGAGGGGGGCGACCCGGTTGGGAACATCTCGGGGGGATGCCTGGAGGGCGATGTCGTCCAAACCGCTCGCCAGGTACTGGCCACCGGACAACCCCAGGTGCTCAGCTTCGACCTCACGGCCGACGACGAGGCGGTGTGGGGCTGGGGGCTGGGTTGCAACGGCGTCATTGAGGTGCTGGTCGAGCCGGCTGACCTGGCCAGCCAGTGCGCGGCCGCCCTTCGCCTGGCCCGCCAGGAGCAGCGCCCGGTGGCCCTGGTGACGGTGGTGGAGGGAGCCCACCTGGGAGCGCGCATGATCGTACGGCCCGACGGTGCCTCCGAGGGATGGCTGGGCGACGCCGGCCTCGACCGCAGCGCGGTGGACTCGGCGCTGGATGCCCTGGCCAGGGGCCGCAGCGGGACGGTCACGCTTGACCCCGGGGTCCGCACCTTCGTCGAGGTCCTCGAACCTCCCGTACATCTGATCGTGTGTGGGGCCGGCCACGACGTAATCCCGCTGGTGGACTTCGGTGCCCGGCTGGGTTGGCGGGTGGACGTGGTCGACGACCGCTCGGCCTTTCTCACTCCGGAGCGGTTTCCCGGAGCTCAGCGCCTGGTGACGGCTACTCCCGGCCAGGCGGCCGAGGCGACGGGCGCCGACCAGCGCAGCCACGTGGTGGTGATGAGCCACAACTTCCTGCGCGACAAGGACTACCTGCGCTCGTTCCTGGCCAGCCCCGCTGCCTACCTGGGCATGCTCGGGCCCAAGGCCCGATTGGAGCGGATCCTCGAGGAACTGGACCGAGACGGGGAAGCGGTGAAGCCTGACGACGGTGACCGCTTGTACGGGCCGGCCGGCCTGGACATCGGTGCCGAGGGCCCCGAGGAGATCGCCTGGGCCATCGTGGCCGAGATCCTGGCCTACAGACGTCACGCTCGGGGGGGCAACCTGAGCGAGCGGAATGGCCCCATTCACCGCCGGACGGCAATCGCCGCCACCCGGTAGACCTATCCCTTAACCCGGGCAAGGAGAGCTCAATGCGCATCGAAGACCGATTTACCGTAAGCCTGCCGGTGCAGGACACCTGGGACGTGCTCCGGGACGTGGAGAGGATCGCCCCGTGCATGCCGGGCGCCCAGCTGCAGGAGGTGGAGGACGACAGCTACCGGGGAATCGTGAAGGTGAAGCTGGGGGCCATAAGCGCCCAGTACAAGGGGGTGGTCCGTTTCACCGATGTCGATCAGGCCGCTCACCGGATGGTCCTCCAAGCCGACGGACGAGAGACGAGAGGCCAGGGCAATGCCTCGGCCACCATCACTGCCACCCTCCGGGACACCGGTGGGGGGAAGACCGAGGTGGTCATCCAGACCGATCTCTCCATCACCGGCCGGGTGGCCCAATTCGGCCGGGGGGTGATGGACGACGTCTCCTCGGCCATGTTGAAGCAGTTCGTGAACTGCCTCGAAGCTGACCTGGTCGGCCCGGCTCCGGTGGCCGAGGCGGACGGGGGCGGGGACGCCCCGGCGGATACCACTACGGCAACTGCAGGTCCCGTCGCCGTTCCGGCACCTACCAGCTCGGCCACCGACGCCGATACCGCCCAGGCGAATGCAACCATGGCCCCGGCCGCCACCTCGGCCACCGACGTCGATGCCGCTCATGCGGCGGCCAACGACGGAGCGGCCAGCACGGTCGCCGATGTGCCACCCGTGGGACCCAGCGCGGTGCCCCCCGAACAGCCGGTCCGAGAGACCAACCCGGGAGCCGGTCCCCGCCGGGTGCAGTCAGCCGAGCCTGAGCCGGTGAACCTCATGGCCATGGCTGGTCCCAGCATCACCAAGCGGGCGCTACCGGCCGCCATCGCCGGGTTGTTTGTCCTCCATCCGCTGGTGAGAGGGCGGTTCAAGAGAGTGCTCCTGTCACTGGCGGGCATCGGTCTGGTGGTCGCCTCGGTGACCGCCGGCCGCCAGTCCTGATCGCCGAGTCGAACGGATTGGCCGTCGTCTGTGGGGTGGTGCTGGGCGCCGGCCGGTCGACCCGGCTGGGCCGGCCCAAGCAGACGCTGCCCTTTGGCGACACCACCCTCCTGGGCTGGACGGTGCGCGACGTGGAGGCATCCTCACTGGACCGGGTGGTGGTGGTGGTCGGAGGAGCGGCCGAGGAGGCCAAGGCCGGCCTGGCCTCCAGGGACAGCTCGGCGCCCAGAGCGGAGCTCGTGTCCAACGACGCCTATGCCAGCGGGTGCGCGTCGTCGCTGCTGTCCGGCCTCGAGGCCGTGACCACGGAGTCCGAGGCCGTGACCGCGAGGCCCGAGGCCGTGACCGCGAGGCCCGAGCCAGCCGGGCCGCTCCAGCGGCGCCGGCAACGCAGTGGCAGCTGCGCCGCGGTGATGCTGCTACTGGGCGACATGCCGGGCGTGAACGCCCAAGTTATCGACGCGGTCCGGATGGACTGGGAGCAGCACCGGTCATGGATATCGGTCACCAGCTACCGGGGCCAGCTGGGTCACCCGTTCGTGTTCTCGGCTGAGGCCTTCTCCACCTTGCGAGGGCTCCACGGTGACAAAGCGGTCTGGAAGGTGATCCAGGTCGAGCCCGATCGCGTCCGCCGAGTCCCCATCGACCACCCGCTGCCGATCGACGTGGACACCTGGGAGGACTACGCAGCCGCCGGCGCCGCCCTGGGAGTGGGCGTGGTGGTCCGGCCCGCCTGACTCCTTTTTGGAGTAGTGGGGCCGCCGGGGGGGTGCCTGCTCGACCACCCTGTCGTCACCGGTATCTATCCTGCCGTCACCGGTATACGCGTACGGCGCCTGTCCGGCCGGGGCCCGTCGAGCAACTCCACCAGCTCACCCACCAGGTGGTGGGCAGCCGCCTCGGTGATGCGCACCTGGGCCAGGGTGCCGGCGGTGAAGTCCCGCTCCGGACGCGGGAAGTGAACCAGCTTGTGCTGGCGGGTGCGCCCGGTCAGGCGGCTCGGATCGCGCTTGCTGGGGCCCTCGATCATGATCTCCTCGACCCGGCCCACCCGAGCCCGGTGCTTGGCCAGGGCGGACCGGTTGACCACTACCTCCAGGCGTGCAAAGCGCTCCCTCACCACGCCGTCGGCCACGAACTGATCACCCATCTCGGCTGCTCGGGTGCCCGGCCGAGGAGAGAACACGAAGGTGTAGGCGCCGTCATACTGGGCCTCCGCCACCACCTCCAAGGTGGCCTGGAAGTCGGCCTCGCTCTCGCCCGGGAAGCCGACGATGATGTCGGTGGTGACGGCCAGGTCGCCGATGGCAGCCCGGGCCGCGGCCAGCTTGTCGAGGTAGCGCTGGGCGGTATAGCCCCGTCGCATGGCGGCCAGGGTCCGGTCGCTGCCGGCCTGGAGGGGTAGGTGAAGGTGCTCGCACACTGCCGACGTCTCGGCCATGGCCGCCATGACGTCGGGGCGCAGGTCCTTGGGGTGAGGACTGGTGAAGCGGACCCGGCTGATGCCCGGCACCGATCCCACCGCCCGCAACAGATCGGCGAACAGGGCCCGCGCCCGTGGCCTGGCCTCGGCTGCCCAGGCGGGTCCCACCCGGTAGGCGGCATCGGGCGCCCCTCCGGGTGCGACAGCGCCGGGCGGCCCGGGCGGGCCGGCAGCCGGCGACCCGGCGGCCGGCCCGGGCAGGGCGATAGGCGGCGACCCGGCCAGGACGCTGGCCCGCAGGGGGGTGGTCAGGTCCCGGCCGTAGGAGTTGACGTTCTGACCCAGCAGGGTGACCTCGGCCGTGCCGGCCGCCGCCAGCGCCTCCACCTCGGCCACCACCTGACCAAAGGGCCGGCTGGCCTCGGCCCCCCGAACTGCGGGGACGATGCAAAAGGCGCAATTGTTGTCGCAGCCCACCTGGATGGTGACCCAGGCGGCGTGGGCCAAATTGCGCCGCACCGGCAGAGCAGAGGTGAAGGCTCCCTCGTCCAGCGGTGCCTGGTCGAGGATCTCCATGACCGGGCCCTCCTGCTGAGCCCGGTGCAACAGCTGGACCACATGGTCCAGGTTGTGGGTGCCGAACACCGCGTCCACGTGGCCGGCTCGGGCTTGGATCAGCTCCTTGTCCTTTTGCGCTAGGCAGCCGCCCACCGCAATCTGAAGCCCGGGTCGGCGACCTTGGAGGGCCTTGAGGTGTCCCAGGTGGCCGTACAGCTTGTTGTCGGCGTTCTCCCGGATGCAACAGGTATTGAGCACCACCACGTCAGCCTGCTCGAGGTCCTCGGTGGCCTCCATCCCATCGGCCACCAGCAGACCGGCCAGGCGCTCCGAGTCGTGCTCGTTCATCTGGCAGCCAAAGGTACGAACCACGAATTTTCGGGGCACCGGGCCAGGATACCGGCGGTGTGCCCGTTGCCCCGGCGGAGCAGCGCGGCGCTCAGGCAGCCGGCACCGGCAGGGCGGAGGTGTCGACGTCGCCCGCCTTGAAGTTGAAGGCGAACACGCTGACCACCAGGGCAATCACCGCGAAGGCCACCGAGACCCCCAGGGCGGTGGAGATGCCGTGGGCCAGGGCCAGGCTCTGGTAGTGAGCAGGCAGTTGGTGGGTGGTGGCCAGGTGATGGCGGGCCGCCGGGCTGCCGTGGGCCATCACCTGGCCTATCTGATGGGTGACCGCGTTCTTGCTGGCCGTGCCGAACACTGTGACCAGTATCGAAAGACCCAGCGAGCCGCCCACCTGCTGCATCACGTTCAAGAGCCCGGAAGCGGCGCCTGACTCACGCTCCTCCACGCCGGACACCGCGGTGAGGGTAAGGGGCACGAACAGGCAGCCCATCCCGGCGGCAAACACCATGATGGGACCGAGCAGGCCGTCTACATAGCCGCTGCTGGCCGAGATCCGCGACAGCCAGGCCAGTCCGGCCAGGGCAAGTATCGCACCCAGCACCATGAAGGGCTTGGGGCCCCTCTTGCCTAACTGCTTGGCCGTCACCGAGGCCACCACCACGATCACCGCGCTCACCGGCAGGAAGGCGAAGCCAGCGCGCAGGGGGCTGTAGTGGAGAATCTCCTGGACGAAGAGAGTGAGGAAGAAGAACATGCTGAACAAGGCAGCGGCCAGGGAGAGCATCACCACGTAGGTGCTGGCTCGGTTGCGATTCTTGAACATGGCCAGGGGGGTGATGGGCGCCTTGGTCGAGGTCTCGATGACCAGGAAGGCTCCCAGCAGGGCGAGGGACGCCACGAACGCGGCGATGGTGAGGGGATCGTGCCACCCATCCTGAGCCGCCCGGATGAAGCCATAGACCAGTCCGGTCATGCCAGCGGTGGAGGTGATTGCACCGCTCAGGTCGAACTGGCCCGGCCGACGCTCCGACTCGTTGATGAACAGCGGGGCGGCCACTGCGATGAGCACGCCAATGGGCACGTTGACGAACAGGACCCAGCGCCACGACAGCCACGAGGTGAGCATGCCCCCGGCCAACAGCCCGATGGCCGCTCCTGAGCCCGACACCGCCGCGAAGATCCCGAAGGCCTTGTTGCGTTCCGGGCCCTCGGGGAAGTTGGTGGCGATCAGGGCCAGGGCGGTGGGCGAGGCGATGGCGCCACCGACACCCTGCAGCGCCCGGGTGGCCAAGAGCCAGCCCGACGAGAGGGCGAAGCCGCCGGCCAGGGAGGCAACGGCGAACAGGGCGATCCCAAAGACGAAGACCCGCCGCCGCCCCAGGATGTCACCGGCCCGGGCGCCCAGGAGTAGCAGGCCCCCGAAGGTCAGGGTGTAAGCGTTGAGCACCCACGACAGGCCGGTGGTGGAGAACTTGAGGGCGCTTTGGATGTGGGGCAGGGCGATGTTCACGATGGTGGCGTCGAGCACCACCATGAGCTGAGCGCCGGCGATCACCGCCAGCGCCAGGCCCGGGTGCTGGCCCCGGCGAGCCGAGCCCGTCTTAGAGGGAGCCGCTATGGAGGGTGCTGGCATCATTGCCAGGCTCCTTTCGTCGGTACTGCGGTGGATCTGGTCGGTGTTGAGACTCCGATGGGAACCGGATCTCATCGATCACACTCTTCCAGCCCCCCGGCTGTGAGCAAGTTGATTTATCGGGCTCTGCCAATGGCGCCCGCTGGTAGTCTCGCACCAGGGTGAGCGTCCTTCGAGAGGCGCTCTACAGGGGTGCTTCCATGACTCGGGATTCATGACTAGGACAGAACTGGTTGACGCTCTCCTGGCTGCGCACCCGGAGGCCGGTGACGCCGTGTACGTCGAGCGGCGGGGAGAAGACTACTCCTGGCGGCAATGCGGGGCGGCCGACGGCTTCGGTTCGCCGAACCCCTCCGACGCCATGCCGGACGTGTGGATTTACAGCACCGGCACCTGGCCCCAGGGTGACGTCCAGCAGGTGACCGCCTACGTCGAGGATCTGCTGGCCGAGATGGAGTCGATGGCCGGGGGCCCCGACCGCTGTCGCTGGGATGCCAACGATCCCTGGCCGCACCTGCACTGACCGAGAGCGGCCCGGGGCCTGGGGTGGTGGCCGGTCACAGTGCCACTGGGTAATGCCTGCCGACAACTCAGGGGATGGCACGGTCCTGGCATACCTCGAACCCACTGCGCCGGTCAGTCGGGCAGGGTGATGGGTAGGTCATCGTCCTTACCCTTGCCCAGAGGGACGTCGGCGGTTGCCCCGGAGCCCAGGCCGACCTGTTGGCGGATGCGCTCGTTGACCTCGATCATCACCTCGGTGTGCTCCCGGAGGAACTGCTTGGCGTTCTCCCTGCCCTGTCCCAGCTGCTCGCCCTCGTAGGTGTACCAGGCGCCGGACTTCTTGATGATGCCCAGATCGGTCCCCACGTCGAGCAACGACCCCTCCCGGCTGATGCCCTTGCCGTACATGATGTCAAACTCACAGGTTTTGAATGGGCTGGCGCAATTCGAGACCACCACGTCCTCGGCAACGAAAGTATGCAGATCTTCCACCTCGATGTCATAGGTCGGCCGCCATTGCTGGGGCTGGATGGCGACGATCCGGTCATACCAGACATCCTCGTTGAGCACCTCCTTCAGGAACTGGCTCTCCAGGGCATCCGCCAGGCGCGTCACCCTGTCCCGCCGCAGCCGACTGACCCCCAGCACCTGCTTGAGCCCACCCCGGGGATCACCGGCTCCATCATCGATGAGCCGGGCCGCCACCTCAGCTGTCACACCCAATCCCCGTAGGTGGGCCAGCACCGGCTCGGTCTGAGCGGCCGCAAGATAGCCTCGCTGCGACCCCCGGTGACGACGCAGCGCCGGGTCGGCCAGGGCTGAGATCAGGACCTGGCCGCGAGGGCCCCACGTGGGCAGCGCCTCGGCGAAACGGGCCACGTTGTCGATACCACTGACCCGGACCTCCCAGCAGGGCAGCTTTCCCTGGATGCGCCGACCACCAATGATGCTGGGGCGGCTGGCCCTGGGATCCCATGATCTCATCGAGCTGCCGACGCCCCATCGCAGGAGCAGCCAGTGCAGCTGGTGAGCCAGCTGCTCGGATGTCGTGCAATAGCCGACCCGGAGCCCACCGGTTTGCTCCCGGCTCACCCAGCCATCGGTCTCCCAGATGCCGAACAGCAAGTTGGCCAGTACCTCAGCGGAGACCTCGGGCGCGAAGAAGGGTGCGGGGATTCGCTTGGTGGGGGCCAGACATCCCCAGATACCAGCCCAGCGAGCCAACTCGAGGAGCTCGTTGCGCTCCCCCGGTCGATGGGAGTAGCAGGTCGAAATCCCCTTGGGATGAACGTCACAGCCCAGGCTGGCGGCAATGGTGGAAGCATCTTGCTGAAGAGGCTCCTCCACATTGGTGAACTGGATCGGCGTCTTGCCGCCCACGTAGCCGTCCCCGATCAGGTACCCGAGCATCCGGGCGTGGGCAGGGGAAACGGGCTCATCGTTCCCGAAGCCGCCCGCCCGTCGGGGCCTGGCCACCCGGTCGCCGACCGCCAGCTCGCCCACCTTGCGCCAGCCTCGGTCGGTCAGGATGGGATGGGTGGGGGTTGCCCACAGGACCGTCTTGTCCCGTAGCGTAAGGCCCACCACCTCCTGGTGACCCTGATCCATTCGGTTCACTATGCGCCGGGCATGAAGATTGCCCAGCTTGTCGGCGGCCATGACCGACGTCGCCTCACCACCTTCGACGATGTCCTCGATGCGATGGGACAACCCGCTCACCGGATCGAACACCCGCGTCCCGGCGGCCAGGCACTTGTTCTTGGCCACCTTGACCCGGGTGCGGTTGCCGATGATCTCCACCCCGTCCTTGATCGACTCCACCCGGCGGATGTCGAGTCGGACCGACGAGTAGAACTTGAGCGCCCGTCCCCCGGGGGTCACCTCTGGTGAGTTGTGCACCACCACCCCGTCGGCCAGGTAGTTGTGGCTGCCTTCCACCTCGATGTCGAAGCGATGCATACTGCGCGTCACCGGCTTGACGTGGATGTCGTTGATGGGCAGGGCCATGAGCTCATAGCGCATGGGGGTGAAGACTGGCTCCACCCCGAAAAGACCTCGATACCTCGCCAAGAGCTTGTACTCCATACTGGGATGGATGAACGGGGCGATGAGAGCATGCAGCCTGGCCGTCTCGCCTTTGGCGAATGTGAGCACGGCCACCTGCCGGGCCCCCCGCGCCCGCAATTTCGGTGTGATGCCCCAAGTATCCACCAGGTACGCCACCAGTCGTTCCCTGGTGGCTGGCTCCATTGCCTCCACACAGATCTCCGAACGACCACTGCCACCCTGTGTCCGTGACTGATACCCCTCTGTCCTCAGGGCGAAGCTCCCGTCGTCCATGTACCAGATGGCCAAGGAGAGGGGGGTCAGCAGCTTGAGATACTCATCGCTCAGGACCTTCTTTCCACCCACGTAGACGGCCCGTCGAAGGTCAGCCAGCTCCGGCAGCGGAGGGAGATCGTGGTAGACCGCCCCAGCCGGCGTCACCGAACGGCTGGTACCGATGTTGGCGAACAGCGACGCTTTCCAGTCGCAGTACCCGACCTGCTTGGCCCCGTGGCCAAAGCGGTACCGAGCACCGTGGCCGCTACGACTCGGTGACACCGCCCCATTGCCCATCAGGCCACCCAAGACCGCCTCCCATTGGAACGGGGACAGCCGGTGAGGCACTGCCTCCAAGACCCGATCGCCGACGGCCAGCTCCCCTGCCTCCCGCCACCCCGAGGGAGTGCTTATCTGGTGGTTGGGTGTGCAGGCCAGCTGAGCCTTCCCGTTGCCCATGGGCCGAGCCACGGTGATCTGCAAGAATTGCTCGGCCCTGCCATTGTCGAACCAGTTGACCACCCGACTGGGCACAACCTCGCCGAGCTCCGGGTCGTAGGACAGCACCTCCACGGGCAGGCGCTGGTTGACGATCTTGCCGATCTTCTCCTGGGTACCGTCGGCCAGAGTGACCCGAGTGCCGTAGGAGAGGCACCCGTAGATCACTCCTATCTTCTCCCGTAGCTGGTTGATGAAGATGGCGATGGTGTCGGACTTGTTGAGGGTGGCCGTGAGCTTGCGCAGGGCCTGGGACATGAGGCGGGCCTGGAGCCCGACGTGGCTGTCACCCATCTCGCCCTCGATCTCGGCTCGGGGGGTGAGGGCAGCCACCGAGTCGATGACCAGTATGTCAAGGGCGCCCGAGCGAATGAGCATGTCGGCGATCTCCAGGGCCTGCTCGCCGGTATCGGGCTGGGAGATGAGCAGCTCGTCCACGTCGACCCCGATGGCCCTGGCGTAGACCGGGTCCATGGCGTGCTCGGCGTCGATGTAGGCGCAGATTCCCCCGTTGCGCTGGGCCTCGGCCACCACGTGCATGGCCAGGGTGGACTTGCCGGAGGACTCGGGACCGTATATCTCCACCACCCGACCCCGGGGCAGGCCGCCCACTCCGAGGGCCAAGTCCAGGGCCATGGCCCCGGTCGGGATGGACTCGATGTTCATGTGGGCACCCTCGCCCATCTTCATGATCGAGCCCTTGCCGAACTGCTTCTCGATCTGGCCAAGCGCCATGTCCAGTGCCTTGTCCCGCTCCACCAGGGCCCCCTCTCGTCGTGGTTGCTGTATCGCCGCCTACCCTACGAAGGGGGTGTGACGGTCACACGGTTGGAACTCCACCAGAGTAGTTGACGAACACCTGTTTGGCAATGACGCCTTGGCGAATATGCTCCCCGAGGCGCCCTCGGCCCTCGGTCACCCAAGCGGGGGTCCTCCCGCATCCACTATGGGATTGCGGAGCACGCCGATGCCCTCGATCTCGACCTCCACGGTGTCGCCCGGGTGGAGGTAGACCGGAGGCGTCCGGGAGAAGCCGACGCCTTCTGGCGTGCCGGTCGAAATGACGTCACCGGGGCGCAGGGTCATGCACCCTGAGGCATAGGAGGCGATCTGGGCGGGGGAGAAGATCAGATCCGCAGTGGAGGCGGCCTGCATCACCTCACCGTTGACGCGCGAGCCGATGGACAGGCTCGGGCATCCGGCCAGCTCGTCAGGGGTCACCACGGCCGGGCCGATTGGCCCCGAGCGGTCGGCATTCTTGCCCAGCGCCCACTGGGTGGTGGCCATCTGGTACCCCCGGGCCGACATGTCGTTGAAGCAGGTGTAGCCCAACAGTGCCGCTTGGGCCTCCTCGGTCGAGGCGCCAGACAACGCCGCGCCGATCACCACAGCCAGCTCGACCTCCCAGTCGAGACGGCCTTCCCCGATTGGTACCGGGACCGCTTCGCCGTCCGCCACCAGGGTCGAGGCCCAGCGGGCGAACAGGTTCGGCTGAGTGGGCAGCTTGCCACCGACCTCGGCCGCGTGGCGCCGATAGTTGAGGCCGGTGCACAGCACTCGAGCGGTGGCCGGCACCGGAGGCACCTGGCGGACCTCCGCCAGCCGCAGGGTCGGTTCGGCCCGAGCGATCAAAGCCCTGGCCGTCTCCAGGCCCAACTCGATATCGGTGTAGAAGTCGTCCAGCGCCGCCACTGGCGCCAATCGCCCAGGCGTGGCCTCCACAGCCATCATCGGGGTCGTTCCTTCGGCAAAGGCAATGAGGCGCATGAACGCTCCATTCTCGCACCACCCGGTCGAGGGGACGCACCCTCCACCCGGTCCCGGCGAACCGACCTCGCCCAGACAAACCACCGGTCAAGTCTCAGAGGTCTGGGGACTCGGATTACTCCGCTCAGGCACCGGTTGGCACCGGCCGGGACGCCAGGACCTGGTAGCGGGAGCCAGTGCCGCCCAGGGTGCTGGCCACCAGGGCGATCTCGGTGACCGGCCATCGGGCAGACACCGCCGCCCCCGCCAAGAGACGAAGATCGGCCCGGTGCCGTCGCCCACGAGCCCGGGCCAGAGTCAGGTGCCCACTGAACGGCGTCCCGGGCGGGGCTCCCACCTCGGCGGTACCCGCCACCGCTCCCGCCAACCCGTCCAGCCCACCCACCGGCACGTGAAGGACCTGACCACCAAAGCAAGCCGTCGCCGGTCCCATCTCGGCCACCGTCCCCGCGATCGAAGCCAGGTCGACCCGGTCGAGCGCAGCCAGTGCGCCGTCCACGTCACCGACCTCGCCGAGGAAGCACAACGTGACGTGCCACTGCTCGGGCGTGGTCCAACGCACCCCCTCGATCCCCGGGCGAGGTAGCTCGGTCAAGACCTCGACCACCTCCGGCGGGGGCCACACGGCCACGAACAACCGCACGACCCGTCGCCCTAGGGCTGCTCCACCGTACAGAATGCGCAGCGCCCAGCCGCCAGGGGAACGGAGCTCAGGCCGACCACGTTGCCCCGCAGGATGAACGCCTTGAATCCCTTCACGACCCCGCCCCCGAGCCAGCCGGAGCCTCCATGAGCCGAAGTCGCAACATATCGAGCACGGAGATGGTGGCGATCTGGCGAACTCGGTCCCTGTCACCCGGCAGGTGCATGAGCCTGGTCTGACTGTCCCCCCCCGGTCCGGCCAGGGCAGCCCACACCGTTCCCACCGCCACCCCGTCCTGGCGGGTGGGGCCGGCCACGCCAGTCACTCCCAGGCCCACGTCGGCCCCCAGCACCCGCCGAGCCCCCTCAGCCATGGCCAGCGCCGCCTCCTCGCTCACCACCGGCCCCTCACCCACGCCCAGCAGTCGGCGCTTGACCGCCGAGTCGTAAGCCACCACCGACCCTCGCAGCCAGTCGCCGGCCCCGGCCACGCTGACCAGGCGCGAGGCCACCAGGCCCCCGGTCAGTGACTCGGCCAGGCCCAGCGTCAGGCCGCGCTCCACCAACAGGCCTCCCACTGTGTCCTCCATGGTGTAGCCGTCGACGCCGAACACCACCGGTCCCAGCACAGCCCGCAGTTCGCCCTCCTCGGCGTCCAGCAGGTCGCCCGCCGCCTCGGCGTTGGCTGCCTTGGCCGTTACCCGGACCTCGATTCCCTCGATCCCCCGGGCCAGGAAGGCAATCGTCGGGTTGCCCCCCGCTGCGTCCAGGGCATCCAGCCGGGCCGCCACTGCCTCGGCCAGGGCCGACTCGGCCAGCCCCCAGGTCCGCAGGGTCCGGCTGAGGATGACCGCCGCCCGGCCCGAGCGACCCTCGAGGTCCGGGATAACCGCCCGCTCGGCCATCTCGGCCATCTCCTGGGGGACGCCGGGCAGGGCATAGACCACCTGGTCGCCTACTGGGCAGATCAGGCCGGGGGCAGTTCCCCCCACCGGGGCGATGATGCTGGCCCCGACCGGGACGTCGGCCTGGCGGGCGTTGCTGGCGGCCATGGGACGGCCCCTCGACTCGAAGAGGGCCTCGATCTGCCCCAGCACTGCCTCGTCGCGCACCAGTGAGACACCCATGACCTCGGCCAGCGCCTCCCGGGTGATGTCGTCAGGCGTCGGACCGAGGCCCCCGCAGGCGATCACCGCGTCACTGCGCGACAGCGCAGTGCGGATGCCCTGCACGATGCGATCCGGGTTGTCTCCCACGGTGGTGCGGAAATGGGCGTCCATCCCGGCCAGAGCCAGACGCTGCCCCAGCCAGGCCGAGTTGGTGTCCACCACCTGGCCGAGCAGCAGCTCGGTCCCGACCGCCACCACCTCGACCCTCACAGCTCGACCCTCACGGCTCGACCCTCACGGCGGGAAGGGTGCCGGGCGCCTGGCGGCCAGCACGTACTGCCCTCCCGTCCACATGGTCAGGGCGACGGCCAGCCACAACACGTCTCCAGCAAGCCACCGGTGGTGGGCGGCCCATGGGATCAGGGCCAGGGCGATGGCCACGTCCTGAGCCCAGGTCTTGAGCTTGGCCAGCCCGGTGGCCGGCACCGAGATGCCCCGGCGCCCGGCGTAGGAGCGATAGAAGCTCATGCCCACCTCCCGGACGGCAATCAGGGTGGCCGGCACCCACCACAGATCGCCTCGCGCCACCAGCGCGGCCAGCGCCCCCAGCACCAGCACCTTGTCGGCCAGCGGATCCAAAAAGGCGCCCGAGCGAGTGGCACCCTGGCGCCGGGCCACCCAGCCATCGACTCCGTCAGTACCGGCCAGCACAGTCCACACCGCCCATACTTCCCACGATGGCCCGCGCTTCAAGATCAGGGCCAACAGCAAGGGGGTGACCAGCAGGCGAGCCACGGTGACGCCGTTGGCCGGGGTGAGGAGGGCGCCGGGGCCAAAGGTCCCGCTGAGCACCACCGGCTCGACCGGTTCAGGCCCGTCGGGCACCGGGATCGAAGACTCGCCGGCCATCAGTTGGCGCCAGGCATGCAACTGACCCCAGGCATGCAACTGACCCCTGGCATCCAAGTGGCCCTTGGCATCGCTCAGCTCGCCGTCCGGGCCGACCCGGCACCCCATCCGAGAAGGGGCTCGGCTTCCAGATCAGGTCCCACAGAGCCGGTTACCAGCACCTGAGCCAGCTCCCCCACCCTCACCTCCCCCAGCGTCGGGTCCCCAGCCAGCTTGACCACACCGTCGATCTCGGGCGCCTCCCGATGGCTGCGACCCACCCCCGGCGCATCCACCAGCACCTCGACCCGACTGCCCACCAGCTCCGCCCGCCGGCCAGCGGTGATGCGGTCCTGAAGCTCGGAGCATTCGTCCAGCCGCTCGGCCACCAGTCCGGGCGCCACCCCGCCGTCCAGGCCGGCCGCCCAGGTCCCCTCCTCGGCCGAGTAGGCGAAGAAGCCGGCCCAGTCCAGCTGGGCATCCTCCAGGAACCCCAGCAGCTGGTCGTGGTCCTCCTCGGTCTCCCCCGGATAGCCGACGATGAACGACGAGCGCAGGGCGGCCGCGGGCTCCCGGGCCCTGATGGCCCTGATCCGAGCCAGGAAGCGGGCCCCGTCTCCCCACCGCCGCATACGGGCCAGCAAGGGTCGGCTCACATGCTGTAGGGACAGGTCGAAATAGGGCACTCCTGTAGCCAGCACTGCGCCCACCAGCGCGTCGTCCAGGCTCGAGGGGTACAGGTAGAGCAGACGTACCCGGTCCACCCTGTGGGCCACTGCCGCGATCAGGTCGATGATCGCCCGGGGCCGACCCAGGTCCCGCCCGTAAGAAGCAAGGTCCTGGGCCACCAGCACCACCTCCCGAACTCCGAGGGCGTCCACCTCCCCCAGCACGGAGGCCGGCTCCCGGGAGCGCTGCGGGCCCCGGAAGCTCGGGATGGCGCAAAAGCCGCATCGGCGATCACAGCCCTCGGCCACCTTGACGTAGGCCCAAGGAGCGCTGGCTGGCGGGCGGGGCAGCTCCAGCAGGTCGAAACGCGAGCCCGAGACAGGCGGCTTGGCCGACGGGGCCCCCCCAGCGGCCGGCTTGGGCAACAGGGCCACCGGCACGCCGAAGCCGGCCACCAGGTCGACCTCCGGAAGGGCCTGGGCCAGCTCGTCTCCGTAGCGCTGCGCCATGCAGCCGGTCACCACCAGACGGGCCCCAGGGCGGCGGGCGTCGGCCAGGGCCAGCACGGTGTCGATGGACTCCTCCCTGGCCGCCTCGATGAACGCGCAGGTGTTGACCACCACCAGGTCCGCCTGCTCAGGCGATGCGGCGGCAGCCAGGCCCTCAGCCTGTAAGTGGCCAACCAGCTTGTCCGAGTCGACCTGATTTTTGGGACAGCCCAGGGTGGTGAGCCAATAGCTGTCGGGCACAGGCCACAATCTACCTCCAGGAGAGCTGGGCCGGCCGGTACACTCGCCAGGGTGCGCAGGATCGCCGCTACGTTGCTCGGCGGGTTGATCCTCGCTCCGCTGGGCCTGGCCGCCTGCTCGTCCTCGGCTCCCCACGCGGGGGCGTCGTCGTCGGCCGGTTCGACCACATCGACGTCGGGCCCCCCCACCACCGCCGCCTCCAGCACGACCACGGCCAGCACCGCCCCCGGCACCACCGCCCCTCACAACGTGGTGGGATTGGTGGTCACCGGGGCCGGCAACACCTTCGCTCCTCCCGCCTCCCCCACCGTGGTGGCCTACAACCCCAACTGTCATGCCCTGGTGGATGCGGGCTTCAATGGGACCTGCCTGACCATCACCGCCCCCAGCGGCACCATTGCGGCGATCGTCGAGCACCACAGCACACCTACCAGGCCGGCCAGCCCACCAGTGAGGAGCGGGACCTGGTGTACCACCGCGGGGGCAACAACTGGGTACTGAGCCTGCGCCGGGCACCGGTCACCAACCAGTCCGAGAGCCGCCTCTACGAGAGCGATGTGAACCGCGATGGCGATGCCAAGGCCGTCTTCATCAGCCCCGCCGCCAACACTCAGTACGCCGACGAGCTGGACGTGGTCGAGGGGACCGGGGCGGTCAGCTTGTACCGCCAGCTCCACGGCGGCTTCGCCACCATCGCGTCAGGTGGTGGCCTGGAGACCTTCGTCCCCGATGCCCGCCAGGGATACGACCAGACGGTGATCCGCTATACCAGCGGTGCCTGGCGCATCCTTTCGGACCAGCATGTGTCCGACGCCCAGGGACAGGCCGAGACCCCCAGCGGCGGCTTCAACGATCCCCGGGGCTCGATGGCCTCCTGACACACGGGGGCTTCGTCCCCCGTGACCCCCCACACTCGGGGGGCTCCGCCCCCCCGAGAACCCCCCCCAAAGTCAAAGACGAGGTCCCGCCTTCGGCGGGACACACTCATGTTCCGCCCAGCCGAAGCACCTTCGGCGCCGGCAGGGCGGCCAGCTAGACATCCCACGGCTGCATCTTGTCAAGCTGCTTCCTGAACTTTCTGGTTGGCCCGGTGTCCCCAGGCGATGGTCTCGTCGTAGCCGACATGATGTGCGAGGCAGCCGTGCAGGATGCCGACGAGGCGGTTGCCGAGGGCCCGGAGGGCGGCGTGGTGCGTGTCGCCGGCGGC
>JAABUH010001240.1_pt1 | contig 29986 bp, 31 predicted proteins | sample 5559121 | NCBI WGS metagenome assembly JAABUH01 (sample SAMN10711871, study PRJNA513364) | rock metagenome | isolation source: Antarctica rocks | place: Antarctica: Victoria Land, Battleship Promontory nord | collected 2015-12-28
TCTGCTGCCAAAACCACCGGTGGGTACCTTTTTCTGCTGCCAAAATCACCGGTGGGTACCTTTTTTGCAAAATTGCATCAGAAAGCATCCCCATGCATAACTGTGATCAAGTTCCAGCTGACGCAGTGTGTGTATGCTTCAAACATGGACGAGCTGAAAACGAGTGCAAGCGTTTACAACAGACCTTATGTATGCATGTACAACAAACATAATGCATTCATGACAGTTTCGGGCCTGGCAATGCATCTTGAAGGGTATGACCACACATGAAAATGCTGCTGTTGATAAAAACCTGTAAGCTGTTAGCTGTGACATTAATCTGAGGACCCAAAGCTGACTCCCAATGAAGCCGAAGGAGTGCCTCAGAAGCAGCTAAGACGTCACCCTGCACTGTTGACAATTAAACCAGTGTACAAAGTCATTCATATTTTGCTCAACCAGCATGTAACCAGGGACTTTGGAGAACCAGCTTATCTGTCGAAAGAATCGATTGGCTGTGCAGTCAACACAATCTCATTGCTTCCTCGGCTTGAGCAATTGTTTGCCAGTCTAGCCCGCTATGGCATGCGTCGCACTGATGGAGTGAGGGCTGATGCCCCATTGGCAGCTATAGCTTGCTTTGCCCTATGAGCGCTGCAGGTAAAAGACATTGCCCTTGTCATCCCTGCCTATCCTGTGAGTGTCATCAACATATGTGATGTCCAGCCAGCCTTCAGGGTTGAAGATGGAAAGCAACATATCATAATTGCTTGCAAACAGTCTCTCAAGGGCCTTTGGTACCTGCAAGCCATGGAGGGTGTCCATCAGAGCCTGCCAATGAATGTACAAGTATAAAGTCTTGCATCATAAGGCGCAACAACAGATCAGTAGTGCAGTATTGAAGTCCGTCAGACAGCACAACACAATGCACGGAGTGACCACATCTGGTGCATACATCCCATTACCATGCAGCTTACTGCAATGAGCATGCATGTAACAATAGACATGCCGCAGCTGCTCATAAGTCTGCTTGTGTTGTGTCAAGACAAAGCATACCAGAGCTGCTGACTCATATGTGATCTGGACTCTCTTGGCAGAGACTGGCTCAAACTTGGCAATGATTGTCAATGATCCTGACAAGTTTCCTAGTCCAGTGACAGAGAAATGGACCCTGTTTGTCTGCAGCATAGGCAGCAGGGTGAACGATCTTAATGCCTTACCTTTCTCAGGCTGTCAGGCTTCTCAAAGAGACTTTAATTTGTGCAGTTTGCATTGCATGGCATGAATGCATGACACAAATGTTTGGCATTCATGATATAGGGTCAGCTAGCCATCCTTGTAGATGAGGACAGATGTACAGGTAAGATAAAGCATGCATGGTTGCTGTTGTCAGCATGCGCATTGCCGACATGCAAAGCTATCTCTTGCATTTTGTGAGGCATGCCAGTCTTAAGTTCAATTGTAGCTCACTGCTGTCTTGCTCTCATTGTCAATGATCTGCTCAAAGTCACCCAAAGAGACAAACTCCCGCAGTCCCAGCTTGGTCTTCCTTGCGCCCTGCAGGATCCTCAGACAGGTCACGCATGCAGTCGTTAGTGTGTGCGTGTCCAAAAGCGACTGATGCTGTCAGCGTATTAGATACAGGCCATCTGAGAGGACTACTTTGATAACCAGAGAGGTGTATACGAGGTTCCATTTCCCACTTAATTGGGTCAAGTCTTCTGTTGGGTGTTGGTCAACAGCAGACTGCTGGAGTTCACTCAACAGGGTCTCAATTGCTTCAAATTTGGCTGCCTGCCATGCACTTTCGCTGTTGGGTGAACTGCCTTTGCAAAGCAAATTTGGCAAAGAAAGACTACACGCCCCACAAGTGCAGCAGAAGTGGCGTATGAGCCTCCTCACTTTCACGCCAAAGATTCCTCGATTGACACCAACCAACTGCTGCTGCAGGTGCAATTTACACAGCTCTGTTGCTTCTCCAGTGCCGTCGGTCTGCAAGGTAGCGTGTGTACATTGCTGGGTTGTATGGAGGACTTTCCTAGCTTGCCTTGGTGACCATCTGATGCGGCGATGCTGCCGCGTGACCTCGCAGATACTTGAAATGCAGAAGGTGTCAGCAGGCGCACTTGTGGAAAGGTGCTGGTGAGCTTGAACTATTCGATTTGCAGACATACAACGCAACCTTGCCCAGGTACCTGACAGATGTGTGACAGTTGCCGGAGTAATCAGCACACAAAAGTTTTTAGTGTTGAATCCGCCAAAATTTCCTTATGAGTCTTGGTGCACAGTCCACATTGGTTTCGGAGCAGTCAGGCAGTTGATGTATATATGTATTTGCCTATGCAGCATTGTCAATCAGCAACAAAACTTGATCAACTGAGGTCATGCTCCAGATACTGCAACATGATGCCCTGAGTACCAAGCATTGTGTTGGTATCACGTGCACGTTTTCATCGAAAGCTGTACATACATGCACATATATGTACACGTACACGCATCTGTGCTTCTATATAGCTATAGACAGCTGTCTATATACAGACTGCAGTCTGATGCTGACACGCATTGCAAGTATGTGCGAACCGTTTGCACCCACATGCCAATAGATCTTGGTGCAGTAGCAATCGAACACAAAGTTGTCACTATAGTCTGTCACTATACTCCTGGCTAGGAATTGTAGCTATAGTCTGGGATAACTAGGGGTGTGCACATCACCTTTCATCAATCATTACTGAATGGAAACGTTACTGCAGTTACTGCTAGTTTTCTAATGGGGTCGTGAAATAAAGGCAATTGGAGCAATTTTCGTTTCATTGCATTTCACAGAAAATGGGCAAGCCCAAATGAGCCGAAATTAGGGAGAATTGGTGGCAAGAATAGGTTTTCTTGAGGTTTTCTGGGAGGATTTCAAATCTGCAATTTGCAGGCTGCAAAACCTGTTAAACAGGTAAATCCCTGTTTTCAGGTAAGAATAATGCTCGAGAATTTGTTCAACTTGGCGGATGCATCTCCCTGAGAAAGGGAAGCACTAGTGCTTTGCCGCTTTCAACATCTAAAACGGCCATGTATGGCAGTTAGACAGTAATAAATCAAGGGCAAACTACTTTGTTGCTTACTAATTGGCAACGTTACTGGGTAATCGATGACCAGGGACCGGCGAAATGAACAATTTGCACATCTCCCTCTGGATGCAATAGTCGATCAGGTAATGGCGTGAGAAAATTGGCATTGCTTAGTAAGCTAACGCTGTGTCGTTAGTCAGAAGATGTTGTATGCTGTCGTACACTTTCAGGAAATTTGAATCCCGCACCTCCGGTATGCTATAAAAGAGGGGTCTGCAGCTGACGGCCTTCAGTCTGCGCCTGATTATCGCCACATCCTTGCAACTTGTTCCTCGTTACCAAGCCCCGCTTCTGCGTCATGAATTCCTCGAGCCGTGCCGAGTGTTTCGCACTAGCCCTTCTACTGCTTGCAGCCTGCGCCATGGCTCGACCTACCTCCTCAGGTGCGACCGCCAGTGTTGGCTCGCAAGCACGTTGATGTGAACACGCTTGTATGGCATTTGCAGTTTGTGCGCACTTTTTTCGCTTTGACGCTGTTACCTTTGTGGTTGCACGCACGTTTCGCCTATATTTGCAACTCGACCGTTTGCAAGCTGCTCTGTGTACGATTGCACGACGAGGTTTCATGCAACGATCAGCAACTGCGCACGAAGTAGATTTGCATCAAACCCAGAACATTGCATGCAGGTTACGGCACATTCACAGAGGAGACATACACCGTGAGTCCACCATCTTTGACAATCGCTTTCACTTGCTCGCGTAGACTGCAACGATGCACCTCGCTGTTGTCACTGTCAAACTCGGAGCTATCTAATCGTGTTCTTGTCCATCTAGAGCTGCATACCTGCTACACGCATTTGGTCGTTGCAACCTGCGCCCGATGTCTTGCTGCAATCCATGAGCTGTTCGCTGCTTTGCCACGCCGTGGTCAATGGCCGTGTTCTCTTCCAGATTGCAGTGTTTCGATGTCGAAGCGGAAGTATGACGTTCAGCTGCAAAGCTTGTGCCTTCCATGGCCTCAGAGCATTTACGTCAATAAGCTGCAAAAGTTTTTTCAAATCTCGACTTCCATCGTGTTTTGCAGGCAAGGAACGAGGTGCTGGAGGAGCTGCCATGGGCGCGTCAAGCTTTGATCAGAGCTCGTGTGAGTTCCTGTGCCGCCATGGTGGCGACTTCTGAGCAGAATCTGTCAAGTTGTGCAATCGTTTGCTGTGTGTCGCCTTTACAGTCGTTGAGGCTAGGCCCTTACAACAGAGGGATGTTTCAAGTCAGTGCTGTTGCTCAATAGCTTCACACTGCCACTTTCAGACCTCAGAACAGGATGTTTTGCCGATTATACCTAGTTGTCTTTTTGGCTGCAGGATGCCACCTCCTGTTTTTGTGCAGACTCTGTCATATTACCTAACAGCCTCTAACACTTATTTCACATGCAGGGTCTGCTAAGCCCAGCTACACCTAAGTGTATGAGTGGCACCTGCTTTGTGTACTGTGTGTGCGCATGACCACAAGCGTTGGAGGAGCTGCTGGGTGACAGAGTATCAATCATGTGACGCATGTCAGTGACCACTACACAAGTTGGATCATTAGATAGCTGTTGTGTATGCAGTTGATACTACTGTGCTGCTTGATGGGGTTTCCAACCACTGACAAAGTAACGAGTGATTGACGTATTATGTGTTGAATGTGTTTGTACTGTTTTGTGCTGCTATTTGATGTTCATTATTTATTTATGATGCTTTTGCTTTGTAAGTAAACTTTAAGGTTGGCTCATGCAAACAAGCACAATGTTATTGTCGGATCCAATGCTTCACCATGCACATTATGATGACAATGCTGGCTTACATGCTAATTACTCACTTCACTGCTGCACGCATGCCATCGAAGGCACAAGTTATGTGAGAAATGGTACCTCTGATGCACAAAGCGTTCATGAACATCTCATGCTACAAATGTTTCCTGGCAGCTGTCAAATTAGGGTCCACAGCCAACTCTACTCCTCATGACTTGCAAATTTAGCATCTTACGTGTATTTGAACACATGTCAATACATTGCGCAGGCTCACATAGCCTTGCAAGACTGCATAATAGTATTATACCAGACTCTCTATGATTCAAACAACCTACCAGGCTCTGCAGGTAAATGCATCCTTGCGGGCGTGAGTCTTAGATCCAATCTACCATAGACAGCGCTAATGAGTAGTGCTCGAGATAATATTTGACTGTCTGATGCTTGAGTCCCTCAGGAAGTCAAGCACAACAGAACAAGCAGGCCTTGACATGAGCAGCTTGCTGGCATCCAGTCATGTATACATATTCATATAGCTACATGAGGTATTCTATAGGTACATAAGCTGGCCTTGCGTGTTGTGTTCATTTCATGCAGGAAGAACTCCTGATCTTGTTCTGTTCGTGCACTTCTCAATTTCACACAGACGCTCACAATCCAGTACACCACAGACGGCATCATGCACATCATAGTACAGCCTTTGGATGGCAGACGACCAATCACCACCATGACCATGATGCTGGCACCACAAGCACCCATGAAGCACAGCCATAGCTGCAATGTCTGATACCTGCCACAGAGCCACGCATTGCCGCACACAGGTTGGATCTTGAAACTGGAAAACAGAACCTCTGAGCTTACTCCAAACACAACCCTTGATATCCAGCATCAGAAGCACTCTATAGTTGCTAACCATGCTTTTTGACACACATGTGTTCAAGTATGACTTTGACAATGCCAATTGCAGAAGGGCGATTTTCTGGGCATTTGTCTTGACACTGTGTCATCAGGTCCAGTATAGCTTGTGGGCAATGCTCAGGAACCCTGCACAAAACAGGGCAAGATAGAGCACACTTGACATTCTGTTTGTGTTGTTGGCCTTGAAAGCTAGTGTGCTGGCAAACACCAAAGATTAGACAACTTACTACAGCATTGTGACAGGCATTGTATGTTGAGCAACAGCTTGATTGAGTGACTCAAATTGCAGCCGCCTCAACCTGGGCAGCTCACAATCAGAGACGCTCTATGATACACAAGGTGCAATGCTCAGCATGGATGTTGCTTATGTTTTGCACCACAAACAACAGGATGCAGAAGCTGCAGTGTGCAATATGCAACGGCTCCGCTCTAAATGTTGCTGCAAATGAGGCACTCACTGCACTGGTCTAAAGCGGCCTCGAATTGGCTGCTGTGCAGTAAGTATCTCATACAGGACAACACCAAAGCTGAAGATGTCGGCCTTCTCAGTACATCTGCCTGCAGAGATCAACTCTGGCGCCATCCAGTGAAAGGTGCCAGTATTCTGCAGTGAAGTGTGAAGCATGTGGTCACAAGTTATATGCACGACAAAGCCTGAAGTGGAACATGCCTGCTGCAAGGTGTGTCAGAAAAATCAGGCAAACCGATCAGGTAGCAATATCCTGCAAACCCTTGGCAGCAAGTTGTAACGTATGACCAATCAACTTGCCAGCATCCCAAGGTTCTGGCTGGCTTCCATGCTCTAGCAGGGTGATAAGCAATCTATTCAGCCATTGAAGCTCAAGAAGAAATCACTCACCTTGGCTACAGGCAATGAGCGCGTAGTGAACATGCGTGACATCCCAACATCTGCAATTTTGGCTGTGCCATCCAGTGCCAACAGGATGTTGGGGGACTTGAGGTCCAGGTGCATGACGTGGTGACTGTGAAGGAAATGCAGCCCTTTTGCAATGTCCAAAGCTATGCCAGCGCCCCTGAAAGAACAACTTGTTACAGAGACCATGGGCATGCTTCCATGAAGCAATGTTGACCAGCTTTGTGCTTGCAAGGAAGAATTGACCCTGCTGTCAGGCTGACAGTCTATGCACAATGACAGGCATGCACATGTAGTCCTGTCAGCCTCAACAAGAGAGTCAGCCAAGCAAAATATCATTGTACCTGTTGTACCAGGTACACAACCCCTTGCCATATGCCAAGGCGTTGTATAAGTTGCCCTTCTCCAACAGCTCCATGACCAGCCACGCATCAGTCTGCTTGAAGCAGACGCCGTAAAAGTGGACTATGTTGCCATTGTTGCAGCTACGTAGGACTGCTATCTCTGTTTGCAATAGCTCCAAATCTCTCTCAGTGGTCACTGCCTTGAAAATCTTGATAGCAACCTCATGAATACCATCTTTGATACCTTTGTACACCTGCCAATCAAGCATCGCAAATGTAAAATGCAGTCTTTGCCAAAGATTGCAATCAGGCAGCAAGGCTCCCAATAAGGCAATACACAGGTAGCTTCCAAGATGACACACATGTTGACGGTGAACCACTACATACTAGCAGGATCCTTTCGGACACTGGTCAAAACAATGGCTCAGAGCCATTGTCAAACCATCGCCCACTACTACAACCATGTGCCGCAAGATGATGACAACATGCGCAGCTGATATGTGCATGCAGGATGCTGAAATATTGTAAGCTCAAAAACAGAGGTCGCTATCATACAAGTCACTTCAGACTTGTGTGTGCATCTGCATTGTAGAACGCAGTGCAGTGAATGTTTCGGCATCAGCCATAGGATTGGACAGTTGCAGGTGCAGGTGCAAGAGGAGAAACAGACCATGCCATAGGAGCCCTGCCCCAGTATCCAATCTGTACCAGCAGAAGTCTGGGAGATGCATATATCTTCTGGAGCAATTTCCACATCCTGCCAAAGAGGTGCAGGTATCAAAAGTGTTCGGGGCCTGGGCTGTAAAGACTGCTGACTTGTTGGCCATTGGACATGGCTCATGACTGACCGGGAGGTGAAAAATGCAGTCCCTTCAGACAAACATTGTGACTTTGCAGTGCTTGCACGAAGACACTCGTTTGACATGCTGTGCGTTGCAGCAGGCTCCGTCCTTGCATATGTGCTGGAGGCAATCAACCTGTTGCCAGGTTTGTCGCTGTTTGTGGCTGCCTCACTGTTTTCAGTAAAATTGCTCATTGTAGCAGTTTTTGGCTGAGAGTCTGTTCTGTCTGAGAAGTATGCACATTCGTGTTGCCACCTCAAAACCTTGCCAATGCCTGGCAAAGCGTGGTATGGCTTCCAGGCAAACCCTCCCTTGGAGCGCCAAACATACCACCAAAGCAAAACAGCAACTACAGCGCCTAAAAAGGCAGCCAAAGTACTGCCTGCACACAACAGGATTGATCAAAAGTCAATCCAGCACTCAACAATGGTAGTGATACAGTTCAGCAACATATAGATGGTATATGGACTTGACTGAAATGCCTTGTGAACCAAGACAGGAGGACCTATATGCATCGCCTCAGGCCAATCAATAAGATCCTTGCATACTGCAGCCAGGCTCTGTGCATGCTCTGCTGTTGATTTGTCAAGATGCAATGCACTCAAGCACAAGGAGACACAAAGCAACGCTGTGGCGGTGATTGCACTACATGATTGCATTGCATACACAATGAGGCAGCGGGATTTGAGGTGGATGAGCCTACCCAAGGTAGCTGCAAATGCAGCAGTGTGATCAGGGTCACATGTGGCATTGAAAGCGGTTACATTTGCCAGAACCTGATATACGCCTTCAACACCAACATAGTTCCGCACAACGCCGTCAAATTCATATGGCACTGTGCCACAAAAACTGTTGCCTGCATGCACAGAAGGCGCCAAGGATCTTCAGAGGTGCTGTGAGCCAAAAGCTGGACATTGAGTAGACAATGTGTGTTTGACAAATGTACATGTACATTAACAACATGTTGCATATGGAGCATAGGCTGCAGGACACATCAGAGAGCTGATGCAATGCAACAAAAGTCAGCTGCTTGAGATGCAGGGGCACACCTGGCAGCAGAACTAAGTTTCGCAAGCTTGGCAGATTTGCAAGGTCCCAAGGTATGGTTCCTGTCATTTGATTGCCAAACAGATCCAGTCTGCTCAGCTTCCACAAAGAGTTGGAGTCAGACCAAAGCTGAGGCAGCTGTCCAGTTATCTGATTGTCACTCAGGTACAGCCTCTGAAGCGATTGTCGCCAGCCATTGTCGTCGCCAGCCCATAAAGCAGGTAAAGAGCCAGAAATGCTGTTGTTTGACAAATACACAACAGATAACCAGCAAGCGCCTGTGTTTTCAAGCCCAAATGCATGCGGAAGAAATGCAGGCAACACACCTGCAGCATGAGAAGAAAGCAACTTGTGTTGTACACTGAGTTTGCAGAATTGGTATCTGGAATTGAGCATACAATAAGTACAAACCTGTCAGGGTATTGTTTGCAAGGTTGAGGAATTGCATGTGTGTCAATGCCCCAAGCTGCAACAGCGCACTGACATTGCCATGGAGGCCCCAGCTTGGCAAGCTCAGGCATGTGACATAGCCGTCTGGAGTGCAGGTCACGCCTGTCCATGACTGGCTGGAATGTTGAATACCTCCTGGATATCCAGGCTCACACCACAGTTCTTGTGTTGTACTGATCTGCGTGGACGGACACAGTGTGTTGTTGTCCAAGCCCCAGCCACGCCATTGTCTCGCTTCTGCAACTTCCTGCAAGTGAAAAGTGAGTGCTGCAGCTGCTATGATGCCAGCAGGCAACGGAGGTGCAGGTGTGGTGCATCAGCACTGCAGCCATGGACTTACTGGTGCGCATCAGGGCCAACCCAACATATCTTACCTTGAAGTTGCTCAACTGCCCAGCAAATTCAAGAAGAGTTTGCTCTTCCAACGTGTAAGCTGAGATCCCGGTTGACCAGAGCAGTATAGACAAAGGCAGCAACTTAGCTGTGGCAGTCATAGCTCCAGCGCGAGGCCATTGCCCGGACTTCTTGTCATATTAAGACCTGCGAGGACTTTCTTGCGTGCTTACAGTGTATGTGTGCGGTTTTCGGTTGTGGGGCCTGAGATCTGCACCGTTGCTGCAATAGCGCGAGAACAGCAAGGCAAAGATGTCTCGGACAGGTCACGTACGAGCAAGCAGTCCAAAAGCACCTCACTTTGTCGAGCGCTGACGACTCGATCGACCCCAGCCCATGTCATCAGTTTCCTAGACAACTGCTGTCGAACCTATGATGCTTTATATATAAAACATAGCTGGGGTCATCCCTAGCATGACAGGTTGTGCTAGAATGCGCGATGCCTTGAAATGCATCTCGGAGGCTATATTCATTAACATGTCATTGTTGATCACACGAGTAGAACTGCTCGTGAGTAGAAATGCTGACCTCGAAGGCTGCTGAAAGCATTTGTAGCGCCTGCTGCCGACTGTCGAGTACAGGCTGACAGTCCTGACTGCCAGCCACAAGCGCAATGCATGTAGAGCTGAGAACAGAAATTCTGTAAGTGCATGCAGAGCCACACTGGAGATGGTTCATTCGATGCATTGTCAGCAATATTAAAAGGCAGATCTCAATCCAACTCAGGTTCGAAATCTGCAGCAGCATCAATGACCTTAAGCTACCACGGTGCCTGAACGAGTCGTGAGAATGCGACATGTACGTTGGAATGATACAGAGTAGAGATGTCAGGCAATAATTATACAGTACTGTATCTGATGCAATATCTGTACGACCCAGGCGCTTTACCAAGCTCTGCAAACTAATGTATCCTTGGGAACGTGTATCTGAGATCCATCTATCAAGGAAAGATGTCAGGCTATAAATCATCAACAAGTATCATTGAGTCCAAGTACAGAAAGGCTGCTGTATCACGTGATTGTACGTGCATACACGCAACACAACCATCAGCATCTGTGCTCAGACAATAGCAAAGCCTGACCCACACTATCCAGCAAATTTGCTGAAGAAAAAACTAGCAACGTCTAAGCATTTGGACACCTGAAGGGACCATCAACTACAATTGCTATAATGAGTGCTGTTCAGCAATGAGTGTGCATGCTAGGCATACTAGAGACCTCCTATCCTAACTAATTGTGTGCAAGAATCAACTGCCTGTACCAAGCTGGACAGGCTTCTGCCCAGCTGTCAGTCTGCATCAGACCTAGTAATCGCAATGTCATGTCTCTGCACAGCTTACTGTCTGAAGATGCACCTGAGACTCAGGTGCATCATGCCTCGAGTTTGACATTGCACTGGCACTGGTGACCAAACATGAAATGAAAAGGGCCTCAAGCTCTTATGAGCAACTGGCAAAAATGCATTCACACACCAGCCACCTCAAAAGTTGCTGCTCTAAAGTCAATGCCTGGCAGGTGGTTGCTGCCAGCTGCATTGCCAAGTAAATTTGAATTACTTGATGTACTGGACAAAGACCGCAACTTGCTGACATCTGGCTCTTGCTGTGATGTGACAGGGGCAGCCTGAATTTTGCCATGCCTGCTGAAAGGCCACTTTGTCCTGGACATTGGTTTGGCCGCTTGATTGTTGCTGGGACCAGGATATGCCAGCCTACCACGGCAGCAGAAGATCCAAAGAGCCCCTGCCAGCAAAATACCTGCCACACTTCCAAGCACAGCCCCTGCAATCCATTGCAAGCACCATAGCCATTGCAGGCCCAGACCTTGACAATCTGTACAAACTATACAATAAAGAAAAGCTCAATGATGCACGACTTTGTGTGCAGAGGGCACGTGCTACATTGACCAACCATGATGGCTCCATCACATACTATTGTAACAGGCAAGTCAGTGTTTATCCCTGATATGTTTGCAAGCCTCATTGCAGAAATATTTGCCAGCAGTATAGATGCAGACAGCCAGGAATGAAGCAGAGGCTATCGCAACACAGCGATTGATGACCACTGCGTCCATGAGAAGGGAGCACGTTTGGGGTGACTGTCACAGGCAACTGGCACCTCATACACAACTAACACAATAGTGCCACCTTGCAGTGCATCCTGACAGCAATCGTGAAAGTGTACCAGCTATAGCACCCTTGGATGCAGATCTTCGGCTTGAATCAGAGCCACAAGCAGTGTTGAACCTTGTCACATTGGTCAAGACTTCGTTGGTGCCTATGGTTGCTGTCAAGTCGCGTACAACTCCATCAAGCGCGCTGGGTACAGTTCCACAGAATTCATTGCCTGCAAAGCAACATCGCTTTGCAAGTTTGAGCAGGCATGCTCAGACTGCCAAATATAGCTCAGCAACGATGGCTCATTGCCAAGTGATTTACCTCACATGCAGGTAATCTGCCTTTTGTTGACCACAAGGACAGTGTGATAACAATGCCATTGGCTTCTGGCCTGACATGCAAAGCAAAGATGCAAAAACAATCCTGTAGGCATTATAAAACATATGCTTACACAGTGGTCACCTGGTAAGAGGACCAAATTTCCCAAGCTCGGCAGATTGACAGGATTCCAGGCCACAGTGCCTGTCATTTGATTTAGGAACAAATCAACTCTGTAAAGGTTTGACAAGGAATTGCTGTCCGACCAGAGCTGTGGCAGCTGGCCAGTGAGCTGATTTGTGTCCAGGTATAAACCTTGAAGAAATTGTCCCCAGCCATTGACAGCATCTCCCCATACAGCTGGCAAAGAACCAGAGATGCTGTTGTTTGACAAGTAGATGAAGCCCAGAGAAACATTGCCAGGATCTGAGTTGTTGAGCTGAGCAGGTAGCACATCTGGCAAGGAACCTGCAGTTGTCAAATAATGGTCTGACTGCACCAGCTGGGTTGCACAGCACGTATAGTCTGCAGGGGTGACAACATTTACCTGTCAAGCTGTTGTTTGCCAAGTTCACCAGCTGCATGTCTTGCAGTGGCACAAGCTCCTCCAGGACGCTCACATTGCCTGTCAGTCCCCAACCAGGCAGGCTGACGCACAAGACAGTACTGTTGGGCGTACACATAACACCAGTCCAAGACTGACTTGTGGCATTGACTTCCCCAGGATAGTTAGGGAAGCAAAGGTAATCATTATCGGTGTTGAGCTCAGTGGAGGGGCACAAAATGTTGCTGTCCTTGCCCCAACCCTGCCACTGGCTGCTGCTGTACACCTCCTGAAAGGCGCAGAAACTCTGACAACTGTACGTATCACTGGAAGCAGCAGAAAATACAGCTCTGCCAAAGACATATATAGCGTGTTGGGCAGACTGTGTTGGCGATGGCAGCATGCTTCAGGAAGGGCTGGTTACATACGTCGAAGTTGCTTATCTGCTCTGCGAACAGCAGCAGTGCCTGCTCTTCCGTCGTAAAGGCTGAGAGGCCTATGAAGGACAGTAGCCCCACTAGACACAACAAAGGAAAGTTGACACACATCCGGGGAGGGATCTTTAATCCTTGCAGTTGCACGCGACAATGTCTTAGTGAATGACGGCGACCCAAAGACAGAACGTTGTCTCGAACGCACTGTAGATCACAACACGACTGCGGTTCAGTCTGGCGTACTTATCACGGATGGCTGCGGTGTACGAACACCACGTCGACAGAAACTGCCGCTAAGTAGCTCACAAGCCGTACATGTCGAGCGCGCGCATATCTAGTGCAAGCAGCTGGCGACATTCGTCTTTGGAACGCCGGGGCGCTCAGGGTGGAATCTGAGCGAGCGTCACTCACACGCACAGCTTTGCTCAGAATGTTTGCTACGTTTTGTGGCAAACGGGGGAGAGCCGTGTCAGAAAATGACCTGCAGGAACAGCAAGTCATGATTGATGCGTTCCCTGGCGATGGGAGTGTCATCACAAGATTGCAAGCAATAGCAATTGTGTGACTAATGTACAGCGATGAAGGCATATAGACTTTGCTGCTCCCTGCTCGTTCTTTCTCTTCTAATCATTCCGTGCTGTTGTGCAGACAGCTGTTTGATTCAGTTCCTCATTGGGCAGTTCAGACTGATTCAGAAGGCTCACAACCATCATGTTCCCTAGCACTGTTAGCATGCGCATGTAAACACATGTCACATATGTTGCCATCAGCGTGTCGAGGTGCACATCCATTGACATTAATCGGTGATTGGGCCTGGAACCCAGAGGGACTGCTCATGAATGTCCTGCACGCAACAAGCATGCACATCAGACACACTGCAAATTTCTTGACTCAAATGGATGGAGCATGTGTGAAGGCATTGCCATGTGCAGCCCATCATTGCAGATACCATGCAATGAGGTGCAGACACTGCTGCTGCAGCACAAGACCATATGCACAGTTGTTTGTGCAGAGGCAAGTCAGTCACACAGAAGTATAACAAGTTTGAAAACACTGCTGAGCAAACAACATGATGATGCTGGCCTGGAATATATTGAAGTACCAATTGCTGCAAACCTTAGTATAAACTGTTGCTACCAATCTGAGCAATGTGCGTTCTGACAGCTCCTACTGCTGCAACCCTTGCATCACAAATTCACTTCCTGGGTGCATACGTGGACTTCTGAGGAAGATTGGCTGCAATGATCTGCACTAGATCAGCTGCACTGGGTCTCTGTTCTGGCTGCTCACTCAAGCACCTGTTCATCAGGTGAAAGATGGCCAGTGGACAATGGCGTGTTACCCTACAAACAGCACACAATTGCTGTGAGCTCTGTCTGGTAAGCTACAATTGGACAGTCTGTACAGGCCACACTTGTTCAGCAAATCAGGGGCAGTGGCGCAATGTGGCCTCTGAGTGAGTGTAGCAGCTTGCTGTTGATACTGGAACTGTTGTGAAGGCTAAGCTTACGCCTCATGCACTGAACTATTCAGCAATTGCACTGCAGCATAAGAGGCACATACTTGACAGCTTTCATTCTGCCGCGGATGGGTCTTTCACCCGTCAAGATCTCATACAGGACAACACCAAAGCTGAAGATGTCTGCCTTCTCTGTGCATTTTCCAACAGACATTAACTCTGGTGCCATCCAGTAAAAGGTCCCAATCTCCTGCAGACAATGGATCATTCAGAAGCTGTCATGGCGCTGACTGTACCCACGCTCAACATGCAAGGCACAGCTGCTTCAAGGCAGAATACAGTCCATTACATACGTATGAGCTCTGTCTGTGGAGCGCATTCTCATCAACACAGCAGGTGAAGTATGCATCTTTGAAAATGTTGCTACACATGCTTGCATTGCAACACAGTGTGGCAGCGCAACCATATGCTGGCAACAGAGCCATGCATCACATTAAATTGAACATGCTGCAAAATGCTCAATTGTCACCAAATAGCAATTTGCAGGAGTACTGACCATAGCAACAGGCAGAGATTGTGTTGTAAAGATACGGGACAGGCCAACATCTGCAATTTTGGCTGAATAGTCTGCAGCTAGCAGGATATTAGGGGACTTGAGATCCAGGTGCATGATGTTGTGGCTGTGCAGGTAGTGCACGCCTTTGGCAATGTCCAAAGCGATGCTGGCTCCCCTTCAAGCAGACAGAAGCCCAGCTCACAACTTCAGCTCAAGATGAGGGACATCAATACAAGCAAGTGCATACACAATGTCCATGAGACGCAGCAAAAAGAAATGTTGGGCTCCCCACCAGCAGCAATGACAGACAGGAATCACAGTAAATTAACCTGTTCACTGTTAGGGTACACAACGGCCAGCATGCCAATATTGCTGGTCTTCAAAGCATTGGGCTTGGCATCATGGAGACATGCCTTGTCCAAACATGCATCAAAAGCCGTCTTGCCAGTAACATGGTGCTACTGCCATAGGGTGTAGTACTAGTATGGGTAGTATGGGTGTAGTAGGATGGGGTCACAGGAACAACAAGAGAACCAGCAGATGGGCACCTGTGATACCAGAGGCACCTTCTTTTGCTCTTTTCCAAAGCATTGTAGAGGCTGCCCTGCTCCATGAGTTCCATGACCACCCAAATGTTGTCTTGCTTGAAACATACTCCATAAAACTGCACTATGTTCCTGCTGTTACAGCTTCGTAGAACTGCAATCTCTGTGTGTAGAACCTCCATGTCGCGATCACTGCTGGGTGCAGCAAACACTTTGACAGCCACATCGTGAACGCCATCCATTGCACCTTTGAACACCTGCAGAGCACCACTGCACACACTCAAACTGCCGTCAAGACTGCTTATACCCATGTTTGAAGTTGAAAAGATGCAAGCTGCCGCTTGCAAACTGGGCATACCAAAACTTTGTGCTGTTACTGACGGACGCACAGAGGCAGCTTCATCAGACACATGGTTATCTATTCACAATGCACTGACTGACAGTGAACAGACTGCCAATGGATGTTCAGGTATAGCTGACCTTGCCATAGGAGCCTTGACCCAACATCCAGTCCTGCCCAGCAGATGTCTGCACAATGCAGAGCCTGTCTGCAGGTATTTCTACCTCTTGCCAGAGAGGTGCAGGGATCACGCGGAATGTTCCTTCAGCTTGCATCGGCGACAGAGGCAACAAAGAACTGCAATGTTCTGTCCCCAAGGAAGCCAGTGCTGTACAGAATTCTGTATGGTTTGTATGACTTGTAACTGGTGTAGTTGGGGCAGATGTCAGCTGACAGATTGTGCATGAGTCCAAAATGTCATCTGCTAGAGCTGAGCTCAGAGGCTTTGCAGATAAGCCTGACAGATCGTCAACAGTGCCTTTGTGCACATGTGAAGCTGAAGTGTTGGTATTGCTTGACCAGTTGCCAGTGATGGAACCAACCTGTGCTTGATTGCGTCTGTGTGTTGAAAGCCTCAGGAGTAGTAAAGCAGCAACTACAAACACTACCACAACTGCCGGCACCAATCCTGTAGCAACAATGGTGCTCAGCAGCCACACAAGCCGCAGCAAAAGGCAGGCACTTGAACTTCAAAGTTGCTCACAGTTTAGCTGAACAGCCTGTGCAGCAAGGGTGCCTCCTGGTCATGTCAATGATTTGTTGAAAAGTAAACAGTGCACCAAACTTGGAATTTTCTGAAGCTCTCAATTGAGACATGTGCCTCCCCTGAACGCTGCACACAGGTAGTGGTGAGTGACATAAACATGGAGTGTGCAAACTTACCTGTGACAACAGACATTGCAGTGCTGCCCAACATGTATCCTGGACAAGGCTTGAGAAAATGCGTGACCTTCAGCTGGAGCTGCTGTCCATCCTGAACTCGCACAATTCTGCGCACCACCCCTTCCAGAGCGCGGGGCACATTACCACAAAAATCATTGCCTGCAAAGCTAGTATTTAGCATGTCTCCAAGGCTCCTGCTGTGTGGCATTGCAGCTGGATGATGTGAGAACAGAGGGTAGAGGAGGTGAAATTCAGCACATTCACCTGGGCTCAGAACCACATTTTCCAGCTTGGGCAGATGTCTTGCATCCCAATCTACAGGTCCAGTCAGCTGGTTATTGAACAGGTCAACTCTTTCAAGACTCCACAAAGTATTGCTGTCAGACCACAGCTGAGGTAGCTTTCCAGTCAGCCGATTGTTGTCAAGATACAATCGTTCCAGCGTGGGACCCCATCCTGTGACAGGCTTTCCCCATTCAGATGGCAATGTGCCGCTGATGCTGTTATTGGAAAGGTAGACGACGCTTATAGTTGGGAATGCGCCATAATTGTGGGTCCTGAGAGCTGCTGGCAGAGATGCTGGCAATGTGCCTGTCAAGGCAGCATTAGCTTGCGTCAGACACAGTTTGAACCCACTAAATTGCCTCTGCCTGCTGATCGTCGCTGCAATGCTCACCTGTCAGGCTGTTATTGGCCAAATTGACAAGCTGTAAGGAATGCAGCGATTGTAGCTGCTCTAATGCACTGGCATTGCCTTGCAAGCCCCATCCAGGCAAGCTCAGGCACAGGACTTTGCCTTCTGGTGTACAACTTATGCCTGTCCAGGACTGACTATGGGGATCAATACTCCCAGGGTAAGAGGGCTCGCAAAGCTGCTCTCGGTATGTGGTGATTTGCCTTGACGGACAAAGAAAGTTTGCATCTTTTCCCCAGCCGTGCCAATGTGGGCTGGAGACGACATCCTGCGCAAGATCGTCTGGGGTCGAAGCAAGCGTGAGGTCAGCTGGCTGTATATCAGAGCGACACAAAAGTCACAGCAGGTAGTGGTATGATGAAAGTGGATGACACAGTACCTGAAAGTTGTCGAGCTGATACGCAAAGTCCAGAAGCGCAGACTCCTCCGTGTCGGACTGAGCAAGGGCGTTTAGGACAAACAGTGCTGCAAGACAGGTGATGCGCAGGCAATGCGGCGCTTGTCTCATATGCTTCCTATACATCGTGAGCTCTTGAAGTGCAGTCCAGAATTGCCTTAGAGGGTCAAGCCAGAGAGCGTGTTCTGCTCGGATTTCGGCAGGTTTGGCACTTGGGCTTTGCCGTTCATACTGAATAGCAAAGGCAGGCCCTCACACAACGCTGCTGATGCCGGCCGCTTTGCCAACTGCATCTGCGAAGCATTGCTGAGAGACTGCGGGGCGATTGGCGAAAGCCTCGCCCGGCAGGACGGGCATCAATAGGCGTTCCGGGCAGGAAAATTTCCGGGAAACAACATTTCCTGTACTTTGCGCAGTACGCCAACTTCCTTCCCAACCACGTGTCGGGACAAAATTTGACCCCATTATCGAAATGTCAATCTCCGTCTCTCGCCCGCATCCGCATTTCAAACCATTCACTACCTGCGTCCTTCATCCGCAACGCCGGTGAGCGCTGCTTTTAGAGCTTAGCTTCCGGCCGCAACCACACAGGACTTTGTACATATGCCAGCCTGCTGCTTCGGTTAGGTGAACGACTTTCTTGCAACTGATCTTACCGATGGCATCGGGCAAAGAAACCTTTGAAAGCACTCACACCTTTGAGCTCGCTTAATGTAAGATGCCCTTGGTGCCACCTTGCACATTGTGCTGCAGAGCCAGTGTGGGGAACATTCAGTGATAGCCAGAGATTTGGTGGTTATGTGCCACAGCGGCAGTACTTCAGAAATACGTTTGTCACCTCACCTGCCTCCCTTCTACAGCAGGACTACTTCAACCGGTTCATGGCATCATTGATTGGAGAGACAGCTTGTGCTGATCATTTTCATCGTCCTAGCAAGTCAGTACATGTTGATGGAGACCGGTATTCAGCTGGCTACCTGTCCATCATGAACAAGTATTGCCAGATCATTGGTCAGTGGGTTGTTTTCAGCCTGGTCATGAGTGAGCTTGAGACCCCATTGGCAAAGCTGCATGCTAAATTGGTGAGGCTACAGGGCAAGGTAATTTGTCAAGCAGCTTCTTGTTTGCCTGCCTTTTGCTTTCCTTGTGTGAGTATACCCAACAACTGGGATGTGACATTCTTACAGCTAGTGCACTCACAAAATCTTTGGTGAAGTGCTGTGTTGGGCACTGCTGCTGTGCTTTAATCACTTGTTTTCTTTTCCTGTTGTGAAGGGTCATGCCATTGTTTGCCTGCAAAAGACAAGCAAGTGTTGAGTGCAGGGTATTCAGCATATCTGGGTGGACAACCCTTTGGTGTTGGAAGGCACCCTACGCAAGCTCTGGAAAGGGCTTCAGTCTGTGAAGGATGACTTGTTCCATTGGCTGGACAGAATCAACAGGACCATTCCTGCTGGTCATCCACTCAAGCGTAAGAACTTTGACCATTGCAAGCCAATTTCTGTCTCATTTGTCACCAAAATGTGTCGTTGATTTACAGTGTTGTACAGAGTTGTATGGTTTGGCTGCACATACTGTAGCATGCATGTCAACAAGCATGTAAGCAGGATATGTCAATTCTTGATTGTGGTCAAACTTTTCATAGCCACTAATGCGACATGCAGCTGTAAGCTCTTATCCTGTCTTGACATCTATCTCTGTTTTGTCACTGAGGTCTGTATTGGCCTGCAGGTCTGTTTGCATCTGCCATGGCAGCGGCTTGTTTTGTGGACGTGAACCAGGCTGAGCTAAGAGCAGTGAGGGCAGAATTGGAGGCAGAGATGTGATGGAGCACTTCAGCAGCCTGAAAGATCCCAGGAATCAGGTGCCAGTCATCGATGCTCAGACCTGGCACACCTTTCTGGTGAACCTGAAGAAGGTGCAGCTTGGTTATCTGAGTGGTACGTTTACATATTCTATTTTCACATGCATGCCATGGTCCTCCAGCTTTGCGCACTGCCTTTCAGCTGCTGAAAAGACCAAGCATTGCATACACCTGACCACGTTTTCTGAGTAAGTTATGTCATGCACCAGCCCATGTATGGCAGCATTCCAGTGCTAGCATTTGGCATGGCAATGTGTGTACCTGGAACCATGAAAATGCTGCATTTGTACATGAAGCCAGGAAGTTGCTGCATTTGTACATGAAGCCAGGAAGTTGCTGCATTTGTACATGAAGCCAGGAAATGCCGCATGCAGATCCCTTGCCACCAGATCAGATGTATTATGCTGTGGCTGTTGGCAACAAGGTCCGTTGGATAGCCATTCATGGTTTCAGCAAGCTGGAGGGCTACCACAAGTGGATGAACCGCCAACTGTCTTCTGGCAACACTTCTCCAGACCTTGCTGGTGCTCTGATGTGCCACCGTAATGGGCAAAGGAACATTGATGGTGATGTCAGGAATGCCAAAGGGATTGACTACGGCATGTATGAACTGAGGTGAGTGGCACTTGTGCTTGTTTTGCAACAAACCTCAGGCCAGCATTGCAAGTGGGCCTTTGTTGTTTTAGTGATCATCTGACACCATGCAGGGTGCTTGTCACTGGTTTATTGTGGTGTTGTTGCAGGAAGTGGCTGATGGCTCTTTTGTGTGCATTGCTTAGTCATTCTCTGATCAGTGATGTGGTGTCTGCAGTGTGAATTGCTTAAACATTGAGTAATCAGTGATGTGGTGTGTGCAGCTTGATTGAGGACAAGTCAAGACTGTACCAGCAGCTGAGTATGCAGAATTCATACTTTGCACACAAGATCCTTCCTTCAACAGATGACAAGTTTGGTTATGACTGGGATCCCAACACCGCCAATGTTATTCTCGAGGTTGATGGTGCGGAGCCAGAGCCACCAACTATCGTTGAGGGACACGAGCAGATCTTTGAACTGATTGAAGGTAAAGCTGCACTAGCCTGCTATCATGTAAATGATTAATGTCTGGACGTAGATGTTTTTGCTGTTGTATGTGCTGGGGGTGTATCTCTCTCTCTGTGAGTCTGTTGGTGTATGTGTGCCCTTCAACATCTGTCTGTGCTTCATGTTCTTGGTACTGCTGCAAATTTGTCGTAATAACCACTGAAGTACAGGTGGAAGGGAGGAGCTACTGGCAGAGGGTCCTACCATGGCTGAAGCAGTGAAAGTTCTGGCAGATCCTGTCAAGAAGCAGCAAGAGCAGCTTGCAGTTGAGAAGGCCATTGCTGAGGTGAAGGACACCATGAGGCAAATGGCAGGTGAGGGTGTCACCAATGTAGGCCTTGGCTTGGGTTGCAATGATGCAGACATTCACATGCCTTGACTGCCATTGATGATTCTTGGGACAAGCTGCCTATGTAGTTGCACACAAACATGTTGCTAGTTCATAGCTGCATGTGGACACTGCATCACTGGTTTAGTGGTTGAACCATTCCATACAATAACTTGCTTGTGCATGGTCCTCACCTACATTCTACATGCAGGCCCCTCCGTCCGGCAGCCATTTGTCTCCTTTGCTGATGTTGTGCTGTCCCCAAGATCAGGTGAGGCACCATCTCTGCTAGTCATGTCATGCTGTCTGGACCTTTTGTGGTAATGTGTGGCAACTCACAAATGGCTTCTCACTGCAATGCACATTGCTAGACAGTTACGTCAACTTCTGCATCTCAGAAGTGCACAATCTGTCATTCTTTGTCCTTAGTGCCTACACATATTCCATTCCTATTCTTTCAGCACTGACAGCATGCAGCTGCAGAATCTGTTACTGAATGCACTGCAGGTGGGGCCTCTACCTCTGCTGCAGCCACAGAGCATGCTGCTCCCTCCACTTCTGCTGCTGGTAAGGTCTGCTGCCCTACATGTTACTTTGCTTTGCACATCCATTTGCTCCTTGTAGCCAAGCAGTTCACATCAGCATTTGCTTTGCAGCAACATGCAGTGCATTTCAAACATTTAGTCTGCCTACTCTTGCTCAGTGTATTTTGCTGTCTGCATTTTCTCAGCTTGATGTGTTGTGTACTGCATTGTTCATCAATTCTTGTTTATGCAGAGCCTAGAGCTGATATTGATGAGGCTGACTTCATGGAGGTTGATTTGATAACAGGTAAATCTTACATGCTAAAGAAAGTGCTTGATGACTGCATCAGCTCCTGTTCCTGTTTATAAGTGCCATTAACAAGGCAACCCTGTTATGCAGAGCTAGAAAGGATCGAAGAGCAGGGCTATGCTAACAAAGGCAAAGGCAAGCAACAGGTCAGTCACAAATCAGACTCAAAGCTCCATGCAAACAAAGTCTGGCAAAAAAACAGGAGCTTTGCTGGCACAACGGTTTCAGCCAAGAGTCTCTTTGCCCCTCTTAGACTTGACAATGTGGCAGAGATTCAGTTCTTCTGGCACTAGTATGAGCAGCTGCATCCAAAGAGCAGTAAAGATTTCAGTGCCATGGCTGAGCAATGGAACACCATCACCACCATACAGGTGCATACAGGCAACAGCCAGTTCAAGTTTGTGAAGCTCAAAAGAGGGTCTCATCTGAGCAGGTTCTGGCACACTGAAGGGCACAAGTACTTGCAAAGGGATGCATCACACATATCTGCTTTGATTCAGGGTGTGTTGCCAGCAGATGTCAGTTCTGTCAGACCCCCTGCTCCCCCCCCCTGCAGCTGCCCCACCTGTCCCTCATCCAGCTGGCCCCCTGCAGCACCTTCTGCTGCTGCCCCACCTGCAGCACCCCAGTTTCTCCACCCTAGTACTGGCTTTCCACCTCTGCCCCCCCCCCCCCAGCCCCCCTATGCAGCCTGCTCAAAAGAAGTCAAGAACAGAGCAGAGTGGTCAGGCTAGCATCAAAGAAAGTAAATGCAGACCCCATCATGATCATGCTTGGCTGCAAGCTTGCAACAGAGCTGGTATGCTGGTGGATCCTCGCCACATTCCTGAAGTCAGCAAGAAAAGTCTAGTCAATCATAACCCATGTTGCTATGGTGCTGCTATCAAGGAAGTGTTGAAGAAGCCCATGCATGACCACACACCACCCCCACCTCAGTTTGCTGGCTGGACAGCGCTTCACAAAAGTGTGTGGGATGCCTACTCCAAGCTGCCAGGGAGACAGCAACTTCTGGAAACATTGTTGGCAAAGCAGCCACGTTCAAGAAGGCCAAACCAAGCAAGTCTGCAGTTGTAGATTATTGTGTTCTTGTGTGTCTGGTATTCTTTTGCATACTATGTGTGCCATGCAAGTGTGATGTTGTACATTTTTGTGTTCTTGTGTTTCCTATGTTTAGTGTTTTTTTGGAGATAGACATGTTGAGTATGCAATTAAGTGTGTGAGCAGCATTTTCTGTTGCTCATGGCCTGGATACATGTTAGGGATCCTTTCCTGATTTGATAGATTTCATGTTTGAATGCTTAATTGCTTGCTATTGACAATCTGCTTTCAGCACTGTGCATGAGCTGTATTTATTACACTTCTACACCAGGCAAACACCGCCTCCCCACACACCTGTGTCCAAAAAATTCCAGGTGTGCACCATCATCGTCGTACATGACAGATGCATGCAGTTCAAATTATTTCCCGCAGCCGTCCAAGGCCATCCCCGGAGGTCAAATCGGGCACATCCCGTCCCCGGAATGCAAAATATTTCCCCAGGACGGCGAAAGCTTTCGCCTCCGGGCGGAACAAAAGCCCCCTGTAGGCGAAAGCTGCAAACCCTACTGAAACCTTACAGCCGTAACAAGTGTGAAACGAGCTTTGCGGGGGGCCCATTTGCAGTCACAGTGAATGCCACCCTTCACAGATGTCGTCAAATGACGCTGCAGCAGAGGTAGATGTGATCAGCTTGGACGAAGATGCTTCAAGTGATGCCGTCGGGCATAGACCTAGTGATGACATCTGGTCTCTACTCAACAAAAAAAAGCTTCCTGCAGAAGTAGCAGCCAACTACTTTATTAGTGATGACAGCATCAATGCAGAGATAGATTTTGATAACATAGCCTTTAGCAATCCTGGGGTGACATCCAAAGCACCACTTGCTAGAGCAGTGTTAGGTAGTAGCACCCAGCGTCTTGACATTGACAGCTTAGTTTCACATGACTGAACAGCTTGCACTGAGTGCTTAAGCGTTTGCCAGGCATACATTCGTGACTGTCACTGCTGCGATATCGTTAATACTGATGTTTACATCTGAGAAGCTGGTCATGTAGTCTTCAGCATTCGCCACCATTCGCCGCCAACCCGGTTGAAAATGATGAAATTTTGACCCTTTCGTCAGCTTTCGCCAATCCTCGCCTCGCCTTTCGCCCCACTGACTCGAGCTGTCGCCCCGCACACTGGCTACAGCATAGGGGAAGGATCAAATTCTATTTGACCTACTGAAGAAGAGGAGTTCGAAGGCGGTTTGGGGGGAGGGGAAAAACGAGTAGAAGTGCGACCATAAATGGTCGCGCCTGCCGCGCCAAATTTTGTGCGGGGGTTAGGCGAGATGTAGGGACGGGTGAGCGGCTGAGTAGGTCTGCTTTCGCGTTGCCGTGTAGGTCCAATCTTATGTCAAAATCGGGGGTTCTTGTTTCGGCTCTGCACGACCTTGATAAGGTTGAGATCATACGGTCTACGGCCCAAGTTGTAGCTGGATTTACCTTCAGGTCGTGTCCTACGTAGGATCACTACTCACAACTGGCAGTTTAGGTGCGCCCTGGGGCGGATCTTGGGTTCCAGCCGGTTGTGCCGATGTGCGGCGAATGACTGGAAACTTAGTCAAACTTCAATGCAGGCGTGACTTGCCTCTGGTACCTGCGCCTTAATTTGGGTAGTCAGTAGTCATACAAGGCACGCGTCGCGTACTTCCATCCTCGTTTCTGGAAAAAAGAAAAATAATCAAGTGGGCCACAAGACGCGAATCCGGCTTAAAGTACTAAGTGGGGCAACGGCGAAAGGGTGGAATCCTGCCATTTTGGCAAAAGGCAACCAAACCGCAGGCCAAAAAGCCAGCGAGCTGTGCAGCACGTCCGTTCTGTTCAAGCGCAAATAGCATACACAATCACCGACTGTGTGTCCCCTCGCTTGCTGCATCCCGGCATCCACCCAAAACCGGGTGTCCACTGCAACTGCATACGGGAGTCAGCCAAAAACAGAATGCACAGTGCGATATGGCGGTCCGCCTTATCCTTTCTTGGGTTCAATCCCAATCAGGGTTCGCTATCCAACAAGGTTAGCCTTTCTTGTAAACGGGCAACCCGCTGAGTGCTGCTGCAACGCGTGGTATACTCTGCGTGGCTTTCATCACAGAACCTGCCTGATGCAGGCGTGTGCACATGTCGGAAATGGCGTACAGCCAATCACAGGAGGTCCTGTGCATACTACACAGGCAAGTGTGCTCACTGTGTTGGTAGTTGTCTTGCTACCTCGTCGGCTACACCATCAGTTCAGCTTCTTAATTGGTTCAGGTTCAAGCAAGGGCTGCCTCATCTGCCACCAATGCACGTAGCCTGAGTATGCAAGCCAAGCTCAGTAATGAGAAGGCTGATGCTTGCTTGCGCCACATGAATGCCCAACAGGTTGGCATGGAGGCTGCTTTGCATCTCTGACAATGTAGCCTGCCTTCAAGCCTGCTTACTGGCTTGATGCATGCATCTCTGATGCGCTGTTGTGCTTTGCAGGCTTACATCTTGAAGCTGGAATCACAAAACACTGCATACAAGGCAGCTTTGCGCAGAACACGCACAACTGTAAGTGTTTGTATGGCTTGACCTTCTTGCCTGCCCTTTGTTTGGTGCTCCAATCATGCACAGTACAGGGTTTCCAGCATTGCAAAACTTTTTTTTTATAGGGTGGAGCAGCGCATGTATTGGGGTTTCAGAAAGAGCTGAATGGTGTCCTGCATCAATTGCAGCAGAGGGATGAACAGCTACAGCAAAAGGACACCTCATTGGTGAGAGCCTTTTCTTGCTTTGCTGTTTTCATCAGCTTATTCTGGCAACTGTAACAGTCATCTTTGCTGTAAGCATAGGACAGTCATCTTTACTGTAAGCACTGTCAGCGTGCATGTTCTGACACTGTCACAAGCAGTTATTGCTACGCATTGCAACTGTTGTGCATTGTCACGCAAATGCTAGCGCCATTTTGCATCATACAGACCGAAGCATGCAGGACAGACAAAGCCCTCCAAACTTCCATGCAGGTCGCCGCTGTGCAGAGGTGCAACTGCCTCATGTCAGACCTGGCTTTATTTCAAGCAAAGCTGCAGTCCCGAGGAGAGTCATTGGTAAGCTGCCTGGTTTCTGTGCTCCTGTGTTCACCAGCTTACCTGTCTTTGCTGGAATACAACCTAGTGTTGTGATATATGCAGGCAAGCGCCAAAGACGAGCTTCTGAAAATGGGCACTCTACTGTTGCAGTACAAGAAAGCATGGGTAATATTGGGTGCTCAACGATGTGATGCAGAATGAATTGTGGTACAGGATTGCAGGCAAGGTTGGTCATGTAGTGTACTGCTGATGTGCAGGAGCTGTCACACCAGCAAAACCAGGATGTGCGGGGACAGCTGGCCGGATTCAGTGCTGCATTGCAGAGTAGAGGTGCTACGCCGGTAGGCTTGCCTTTGCTTGCCCTTGTGCAGTGCATCAGAATGTATCATGTTGCAGAAGAGAGGCAATGATGCCTTGTTGTGGTGCATGACAACTTGTGCTTGTTCTATGAGCCTCATGCACTCTTTGCTTGGTTGTCAAATTCACGTGAGTCAGCCAATGCGAAAATCGCAGTTTCAGCCCACATACCCTGGCCATGCGGGCAAAACAAGATGAGGGTTCTTTGTTGCAGACATGCTATGTTCCTGGCGCCTCAGTACCGTCATTACAGTCCTCACCAATGCCCAGGGACTCTTCACCAATGCCCAGGGAGTGCCTGCACGATGAGTTTGCAGAGGGCAGCTCTGCAGCACCCACATGTTCCAGGCCAGTGTCATCCTCCATGCAGCATGCAGCTGCAACTGAGCCATCTTCACCACTGGGACATCTTGTGCACACTACTCAGCCAGCTGCAGCAAGGCTCCCTTGTCAGAGAGCAGCCTCTGGGCCTGCAGTCCCTAAGTCACTGTCACGCTTTTCCAGCAAATCTGCATCTCAGTCCAAGCCAGCTTTTGCACCTTCAAGGGATCCCAATGATGTAGTGGCAGTGCAGCAGTCAGTGAGCCTGTTGCAGCAGATCAGCAGCACCCCACTGCACGCCGCAGAGTCCATGTCTGGCCCGTCACAAGCTGTGCAGCCTCTCAGTGGCTACACCATGTGTGCGCAGCCAAACATGCTTGGGGCCTACTTGGCAACCCGCATCTGCTTGGCGTCGACTCTGTGACAAGGCGCAGCAGTGTACATAGAACATGCAACGCTTACAAGGGTTCAAGGGTTTACAAGTCCAGATGGCCAATGTAGGTGTTTGGAGGCATCAAATTTCGCTCGACACAGCTCAGCAGTGCCAGCCGCCTATAGTGAACCAATCTGTCTCTTAGGCATGCATGTTGCATAGCAGAGCTGCATTGTGCTTGAGACATGGGTTTTTGATATCCATATCAAGCTGTGACTGTGTGTCCCAGCGTTTTTGTGTGTGTTCAAATAAAGGAGAGAGTTCTCCAGATGCAATGCCTGCCCAATCAGGTTGGTGCATCTGTGCCCAAATCAGAGCCTGAGCAATGCTGGCCTGACCTGCATCAGATAAGGCGATATCATGTGTTTATACAAATGCTGCATACATCCTTTTGTGACGTTCATCTGCGGCATTGACAAATGTGGAGAACACACTGTTTGATGCTTACAGCAGATTCTGGAAGTTTACACTGAATGGATTACCATATAAATTAGGACTTGTATGTTGCGAACAACTTTGGCACGCACATGTGCACACTTTTATGGCCTATATAACAGGAACTCTGACTGTGGATCAACATTATGCACCTTAATCTAGACAAACGCACTAGATACAAAACATCACTAACAGAGACCGTTCGAGATGTAGACAGATGATATGGCCTTCTCTGGGTTTCAGGCTGCATGTCAATGTAGGCTCTGAAGACTGTGAAAGGAAACCTCTCCTCCAGACACCCTTGCAAAATGTAAAGGCAAAGGTACAACTGCAGTGTGCAGATGCTGTATTATGCTGCAAGATGGTATATCACTGCCAGTGCTCAAACAGACAGCAAGCTTTGGAGCGTCAGGGTTCCCCTTGCTGAACCGCTTATTGGGCTTGAACACATCATATACCTGCGTGCAAAGAGAAATGATGCGGACCTTCTGATGTTGTGCAGACACCAGTTCTTCATTCAACAGAACAGGTTGAGGGAAATATACACTGCATGCTGTAGCATACCAGCTTTAGGTCACTTGGCATTGTCACACCCCCACAAGAGCCATCAACAGAAATTGCAGGAAATGGTTTCAGCTTAGCTAAAAGCACTGCCTCACTGCCACTGGCCTCTTCTGTGACCACCTCACACCTGCAAAGATTCCCAAATGATTGCTCGTCCAAGACCCATGAGGCATGTGGTGCTGCCATCAAACACTGATGACATCAAGCTCTGATGTTGTGTGTGGTTAATAAGCACCCTATGTTAGCAGACGCTGCAACGTTTTGAAGGCATGCACAGACAGCAAATTGCAGCACTGAGGACTACCTGGGAAGATCAGCCTGCATTCCTGTTGTTGCAGGATTCCACATGCTACTTTGCAATGCTGCTGGCCACCATTTCCTATACAATGTAATCTCAGCCTGTTCTGCAACTGACTGCTTGAGTCTCTTGAAGGGTGGCGGCAAATTGGTGTGAGATGATATACACCAGCTTGGTTCCTGCATGCATAGAGTGTTATCTGTTGCAGTGCAAGCGCACGACGTGGCCTTGTGTTGATGCACATTCAGCTGAACGACTAAGGAGACACGGATGAAGAAGCACCTGAGTCTCAAGTTCAGCAGGGGGCGCAGAAGAAGGCACAGCTTGTTCATTTAGCAAAACAGAGTGCTGCTGTACAGCATTGCCTCCACCCCAGATCTGATTTGGAATTTGTGCGTCATCTAGGACCCACACAGCTGGATGCCTGCAGCGTTGCCAAATTTATGTTGGAGTCCAAAGAATCTTGTGTGAGGTCCTTCATACTACTAGCATAGTGCCCTCAACATGGAGGACATGATCACCTTGTCACAATGTAGCCTGCTTGCACCAAGTGGCAGTACACCTGATACTGTGCAATGCTGACGCCAGTGGACACCTGCAGCAGTCAACTCGAGGTAAGATAATTCCATACAACCTTTTGACTTGATACAGCCAACAAGGGTTGCTTGCCATATCACAGTGGCACTGGCAGACGTACCATCAGCTCTGTGGCCTCCTGCAGAGATGACAGATGCTGCTGGCCAGCTGCATCAAACACCGATAGCAGAAGGCTACCCTTGCTCACCAGATACCTGACAGGGCATTGGCTTCAGTCAGGACTATTGCAGCAACAGATAAGCGACAACTTTGAGAGACAGCAGAAGGCTTACACAGCTTCCTCCACATGCAAGTACAGCTTCCGATGATGCCTGTAACCTGTGGGCATATGGCATACTTAGCGTGACAAACCAAAGGGCCCGCATGTCTGAACCAAAGCCATGGCAGAAAGTGACAACCGAAGCTGTAAGCCTGGGTAGAGGTAAAGCGGTGACTTACCCATGCGCTGTAAGACATTGCCTCTTTCTATTGTGACCTCTGCTGCATCATGTTCCGGACGCCACACAGCCAAAGACTGCGTCGCTCTGTACAAGCAAGATCGCTCATAGACTAGTTGAACAAGCTTCGAAATGCTACTTCTCTGGAAAACCGTCAAGACATACGCTGTCAACGGTGCTGAGTAGCTCTTCTGTAACACTGCAAGCTTTGTCTCCAAGTGAGCACCGCTGAACTGCTGCTCGCTGGGAGTGCCATGAGCCTCGGCTTTTTGTCCGCCTCGTCTGAAGATAGAACCGGACATGCCAGTGTGCAGACATCCCGATCCC
>JAABUH010001242.1_pt1 | contig 29971 bp, 36 predicted proteins | sample 5559121 | NCBI WGS metagenome assembly JAABUH01 (sample SAMN10711871, study PRJNA513364) | rock metagenome | isolation source: Antarctica rocks | place: Antarctica: Victoria Land, Battleship Promontory nord | collected 2015-12-28
AGACGAATGAAACGGATCAAGAGGAGAGAACGCGCACGTCACGCATGGGTCCTGGTACCCTATGGCCGACAACGGCCGGTACCCTATGGCCGACGAGGGGTGGTACATCTACGGCCGACGCTTGACATTCGGTCCACACCATGCGGTGTTGGGCCTCCCAGTCGATCTTGTGGCGTACGGAGAGTTCCGCGTCGCGTTGCATGGCCATTTGTTGATTGACGACTTGTTGAAAGGCCACGTCGCTCAGGGCCTGCGCGCTGTTTGGATTTCTCATGATGCTTTATATGACCTCCGAGGTAGTTGGCTAGAGAGAGAGGGCGTACGCGAGAGAGTAGCCCCAGGCGTCCCCCGTCGTCGGCGTGACCGTTGCCGTCCACACGCGCGGCAAGAGGCCGTTCTGTGCCAACGTGATACCACCGAGCGCCGCCGCTGGGCTGGGCAGGCCGGGATAGTAGGCGTAGGTGTACAGGCCCACGGCGCTGTTGGGGGTGGCGCTGGCGACGATGGCCGCGCCGGTCAGGAGCGCGACGACAACCGTTCCTGTCACGGGCTCAACGGCCTGAAGCCGCGGCGTCAGGGACGCTGCGGCGTTCGCGGGCGAGGCGGTCACGTTCAGAAAGAGCAGCACGCCCCGGTGGTTAAGGTTAGATTGGGTAGCGATAGGGGGCGCGACCGTGCGGGTGCCAGCAGGGATGAGAATTGCCTGAATGTTATTGAGGGCAAGGTCGGTCCCGGCGCCGTTGTTATAGGTCAAGCCGCTTTCGATGATATCGCCCAGGGCCGTTGATTCGGCGCGTTCCTGGGCGCCGCTGATGATATCCGCGCGCTCCGTCATGGGCGTGTCTCCTCTCTCTACTTCGTCAACAGCTTATTGAGACTCTGATTGGCCTCGACCAATTGGCTGTTGATAGCGGCCGCCCTGGACTCCAACGCGCGGTAGTGGTTCAGCGGGTCCAGGCGCTTGTTCTCGGCATAGATAGCCTCGTGGAGCGCATCCATCCGCGCGAGGAGCGGGTCGTGCAGGGCCGCCCCGCTAGTCGGCGCATCCCCTGCGCCCTCGTACAGGTCCGCGGGGGACGCCTTGGTCTCGGTCAACACCGCGGCTGGCGCGGCTGGCGCGGCTGGCGGCTGCGGGCGGCGCTTTGGCAACAAATCAGCCATACCACTGAGGAGGGTGTCCTTGCCGGGCGGGGGATCTATCGCGCTTGTGTTCGGCGCGCTGGGCGGAGTCTTCATCAGTGTGGCGAGGGCCTCGGTGAGCTGGGCCGCCGTTGCCGGGGTGGTGCGATTAGTCGTGGTCATGTGGTACTCCTATCTCTATCCGGTATGCGCGGCAGCCAGTGCTACCCGCCGAAGTGACGCCGCCACTCGGCGAGCATCTGCTGGTGTGGCGTCTGGTACGATTCGTCGCCGCCGATGTGGACGCGGTGATCGCCGATGATGTCTTCCAGCCACACGATTTCGGTCGTGTCGGCCTCGGGGAAGCCTTCTGTGGCCAGACCGAGCGCGGACACGAGATCATCCTGGCTGCCCACGCTGAACGCGCCCTCGCGCGTGTTGTCGACCTGGCCGGCGTCAATCTGGTAGTCAATGAGTTCGCGGGCAAGCGTCTCGGCCTCGGGCGTACGGGGCAGGTGCAGGCGACCCGTTTGCAACAAGGCTTGGAGCCGGGCCACGATCCACGCCTTGCCCAGTGTGACTTCACCCGTCTGCTGCACGATGCGCTTGTCCCCGTGCGTCATGTAGACGGGGATGAGGTCAAACCCCGACTCGCGCAGGACGGCGACGACGGGATCACCCTGGGCCGTCACGTCGGCGTAGATGGCCACCGGCGGGGGGCCGCCGCCGTCCTGCCCACCCGCGAGGGCCACAACGCGCCGGACGGTCTCGCCCAGGCGCGTCGCCACGGCGGGGTACGCTGTACCAGGCGGGAGGCGTTGCAGAAAGCGTATGGTGAAGGTGTCCACGACCCACCCGCCCTCGACGCGCTGGCCCTCCTCGGCGACGGCGATACCCGTCGCCTCCATGCGCTGCCCCACCTTCAGGCCGATCGTGACTGGTCCCATCGCGTCATGCCCCCTTTCTCTTTCTCTTTCTCTTGTGCCGTGCGCGCCCCTGACCGCGCGGGGCGATCCGACCCTTTCCCCAGGACAGCCAGGCCCAGGGCAGTCGCGAGGTCATCATGTGTCCCCGCCTTGAAGGCCCCGCACGTCGTGCCGCCGTCCTGCGCGACGCGGATTTCGTATGTCAGGAGTTCGCTCGCGAGCGCCCGCGCGTCGGCGGTGTGCGGCAGCGACAACCGCCCCGCGTGCAACAGCGCCTGGAGCCGCGAGACCAGCCACTCCTTGCCCAGCGCGATGCTGCCGTCGGCGCGCACCGTCAGGCGGACACCGGCGACGAAAGACACCGCGCACGGCGTGACGCCAGCCTGGGTCAGCAGGTCGGCGACGGGCCGGCCCACCCCCGTCGCGTCTATGAAGAGAGGGACGGCCTGCTGGCCCGCCCGCGCGCGCAGCTTTGTGGCGATGGCGGCGATGCGCGCCGCGACCTGCGGGTACGCGGTCCCTAACGGCAATCGCTCCAGATGGCGCACGATGTACCTCTCCTCCGCCTCAGTCCGGCCGGCGTTGACCTGCGGCACGGCCTCGGCCACGGCGATCGCGGTCGGGTCGCGGACCTGGCCCACGTCAACGCCCATCGTTATCAGCGGCTCAGTCATCGTCACAACTCCCATGCGTCCGGCGCCGCATCGAAGGCCCGCGCCACGTCCGTCGCCGAGAACGGCTGTGTCTCCGACTCCACGAAGCGACACATATATTCTTGACTGTATGCCCACTCGCCCATGGTGCGGCGCTCCTCGGCCAGGAACTCGGGCGAGATCCGAGGGCACATCGTCGCCGGCACTTCGTACCGCTCCCATCCATGACCCCCCTCCGTCCAGGCGGACCAATACCACCCCCGCGTGCCGTGCGGCGTCGAAAGAACCACGAGACGGCCACCGGACACGGCCAACATGGGCCGAACGGACGTGTACAGAGAGTCCGAGACCCAGGCCGCCTCGTCAATCACGAGCAGATTGACGCCCGAATAGCCTCTGATCGTTCCGTCTTTCGAGCCTGGCAGGCTCACGATGCGGCTCCCGTTCTCCAGCGTCAACGTCAGGGCCGTTTCAGACTCGGGTGGCACGGGCCGGCCCAGGTCTTTATAGACGCCAAGCGCCTTTTTAAAAATTTCGCCGCTTTGTCTCAGCGACGGCGACAGAAGTAGGGTGAGACTGCCGGGCGTGTACAAGGCGGTGTGCATCGCCAAGACACTCGTGATCGTCGACTTGCCCGCCTGACGGCTCGCGGTGAGCAGCATGCGCGGCGCGGATGAGCGCAGCACATCGGCCTGCCACGGATCGGGCACGATGCCGACCTGCTCGGCGAGGAGCACCGGGTCGAGAGCCCGCGCCAGGTCGGCGGCAATGGACGGCGCGGTCATCACGCCGCACCCCGCACGGGTGGCGCGTCCAGGGCCATCAGCGCGGTCGTGACGGCCTGCCGCGCCTCGGGATGGGCCGCCAGGGCGGTTAGCAGGGCCGCGCGCACCTGGAGCCACTCATGGGCCATCAGGACGTTGACCTGGGGCCGCTCGTCAAGTTGGCCCATGAGCTTGGCCAGGAGCTGCGTCTGCCCCGTGAGCTGCTGGGCCGTTTTCAAGACGAGTTCGCGCGGGTCCGCGTGCTTGCTCTCCCATCGCTCCACCGTCGCGCCTGACGCGTCCAGGCGGGCCAGGAGGCGGTCGAGGGACGCCTTACGCCTGACAGGCTTCCCGTCCGCGCCCGGCTCCTCATAGGTCACGACGATGTCGCCGGCACGCGGCCCGATGTCGTAGCGCGTGGGATCGTCGGCGTCGCGTAGCCAGCGATCGCACGCGTCGAACAGGAGGTTGACGCGCTGGAAGCAACGGCCCAACTCCTCCATCACATCAAGGGCGTGCGCCTCGTCAGCCGCGTGCCGCGCGTCGACCAGCATGTTGGGCAAGTGTTTCGCAGCGTGCCGCTCGACACTATCGGCTGAAACGCGGTATAACGCGGCAACTTCACGGCACGCCGTCCCACCGACCAGCACCCGGTCGATGGCCGGGCGCTCCTCATGCGCACAGACTGTACAGACGCGCGGCATCGCCTGCCCTCCTTCCTTACCTCGTGCCTACGTCGTACGCGTCAGGCCCTGGACCGTTGGGCGACAGGAGACGTGAGCCGTCGGGGCCGCGTGTCTCGCGGCCCCGCTGCGCGCTCTCATCGGGGGGCAGGGCGCCGTCCTGCTCGGCGTACGGCCGGGGCGCGATCGACGGCCAGGATGCGAGGGCCAGGTCCTTCGGGGTCCGCGCTGCTCTGGCTTTAGTCGCCCGGAGGCGGGCCGCCGCCTCGTCGCTCTCGACCGCGGGCGTCTGGTCGGCCGGTGGTGTGGTGGCGCGTGCATTACGGGGCATGGTCGCCCTCCTTGTCGGCGGTGGCCGCCGCTGTGATGGCGCTCTCGGACGCGGCGATCACAGATCCTGACAGGTCCATCATGTCCCTGACGATGGTCATGGTTCTAATGAGTGCCCGTGAGATATCGAGCCTAGTGGCAAGTGGGTCGCTGGATTCGAGGGCGACGAGGCTGCGGGCGATGCGCTGCGCTGCAAGGCCCTTGGCCTGGAGCTGCGCGTTGGCCTCACGGGCGCGGGCCAGGCGCGCGCGCGGTGTGTCCGCTGTAAGCGGAGTGGTGGTGGTGTCTGTGTCGCTCATGCTCATCGCTTAGGACCCCCGGTAGCCAGGCCGACGACGGGGCAACACATCGTCAACCTCAATGTCAGCGGCGCGCTCAATGCGATAGGTGTCGTGGGCTAGCAGGTAGGCCACGTCGTCCTCGTGGACCAACACGGTCTTGCCCATCTCGAAGGTGTAGTTCGGCCCGGACAGCACGAGGCGGTCGGCCAGGCGCACGTACGGGCGGGTTACGCCCCTCCGCATATCCTCTGCGGCCCACGCCTGGCGCTGGCTCTCCTCGTCGAGGCCGGGTATCACGTCCTGCTTGTCAGCAACGGCCGCGTCGTTGTCCTCGTCCGGCACAATGACGGTGATGTACTGGTCCGTGAGCATGCCCTTGCGCTTGCCGCGATAGACCAGGCCCACCTCCTCCGGCGCGCGGCGGCGGGACTGAACGCGTTTGGCGGGCGACGTGTCGGCGAGATGCGCCAGGTCACGGTCTAGCCGTGCGTCGGGGGCCATCGCCTCGCCTCGCTCTAGCGTTCGCTGGTCGCGGGCCAGTCGCGCCTCATCAGCCTGGCTCAGGGTTGGGTCAGGCGAGGCAACTGTGCGGGCTTTGGTCGCGGTGGTCGTACGTCGTGGCATGCTCTTCTCCTTGAGTGACGGTGGTGTATGATCCGCCGGCAAAATCAGGCCGGCGCGTTTCAGTTGACTGCGAATTTTGGCCAGCGCCCGATAATCGCTTGGGCTGCTGCTAATGACCATGAGCGGGCCAGCCCGGCTCGGCGGGCGGAGCATCAGGTGCCCAGAGCCGCGCTTTTCGCAGCGCCAGCCCTGGCGGCGCGCCTGGGTGATGAGGGCGTCGAGGTCGTTCATCGCAGGTGCCCCGGTAGTATCGGGATACCCGGCGCAGGCGGCGTGTGGTCCGTCGGACCGTACGATTGATGGGCGATAGGCTTCCGCGCCGGGTTGATGGCATGGCGTACGGGCGCCATGGTCACACTGTGACTCGTCTGTGTATGCGTCACGGTTTTTTTCGTGTCAGCGTCCTTGACATGGACAGTGACCGTTATTTCACCGCGCACGGCGGCGGCATTTGCCGCCACGCCTTCCCCATACCATCGCCCCTGGCCCGGCTTTAAGACATTCCACCCGTCCGGTCCCTTGTTGTATTGAGCCAGGGCATGCGTTATATCACCGTGGGTACCGCGCTGTCCATGCCCGCCATAGAGCAGGTCTTTGTCATAATCAGCCGCCATTTGGGCGGCGACACGCGGATTGAGCGCAGCTTGCTTCCAGTCCATATCCCCCATATGGAGTTCATTCGTGGCTTGTTGACTGTACTGCTGCGCCACTTTGGGATCAGTGAACTGGAAAAGCCCCACACCCCCATCCGCAGATCGCGCTGCTGGGTTTAGGTTAGACTCTTGCGCCGCCTGCGCGATCATCATGGCGGGGTCAACGCCCTTCGATTGCGCCGCCTGCGCGATAGCCCGCACTAGGTTGGGCTGGGCATATAGGGTATCACCGTGCAGGTTCTGTACGTGGAGACCCTGCCGCTCGGCAGCAGCTAGACCTGTTGCCTGTGGGTCGTACCCGTGGGGCGTTGCCTGAGTTGTACTGGGCTTGATCGGAGGCAGACCAGGAGGCAACGCAAGCGCTAACCCGACCGTTGTATCTCCCTGGAGGGGATGCGTTGGCTGGATGCGCTGAGGATTTGCGCCAGCACTACGGTCTACCCCATCATGTAGTCGGGCGTCAATGGCGTCCTGGCGCGCGGCGATCCCCGCCTGGATGCGCGCCATCTCGGGGTTCTGCTGGGCGTACAGGTCGGGCGCGTACTGGCTCGTGCGCTGCTCCACCTCGTCGTAGGAGCGGGCGGGACGCCGCGTACCCTCCGGCGCCTGGTTAAAGACCTCCGTGCCGCGCTGACGCAACTCAAGCAGCGTGTCGTCGAGGGACTGGGCGTCCTCACGCAGGCCGTTAATGTTGGCGCGGGCCTGCTCAGTGTCAACGGTGAGAGGGATGGATACCTCGTCGTCGTTCTCGTTCATCGTCGTGGGGTTCCTACGATAGGGTCTAAGGAGGGGGTAGCTGTAAGCATCCCCTCATGGCTACATGACGGCCTGGCCGTCCGTTGCGCGGGCATAGGCGGCATTCTGTGCGGCGACCAGCGCCCGAGCCCTGGCCTCGATCTCGCGGTCGGTGATAGGCAGCAGCTCGCCGCAGGCGATGAGCTGCACGCGCGTTACATCAAGTGCCGTGAGGGCGATCTCTTGGAACGTCGCTAGATAGTCAACGACCGCAGTAGCCAGCGCCTCCACCTCGGACGGCGCTGGAGCCTCGGATGCGGATGTATCACCGGATCTCACCGCTTCTAAAGCCGCGATGTGCCGGCGCAACACGTTCTCGGCCGGCCCAAGGCGCTCTGTGCCCCGTCGCGCCAGGTTCTGCAGCTGGCCCTCTAACGTCGCGACCTGGGCCACAACGCGCGCTCGAGCGGATCGGAGGGTAGCAGCCTCTCGCAGCGCCTGCCGTTGCTCCTGATCGAAAGGAGCCGCGGACGTGGCGGCCGATGGGGACGCGATATCGGTGGCGCTCATGCGGCTGGCGCCGGGTCGGTGAATAGAGTGCGGCGCGCATAATCCGCTGCATTGGAGTAGCCCGCCGCTATAGCCCGTCGATCGAGCTCCTGGCGCTCTTGTTCAGTCAACAAGAGGTTGTACTTCACAAGGCGAGGAGGCGCGAGTCGCGCCGACCCGCCACGCCCCGTCGTCGTGCGCTCTCTCGTTAGAGTTGTCATCGCAGCCACCTTCTCCTCCTAACCATCGCGCTAACCAGCGCGCTCACCGGGGCTATTTTGAGCACAAAAAGGGGCGCCGCACTCCAATCACGGAGTGCGGCGCCCCTAAAGGGTATACTCGTCTACCCCCAGGATACGATAATGGATACCTTTTGTCAACCCATCCATTACGCCACGTTATCATTTCGCTTAGGCGGCTGTCTAGGCGGCAGAGTCGTCCTTCATGCAGCGGGCGCGCACTTTTGCCAGCCCGGCGTCTACGCGCTTGCCCACGGTACGGTGCGTCACACCCAGGCGACGCCCGGCCTCCCGCTCTGAGAGCCCCCGACCTTCCACGAGGACGACGGCGGCGTGCAGCGTGGGGTGCGCTTGGGCAAGCCAGGTGTAGGCGGCCTCGGCCTGCACGGTAGGGTCGGCATGCGTCACGCTGTCGAGGTGGTCGAGGAACGGGTCGGCGAGCTTAGGGCCAACTGCTGTCTCAACATCATCATGCAAGCGCCAGGGCATCCGGCCTACATTCGCGGTGTAGTCACTCATGGGGTCCTCCGCTGGAGATGATGTGTTACTGGCGACACGATGATCGGGCATCCCTGACCCTCGTACACCAGCCTGCGGTTGCGCCATGTACTCCACAACATTCGGTTATCATCGCAATAGTCGGTCGCGATCGCGCTGCGCTTGCCCGGTGCCGTCCGCGACACACGGCCGAGGTACTGCACGACCCGGCCGTGGTAACTGACGGGCGTGGCCAGAAAGAGCGCGTCCAAATAGGGACAGTCGAAGCCCTCACCGACGAGCGAGCACGTCGCCACGGCCACGTCGATCACACCGGCGCCGATATCCTCAACGACGTGGCCCCGCGCTTTCTTGCCGAGCGTGCCGTAGAGCGCCGCCGCGGCGATCCCGCGCTCCTGCACGAGCCGCGTCACCTCCTTGACGTGACCCACGCGCTCGGAGAGGACGAGGCAGCGACGGCCGCACGCGACGGCCTCGGCCACGTCTTCGGCGATCAAGGCGTTACGCTCGGGCCAGACGACCAACTCGGACACCAGTTCCGTAAAGGAGTCGCCGGCCGGGCGCAGACCCGTGTCGCGCTTGACGACGGATGGAGTAATAAGACGGTCCTGCAAGTCTTCCTTCGACATCCGCGCGACCACCGGCCCGATATGAAAGCCGATCACGGCGTCGAGACCATCACGACGGTAGGGCGTCGCGGACAAACCGAGTAGGTAGCGCGCGGGGAACTGTGCAATGACGGTCGCTACTTGCTCCGCAGGCGCGTGGTGCGCCTCATCGAGGACGACATGCGCGACGTTCAAGAGTGCTGGCGGGATACCTCTCGCCAGGCTTTGCACGAGGGCGACCGTCAACCGCTGGCCCACGCGACACTCACCATCACCGATGAAGCCAACCTCATCGGGCGCCAGCCCCAGCACCATACCGGCACGCTCGACGGCCTGGCGCGCGAGTTCCTTGGTGTGCGTCAACCAGAGCGCCGGCTGCTGGCGACGCGCCACGGCGACGAGGCCCATGCAGGTCTTGCCGCTGCCGGCCGGCGCTTCAAGCAGACCCATGCGCCGGCGCAGGACCTCACCGACGGCGCGCTCCTGCGCATCCGATAACGTAATCCGCTCCTCGAAGGCCACCGGCGCGACCATGTGCGTCCCATCGGTCCACCTGGGCTCCAAACCCAGGGCGAGGCAATCGCGGTAGACGATCTCGAGCGCGCCCCTCGGCACGATCAGCGCGCCGTCGGGGCGCACGTCGTAGTAAAGCAGATGCTCGGGGATGTCGCGGTAGTCGCGGTCGAAGCGCACGGCATCGGCATAGGCCGGGTTAGGGATCATGAACCGCCGGCGCACGGCGGCGCGCAGCTCCTCAGGGTAGTCCGGCTCGATGACCAGCCGGCTCCCGATCGAGAAGGTGACGGCGGCCCCTCCCGTCGTCGGGTTGCGCGCCGACTCACGCGCCGGTGTCGTTAGGGTTGTGCTCACGAGCGCACCCCCTGGCCCTGGCCCTGGCCTGGCGCGGCGCTATCCGGTATGTGTAGCGCCCGGGGTGGCGGCTGGGGGTGGCACACGCCACACACGAGCCCCCGCCCATCGGGTCGTGCCCACTCGTGACCGCGGTGGCTCTCGTAGCGGCACGGGGTGGCAGGTAGGCTGCTCTCAATCGTCCACATGCGCGCACCTTGCGCGGTTTCGGCCTCCGTTTCGCCTACCTGCTCTGCCACCGGAGCCAATACCGGAATCCGGTATCCCTGCCCACGACGTACTATAGTGACCGGATTCCGGTATTGGCCCCCCTCCTCCTCTGCGTGGCGGTCCTCTGTGAACTCATCGGAGGCCAATACCGGAATCCGGTCACGGCTCTGCCCGGTAGTCACATCGTCGGTGTTCTCGTCCGCTGGAATGGGAGCATTGGCGTCTTCGGTGTGGTTGGACTCTGGTTCGGCCTCGGCTTTTGGCGGTTGCGCCCCCCGATACTGGATTCCAGTATCGGGGGGCTGGGTGGCAAAGTCTCCCTCTATCGGGACACCCGGCACGACGATTTCGCCCGTGTCGCGGTGCCTAAACTGGCCGGCGCCGTGGTCAACGATCTCCTGCCCTGCGCGCGTCGTGGCCACATCGCTCGACACTGTGTCGCACTTGAGGCAGACGTACGAACTCGGCTTCAAGTTGGTGCTGTAGCAGCGGGGGCAGCGCGGGCGTTCGCGGTCGGCCTTGGCGCCAGTGGCGGCCTCCCGCGCCTCGTCCCTATCCATGCGTTGTCCTGGAAGTGACCCGCCCCCCTGGTAGGCGTAGCTCGTGACCGTGATCGTTTCCTGGATCGGTTGCCCCAGCCGATCGCGCTTGTTCGGGATGGTAATGGTCTTCACCTGCTCGACGACCTCGCGCTTGCACACGCCTAGGTTCACGAGGTCGGCGAGGTTTTTTGTGACTGTGCCCAGCTTGGTCGGCCGTTCCTTGCCGTCTTTCTTCGTGACCTTGCTGCCTAAGTCGCGTGCGATTGTCTCGGCATAGACTGTGACTGGCGCTGGTGTGGTGTTGGCACTACAGACGGGGAGCTTGGCTGAGAGGGCGATCGCTGTCAACTTCTGGCCATCGTTCATGGCTTTGTCGCCGACGATAGCCATCGTCCGGTGGTAGCGAGCCCGCATCGTCGTCGCCGCGGACGCTTCTAGCATCAACGCTTTGAGGAAATGCGGGTTGATGCTCACCATGTCGCAGCCATCTACGGCCGGCGTGGCCTGGATGAGAGGAGGCCCGTCCGCAGGGCCGTCGTCGGCTAAAGAGTCCGAGCGGAGTTGTACCCGCTCCTCGACGACCAGGCGGATGGGTTGCGCGGCCCCCTCATCGAGACCTACGTCGATGGTTTCCTCGGCCTTGTGGTCGAGCCGATGCCCCGCTCGCTGAAACGCGGAACAGATATCGGCGCGGACCTCGTGGCGGGGGATATATCCCCCGCCGACGAATCGCCCTAGTGTGAAGCCTTCACGGTTGAGCACGTCGCGCCGCTGCCCGGCCGCGACCGATGAGATGGTTGCAGAGACGTTCTCGCGGACCGTGCGGATGTAAGAGTCGAGGTTGGTCACGGTCTGTGATCGCGGTGAGGATGCGTAGCCTGCCACCTTTGCCTTATAGGCGTAGGCCGTCCCCTGTCCAAAGCTCTGCTCGATGGCCTCGCGCAACGCGACGGGCATCTCTGCCATGTCGCACTCCCAGGGCGCGTGTCCCTCGACCCAGGTGTACTGACCGCCTTTCCGCCGGCTGGGAGCGACGGTGACGTACCCTTTGCCGCTCGCCAGGAAGTCAACGCCTGTAAGGAAACTTATTGCGCGCCGCAGGCCGGGCTCGTCGCGGAAGTAGCAGTGTAAGCCACCCGAGGCGCTATGGGCCTGTACCGTGTTGCTGAGGTCGATCCCGTGCAGGGTGCAGAACTCCGCGAGCGCCACGTCACCGCCGGCGCGTACGTCGGCCTCGACGACGCACCAGCCCGTGATGGCGACGCCGATCAGGGCGTCGGGCCACCGCGCCCACCACCGGCGAATCTTTGTGGGATCGGTGGTTGCGAGGTGAAAGCCCCCCATGCCTTGGGGGACCGGTCCCCCGCTGACTTTCTCATTGGCGTAGGGGATCTTGTCGGGCGACACGGGGAATACGGACCACCCGAGCTCGCGGGGGTAGTAGAGCGCGCCCTCCAATGTTGTTGCCTGGGGACTCAGCCCCGGTGTCTGATAATTGCGGGCCTGGGCGCTCATTGGGCGCCCCCTCGTGTTACAAGGGCTGGCTGTGGTATCTTGAAGGTAGACATACGTCACCTCGGGTCACTCTAAGGGCCGGTCTCACTTTCTTCCGCCAAGATTCGGGTGAGCCGGCCTTTGGTCTACCTGCGAGGACCGGCGCAGGTATCCGGGGCCATTTTAGCCTTGTTAAGCCACCAGTTTGGTGTATCCTATTAAACGAGCACTGCAAGGCATCTCTGCTCTGCGTGCCTTTGGTGGTGAGCGCGCCGTCGGTACGAGTTTGGCGACTGAATCGACGAGCGCGCTCTATACTTTTTACGATGTCATGACCGCTGTTTCCCCTTTCCTTGTCTCAGCCCGCGTCAGCGCGTCGAGCTCGTCCAGGCGGATTCGATACCCTTTCCCGATGCGAAAGGCCGGCACGAGTCCGCGCTGGCACCACATCCGGACGGTGCTCGCTGGCGCACCCATGAGCATCGCCGCCTCTTGCACGCCGACCGCGATGGGTGCGTGCCCGTGAGTGGAGCGTTCCATCTTTTTCTACCCCCTCGCTCGCATGAATCGCTAGTTTTCCTTGCATAGCACCAATGCTAGCACTATTTTTGTCATTTAACTAGACCAAACATTTCCCCCCGAAATGTTCTGCAACATTACTGCCTCATCTGACTCTTGGTGAGCGTTTTGATGGCCGTCCCGGCCTCGGGAGAGGCCGGCCATGCACCGTGCAGTCCTCTTTATGCAACTTCCGGATCTTACGGGGAGTGAGGGGCATTTTAACGCCATCGAGGCTGTACGCGTCCTCGATAGCGGGGTCGCGCATCAGTTCCTCGATAATGTCCTTGGGTGGGTTCTCTGACGACAGGATGGCATCGTACGCGTGCGTGATAGCCCGCCCCGTCGCACGGTTGACGCGCGCCATCTTCTCGTGCATGTCTTGGCGTCGCGCCGCTGCTGACGCGCTGACGCCGTAGGCGTGCGTCTGTTTCGCATCCCTGAATAGGCGGCGCTCAATCCGCTCCGCGATCGCCCACTGACTATCCCCGATGTCCTCTTGCCGCTCTAGGCGGACGGTTTCCGCGGCATCTCGTTTGACGAGGACGACGGGCCACGGATAGGGCGGGGCGATGAGGTTGGCCGCGTCGTGGATTGGATCGGGGCACCAGATGAGGTGGCTGAGCAACAGCGCGTAATGCTTGTTGGCGCGTAAATTGTCGGGGCTGAACACACCCGCTGCCTCGCGTTGTGTGTTGAGGACGATCTCGAAGCCGAGGTGTCCTGTTCGGTCTAGCTTGGCGGGGGGCGGGACGAATGGCCAGAAGTCGACGGGCACGAAGTAGCCGCTTGCCGCCCATGTCATGGCAAGAACAATCTCTATGTAATCGGCCCATGCGAGTGTCCCCTCAACCTTGTAGAAACGTGCTCGCTGCTGATGGAACTCTTTGACCTCGGGCTGACTGCGCCACCACACGACGCCTCCCTCTTCCCTCCACGCGTTGGCGATGACCGATTGCAGTCGCCTATCTTGGTAGCTGCGCTCCTCAGGTGTGAAGGTGAACGCAGGTACGAACGGTGTGGTGGCCGCACTGGACGCGTCGGCGCTCACGCCCATTCTCCGACCGACTGATGCAGCTCGCTCCGATCGCGCTTGGCATATGTCCGACTCGTCTCAATTTGCGTATGCCCCAACTGCGCCGCGACCTGGATCAGGTCGTGTGTCTCCCCGTACAAGCGCGTTCCGGCCGTATGGCGCAAGCTGTGCAGCCCGCGCTCCGCGACGCCGGCTTCCTCGGCGAGGCGCTTGATGCGATACCAGGCCGCCTGGCGCGTGCGATAGGGCAAGACGTACTCCTCCTGGACGCCATGCGGGACGGCCGTCAGCGCGGCCCGTAGCCCCTTTGACAGCACGACCGTCCGAGACTTGTCGCCCTTACCATGAGTGACAATAAGCTCTTTCGTCGCCATGTTCACATCGCTCCACCGTAGCGCGAGCATCTCGCTGGCGCGGAGGGCGGCGTGCGCCCCGAGCAGCACGAGCACGCGGTCCAGGCGGGCCATGGTCTTGGCGGCTGGCCCGCCCGCGGCCTCGTGGCGGTCGATGACGGCGAGGATGGCAGCCACCTCCTCCTGACCGTAGGCGGCGCGCTTCTCCCAGGCCGCCGTGCTATCGCGCGGGGCGTGCGCGTCGCCGAAGGGATCGGCCGTCGTTGCCTTCGCCCACCGCAAGGCCCGATAGAGCAGCCGCGCCGCAGCCAGATACACTTTGACCGTCGCGGGCTGGTAGCCCCCGCGCCCGCGCGTGCCCGCTTCCAGAGACTTCACCCACGTCTCGCCCGCATCGCCGGCCGGGTCAATCATGTCTACGGCGCGCCAGTCCACGACGAGCACGGCGATGGCCCCCCGATAGCGCGTCCGCGTGGCCCTGGATGTCTTGACGCCCGCGCGCCCCTTGAGACTGAGGTAGGCGTCGGTCAGGCTCCACAACGCGTCTGTGTCGTGCGCGAGCGCGGCGGCCATGGCACGCCGCCGCCGCGCATCGGGCAGCATCTCCGACCACCCCGCCATGCGGTCTGTCGGCGCGGAGCCGCGGCCGTCGTGGAGCACCAGCGCCCGTGATTGCTCGACCATGGCCTCCATCCTCCCTGCCTCGCCTGCTCTCGCGCATCCCGCGCTATCTGTTAAAACGCATCATAACAGGCGCTCCGCGCATCCCAAAGGGTCGTACACGAACTAGACGGAACCCCAGTTCCGTTAAAAGCGGCCTAGACGACGGCCGCGGCCTCTTCCCGTTGCGTCGCCTGCAGCATGTCACGGTCGCGCGTGTCGCGGACGACAAAGCGGCGTGGCCCGTCCCCCTCGACGGCGCGCAGCGTCGTGGCCGCGGCTCTGGCGTCCTTCTCGACGCGAAAGGGGCCAGCAGCTATCTCTTCGATGCGCTCGATCCACTCCGGGGCGCGGTCAGGTCCGTCGGGATCGAGTCCCAGGTCGACGGGTTCGTAACGGTAGGCGATCACATCGAACGCCTGGTCGCCTGTCGCGACGAGGCCCACGCTCGTCAGTTCCGTGACACTGAAGCCCATGTACGGGGGGTCAAACTCAAAGCCTCCGTCCTCGTCGGTGTATTCCGATGCCACGCGCTCGACGGCATCGACCACGGCCACCGCCTCGGCAAACGTCAGCGTCCGCAGCCGAGTGACGAGCGTATCGACATCGACCTCGGCATGAGGGAACGGCGTCTGGATCGTGGGCGCCCGCGGACCTAAGCGAGCGGCGAGTTGGGAGAGTTCTACGGCCCGCGCGCGCTCGTCGTCTACTACGTCTTTCATGCGCGCGACGTAGGCCCACAGCAGCGCGGGATCAACACCGTATCCGTCGTCTTCGTCGCGCCCTGACCGGCCCGGCCGGTTGGCGCCCTCATTGACCGCACGCACGATGACGCGCGCCTCTCCGATCGTGAACATTGGCAGGGAACGCCGCAACACGTTGTAGTATCTCCCCAGGTCACGCTTCGCCACGATTGACTCACGTCCTTGCGTCGCGCGTTCACCAATTTCGCTTTCGAGATCCGCCGCACTAAACTGAACTTTCAGCGCCACTCCTTTACCCCTCTCGTATACCTAAGCATTTTGTTGGATATCATGCTCAGATGCCAACATCTATCAGTGTATCCGTTATGAGATGAGGTGTCAAGGGAAGCGTGCGCGGACGTGGGTTCGTTTTACTCAGGCTCGGAGTTCCCATACGGCACCAGTTCTTCAGCGGCGCGCGTGACGGAGGTGCGCGGGTAGCCTTCACGCGCTGTCCACTCACGTAGCCATTCAATGACGGCTTGGCGCGCGACCACTCCGACGGGTGCGCCGCGTTCCTCTGCAAGGTGCATGAGCGCATCGGCCCATTCGTCAGGTAGAAAGATCTGCGTGCGGAACGTCATTTTAGCCTCTCCCTTCGGTAATCTTGGCACCCACCTCTCCTTGTACTATACTATGCTTGGAGCGTATTAGATACGCTCTAATGGTATCCGGGCTGTGCATGTGCTATTCACAGCATAAGTGAAGGGGGGGCGCGGACGCACAGGCGCATTCCCCGGTAGCCACTCGGCATATGACGAGCAGGGAGTGAGGACGGAGCGGAGGGGGTGACAGGAGCAGTAGAGCGACAGGCTACAACGAGGGGCCGTGGCTGCTGTAGGACAGCCACGGCCCAGATGACCACTCACGCACAACGGGCCACTGAGAGAGATCACAAGAGACCGCAGACGAAAGGGTCATTACTAGTATGTACGATTTTGTTATCGCTAGCGCCTTCGGGGACGCCGCCACTAAGATCATCGGCTATTTGACCGAGGTGCGCCCGGCGCTCTACGCGATGATTATCTTCGGCGCTGCGCTCGGCGTTGTGTTCGACCGTGGCCACAAAGGGGCCATCTTAGGCTCGGCCGTGCTGGCGATCATCCTGCTGACCGGCTTCACGACCATTGGGGCGGCGCTCTAACATGGCGCACAAGACGCCGCGCAGCCTCAATGACTCGCTGCGGCTTGGTCGCCTGACCGCGCCCCAGTGGGCCGCCGTGGTGGTGGGCGTCGCGTCGCTGTGGGCGTTCTCGGGGTTCGCGGCGCGCGTCGCGGACCCCAACGCCCATATCGTCGCCGTGGCGCTGCCGACCATGCTCCTCGTGACGCCGATCCTCGTGCTGTGGCGGGGCGGCGTCGAACGCTACCCCGCGCAGCTCACCCGCTACGCCGCGCGTCAGTCCGTGGTCTATGTGACCAAGGGTCTGCGAATCGCTGGCGACCAGGCCGAGAAAGGAGCCTACCATGCCCACGCCCGCCTCCAAGCGGCGGCGCGGCGTCGTCAGCGTTGACGACGCCGACGGCGCGCTCATCGGAGCCGGTGGCGTGCGCCACCGGCTTTTGCATATTCCGGGCTTTGCCCTTGATGCCCACGCCCTGCCCGACCAGGAGCGGCACGCCGCGCTGTTCGGCCAGCTCGCGGCGTCGCTCCCGAACAAGGCCGAACTATCCATCTACGTGGAGAACCGGCCCGCCGACGCCTCGACCATCATCGCCGGCTTGCGCGCGCAACTCGCGCCGACGCCGCACACGCGCCAACTGGCCGAGGTGGGCGACCGCCTGCTGTCGCGCGTGCAGCGCCGGCTACTTGACCCCCGCGAGCGGCACGTCGCCCGGCTGGACTACTGGCTGCTGGTGAGCCCGTACCCCGCGCGCGACGGCCACCCCGACCAGTCCGAGCCCGCCCGCCTGGCGCAAGCCACCGTTGCCCTGACGCGCCAACTCGTCGCCATGGGCGTCCCCCCGGTCGTCGCCGACGCCGCCACGTCGCGCGCCTTCGTGGCCCGCCACCTGGCGCTCGACTACCGCCACGGGGAGGAGACCGGCGCCTACATCGCGCCGACCGGCGACCAGGCCGACGAGAGTTTCCATACCTACCGCATCGTCGATCCCGCGAACGGCCGCGAGCGGTGGACCCGGACCCTGTTCATCGTGCATCCCCCCGACGAGACCCGGCCGGCCTGGACGCGCCCGCTCGTGATGCCGGAATGCCCCGCAACGCTGGTGTTCCACCTGCGCGGCCTGCGCCGCTCGTGGGAGCGACGCCGGCAAGAGTGGCGCTTGAAGCTGATGGAGGGCACGGCCGGCCGGAAGAACATCGGGACCAAGCTCGCCGCCGAGGATGCCGAGGCGCAGGCGACGGCGCTGCACGGCGCGGGCTATAGTGTCGTGCGCGTGGGCTGCTACCTGCGCCTCGACGGCGAGACCCGCGCGCAGCTCGACGGGTGGGTAAGCCACGCCCTCCAGGCGATGGGTGATACCATGGTCGCCGGCGCCGGCTATGGACACGCCCACCAGGAACCGCTCTACCGCTCCACCCTGCCCGGCTACGGCGACGTGGCGCGCTCGACGTACCGCTGGGATACCCCGACCTGGGGCAACGCCTGGCCTTTCCTGGCCTGCAATCCGGGCACGCGCACACTCGGCGTCCCCCTGGGCACGACCGACGCCGCCGGCGACCTGGTGACGCTCGCCCTGGGCGATCCCGACCTGTACAACCGCATCGGCGTGATCCTGGGCCGCGTCGGAACGGGCAAGACCTCCCTCCTGCAGAAGGTCGCGCTGTGGTTCCTGCTGACCGGCAACTACGCCACCGTGGTCAGTTCCGTGGACTCGTTCGCCGCCCTGTGCGCGATCTCGGGCGGGGTCCGCGCCATGCTCGGCGGCGCGCGCTCGGCCTGCATCAACGTCTTCGACGGCCCGCGCGCGGATCGGGACGACCAGCGCGAGCGGGTGCGCTTCGTGACGGCCGCCGTGGACCTGCTCCTGGGCGGCGTGTCCGGGCTCGAGCCCGCCTTCCTCGACGAGGCGGTACGCGACGTGTATGCCGCCCACCCTGACGGCACGCCGGTCATGTCGGACCTGCACGCGCTGCTTGACGCCAAGGGCAAGGCGACCACCGACACCGAGGATCGCAAGGTGTACCGGGGCCTGGCTTGGCGCCTCACGCCCTACGTAGGGGACGGCCAACACGCCCGCCTCGTCGATGGGCAGACGAGCGTCCCCCTGGACGCGCCTCTGCTCGCGTTCAACACTGACCCCCTCGCGGAGGAAGAGAACCTCCGCAACTATGCCTACTTCTCCGTGTTTGCCGTCGTCGATCAGCGCCGGGCGCTCGCCCGGGCGCGCAGCCGGGCCGAGAACCGGGGGACCGCCGACCACCTGACGGGACTGGATGAAGCGTGGGGCCTGTTGACCTCCAAGCAGGCGAGGGAGTACATCAACCGCGACGCGCGCAAGGCAAGACATGGTGGGAACTGTGTGCTGTTCGCCTCGCAGCAGGTCAAGGACCTGGTAGGCAACGCGGACGCGGAAACGTTCTTCACGCAGGCCAGTTTCAAGGTGTTGTATTCCATCGAGGACAGCGGCCAGCAGACCGAGGGCAACCCGAAGCTATGGCTGCAACGCATGTTGACCCTCACCGAGGAGGAAGTCGAGCGGGCGCAGCGCATGAGCGGCGTCAAGGGTCTCTATATGCCCATGTTCATGACCCGGCGCGACCGGCGCAGCCCGCGCGATCTCCATGGGGTCGTGCGCGTGGAGCTGACCCCCGAGGAAGCCCTCCTCTATGCCAGCGATCCCGACGATGTACGGGTACGCGACTGGTGGGCCGAGCAGCACGGCGGCGACACCTGGGAGGGCATCAAGGACGCCATCGACAGCAAAGAGCAGGAAGAGAGGCTAACCGCATGACCATGGTGGAGTTCGAGGAGGGGGAGGAGCTGGTCAACCCCCACGCGACGCCGCAGCGCCTCGCGGACGCACACCGGCGCCTCGCGCGCGTCGATGGCGCGATCACCGCGCTACAAACGGCTGTGCTAGCCACCTATGGGCCGCTGCTGCGCGACCGCGCTGCGGCGGCCCGGACGGCCGACCTGTCCGAGCGGATCGCCGGCCTCGCGCGCGATGTAGAGACCCTGCGCGCGGACTTCGACGCGCGTTTTCCACAACCGCGCCCGTTCGCGCGCCGCGTCGTCGCGCGTGCGGGCCAGCTCATCACCCGCCGTGACGCGGCGCGCGACCTGGGCGACAGGCCGTTTCAAGGGAGGTTCCTGTGAGCACGCCCCGGCACTATCTTTTTCCACGTAGCACAGCCTCGGCCTGGCGCACGCTCGCCCGGACCCTGGTGCTGCTGGCCCCACTCCTCGCCGCGCTGGTGGGCGCGGCGAGCGCGAGCGCGGCCGGCCCTACGGCGACGCATACGCCGACTGCCACGCCGACGAATACGCCGGCGCCGACCGCGACCGACCGCCCCTATCCGACCCAGGTACCGTACCCAACGCAGATACCTTACCCGACCCAGGCGCCGCCGTCCCCGGCCGTGGCGCTCTCGCAGGCGCAGGGCGTGACGGGAATGGGACTCCTGGCCACGGCGACCAACTTCCCGCCCCACACAACCGTCACCGTCTACTGGGACAAGTCCGCGGCCGTCGTCGGGCGCGACGCGGCGGACGACACCGGCTATGCCAGCATCGACGTGACCATCCCGCGCGACGCCTCGGTAGGGGGCCACACGATCCGGGCCGTGGGCGCGAACCACACGACCGCTGCGGCGCTGTTCACGGTGACGCGGCCACAGGGCGCGGTCGTCGATGCGGGCGGGTCTGGTAGCTCCACCTATTGCACCGGGCTCCTGGGCTGGTGCCCCGACCTGGGCGGTCTGATCGGCGGCGTCGCGGGCGCGGCCTGGGGGGCGGCCACGGGCGGTCTCAACGGCACGATGCAGAGCCTGTCCGACGCGATCCTCTCGCCCATCGTGACCACGCCCAACTTGCGCGGCAACCAGGAATTGACGCGGGTGCAAGGCATCCTGAGCCAGGACGCGACCGAGGCCGTGGCGGTCCTGTTCGGGATCGCCGCGCTGTGGTGTGCTAAACCCTCGTTCTTCGGAGACCTAGAGCAGGGTCTATCTCTGCTGCTGCGCTCCGGCCTGGTCGTCGCCGCGCTGCGCACCCTCAACTCCTTGATGACGGTCTGGACTGACCTGGTGAACGCCATGGCGGCCGGCGTAGGTCATGGTAACATCGCCAATACAGGGCATACCGCCGTGACCGTCGTGGTTGCCCCAATCTTGTTTATCCTGGTTGGCCTGGAACGCTCGATCAGCTATTACACGCTCGGCCTGGCCTACGCCGTTGCACCGGTGTTCATCGTCCTGGCGATCTGGCCGCCCGCGCATCGGCTGTTTATGACCTGGCTGTTTCTGTTCATAAGCACCTCGACGTTAGGGCTCGCCTATAGCCTGGCGACGACGATGGTCGTCGCCATGGGCGTGAGCGCGCCGGGCATCTGGGGTGCGGTCATGACCATAGGCGGCTTGTTCTTCCTGGCGGCCGTGCCGGCGATCTGGGGCGGTCTGACGTTCGCGGCCGGGCAAGGTGGAAGCGAGGCGCTCGGCAAGATGGCGGGTATGGCGAAACTGGCGTTCCTGTAAGGAGGTTTGGTATGAACGGCGGGGAAATCGTTCTTGCAACACTGGCCGGCGTTGCCCTGTTGGGCCGCGTGTTCTTCGGTAAGGGGTTGCTTTGGCTGCCCGTCAAGCTTGTGCGCGGGCTGGTAATCCTGGCGGTGTCGTCGGTGCTGGGCCGCGAACGCAATCAGTGGAGGTGAGACCATGGCCGTCTATAACGACAAGTCCGCGCGCGTGAGCGCCCCTGTGCGCGCCGCGCTGGTCCTGGTGGCTCTCGTGGCGCTCGGCGGCGGCGTGGCGTTCCTACGCGCCTCTGACGCCCTCACGCGCGCCTATCAGTGGTGCTACGTGGCGTTGGCCTACCCCGTTGCGTGGACCGGCGCGACGTATGGACATCTGCGCGGGCGCACGCCTGCCCCGGTTAGCTGGAACGCCTGGGTAGGGGCGGCGGCGGCGCGCTAGGCGGGCGTGCACGGGCACCCCTACGACACCGTGATCCTCTGTGAGTGCGCGGTCCTGGCCGTCATAGTCGCGATCATCGGCTGGCGCGTGGGGTGGTTCATGATGACGCAGCCCGGACGCATCGCTGTCGGCACAACGCACGGTGACGCGCATCTGGCGACCGGGCGCGAACTCCGGGCCTTGCGCGATCGCGGCGGCCCGCTGCTGCTCGGGCGTCAGGGCCGGCGCGGGGGGCGTGTCTGTTTGGACCAGGCCATGCAGGCGCTCAACACGCTCATCGTTGGGCCGCCCGGTAGCGGCAAGAGCGCCGGCGTCATCATCCCGAACGTGCTGCGCGAGCGTGGGGACCGCTCCCTCGTCCTCACCGACCTCAAGGGGGAGTTGCTGCGCCTGTGTGGGCGCGTCCTGCGCCACACACACACCGTCTGGGCCGTCAACTTCCTCGACCCGCACGCGATGGGCTACAACCCGCTGGCCGGCTGCACGACCCCCATGGAGACCTTTTCTTTCTGTGATGCGTGGGTCAGTAATACGGGCCAGAGCCGGGGCGAGCCGTTCTGGGACAGCGCCTGCAAAGAGATCATGTCGGCGGCCATATTCCATCTGCAAGCGACGTTGCCGGCGACGCCCACGCTCGGCGACCTCTACGGCTTCCTGTGCGCACAGTCGCCCGAGGCTATCATCGCACGGCTAAAGGTGAGCCCCGCGCCCCTGGCCCGCGAGAGCGCCCTGTCGTTCATGGCCGCGCTGGAAGCGAACGAGAAGCTGCTGGGCGGGGCCTTCGCTGAGATCAAGCCACGTTTCCGCATTATGTCCGACCCCCGCGTGCAGGCCGTCACGTCACACCACGACGTGAACTTTGCGCGTCTGGCCGACGCCAGCCATAAGCCCATCGCCCTCTTCCTTGCAATGGACAGGACGCTCCAGGAGGAGCTGAAGCCCCTCGCCGCGGCGCTCTTCTTGGACCTCTTCCGTACCCTCTCCACGCTGGCCGACGCGAGCCCAACGGGGGAGCTGGCCCGCCCGGTCGCGGTCTACGGGGATGAATTTGGCAACGTCGGAGTGGTGCCCAAAATGGCGGTCTGGATCAGCACACTGCGCAGCGCCGGCGTGGCCATGGTTTTGGCGGTGCAGCACACGGCGCAGTTGGTCGCCCTCTACGGAGAGGAGGGCGCGGCGACCATCGTGGGGAGTTGCGCGACCAAGATCGGGCTTTCAGGGATGGGCCTGGAGGACGCCCGGACGTTCTCGGACCTGTGCGGGCAGACAACCCGTGTCACGCAGCAGGCCAGCAGCCAACGCGGTCGCTTCAACGTGGTGAGCAACCAGGGTGGTCTCTCGCAGGCCGAGACCGCCGCGCCGCTGATGACGGCCGATCAGGTACGCCGCCTGGGGACAGGGGAACTGCTGGCCGTCGTGCGCCACTTGCCGCCGGTGCGCCTCCAGCAATGCCGTTGGTATCAGGACCGCGATCAGGCACGGCGGGTAAAGCCCGCCTCCTGATGGCCCCGTTCCCCCCTCTTTTCTTCCCATGCAGCCCGTCGCAAATGAGGGCGGGCCGCAGGCGACGATCCTGGCGAGGATGAGGTGAGCGCAGCGAAACCGTAGCACACTACGGAATATGCCGGCGCAAGCGCCGTCAATTCCTACGTTCCTCCACGTGACGACGACGACAGGCGACCTGAGGCGACCTGAGACGACCTGAGACGGCCGAGGGATGAGGGGTAAGGGATGGCGCGATCATTCGTGGTGCTTCATTGCCAGAAGGTCAAGACGCTGGGCGACGTGGCCGGGCTGGGCAAGCACAACGAGCGAGGGCGCGACACACCCAACGCCGACCCGGAGCGGACCGCCGCCAACGAACGGCTGGCCGGCACGGGTGACTGGCTCGCCGACGTGAAGGCCCGCCTCGACGACGCGCCCACAATCCGCAGTAACGCCGTGTTGGCGATGAGCCACGTCCTATCCGCGAGCCGTGAGTGGTTCGAGGCGGCGATGCCCGCGCAGGTCGAGGCATGGCGCGACAAGAGCATGGCGTGGCTGCGCGAGACCTACGGGGCCGAGAACGTGGTCGCCGCCGTGCTGCACCGCGATGAGACCACCCTACACATCCAGGCCATGGTCGTGCCTATCGACGCGCGCGGCAAGCTGAACGCGTCCCACTGGCTCGACGGCCGCGCCAAGATGCAAGCGTTGCAGACCGGCTACGCGCGCGCCGTTGAGGATCTCGGCCTGGTGCGCGGCATCAGGGGCAGCGCGGCCACGCATGAGGACATGAAGGACTACTACCGCCGACTCGACACGCCGGCCCGTGACGTGGCGCGGGCTCTCGACGCCATCGAGGTCGGGACGCCGCCGCGCCTGGGCAACCTGGGCGCGTGGAAGGCGCAGGAGAAGGAGCGCCTCGTGGAGCAGGTACGGCCGGCGGTCGATGCGGCCCTGACGCAGGCCGCCCATCATCAGGACCGGGCAGAGCGGGCCGAGGCGACGGCGGGCGCCCTCCAGCACATGGTCGATACGTTGCAGGCCGAGAAGGCGGCGCGCGCGCAAGAGCAGCGGGACAGCGCCACGATGGCGCGGCGTCTGGACCTGCGCGAGGTGGCGCGTGCGCGGGGCGGGGCGCCGGACCCCCGCGATAAACACCTCTGGCGCATCGAGGGCGCGCACATTAACATCTCGACGGACGGCCACGCCTTCTACGACCTGGACCGCCAGCGGGGCGCGGGCGGGGCTATTGACCTTGTGACGCACGTCACCGGCTATAGGTTCAAGGAGGCCCTCGGCTGGCTCAAAGACTCGTTCGGCCTCGACCGGGCGACGGCGGCGGCCGTGGAGCGCGCCACGCCGCGACTCCGGGCGCAGGCCGAGCGCGCCGAGCGTCCACCCTTCCGCCCGCCCGTGCGCGATGAGGCGGCGTGGGCGCAGGTGCGGGCCTACCTCGTGACAGAGCGCGGCCTGCCGGCGCCAATGATCGATGAACTACACGGCCGGGGGACGGTCTACGCCGACGGGCGCTGTAACGCCGTCTTCCTGCGCACCGACGCTGAGGGCCATACCACGGGCGCGAGCCTGCGCGGGACGGCGCCGGGCAGTGCGTTTAAGGGGCTGGCCCGTGACACCGAGCGTGCGGCCGGGTGGTTCAGCTACAGTACCGGCGCTGGCGCGCCGGCGCATGCGTGGGACACGCCGACCCTTGTGCTGGCCGAGAGCCTAATTGACGCCCTCTCGTGGCTGGCCCTGCACGAGCGTCAGGCGGGCCAGGCGGGGCGCGTCACGGTCGTTAGCACGGATGGGCTTGGACCACTGCCCGAAGCCCTCATCGCCGCGACACGCGCCGAGAGGGGCCTGGTCGTGGCTGCCTTCGACCACGATACGACGGGTGAGCGTCTGTGGGACACGCTGCGCGGCCGCTATCCCAATGCGACGGACATCGAGCGCGAGATTCCGCCCGCCGGCAAGGATGTCAACGATGCGTTGCGGCGGCATCAGCAGGCCCCAGCGCGCGATCGCGATGGCTCCGGGCGAGGGCACTAAGAGCAGAGACCGTCTAAATGGGAATAAAGATAGGGGTACGACGCATCGGCTGTACAGCGTTGGGCCAGCGCCCCCGCCCCCTGCTCTTGTACGCGCCCGCCTTCATGCGCTCGCGGACGAGGGTGCGGAGCATACTGAGATATGGCGGTTATCACGGTGACGCATACCGAAAAGGCTATGTATAGGTCATGCGCCAGCGAACGCGGGGACGCTGCTGGGGGAGCGCGTTCCCGCGTTTTGGGGTTCCATAAGAGGGTTTCCAGTGCGCGTGCAGGGGCGCCCCCGACAATGGCAGCGACAACAACCGACCGCGCGTCGCTCCAGGTGGCTACTCCCCGTGTGTGCCAGATGTTGGCTGCTGTGGCATCATGGGGGCGCGGACGGCTTGCGGTTTTGCTGAGGGGCTACCGTGAGCCGTCCGCCCGTCCTGGGCCTGGCGTTTACGGCGTGGTAGCCCTGTGCTCAGCTTCGACCCACCGTTGACACCGCGCACGCCATCCGTTCTCCTCGGCCTGCGCGAGGCCGGTCGCTGAGAAGGCCGATGTCGCGGCGCGCATCGACGCGCCTAACAAGCGATCGTAGACGTACCAGCTCCCCGTGACCGGATGGTAGTGGGACGTATAACGAGGAGGAGGTGACAGCGTGCAATTCCTCCTCCTCCGACCAGGGCTCCCCCAGCGCGCCCACACCTAGCGGCGCTCCCGGATCGCCCACAGCAGCTCCTCGCACGACCATCCTCGCTCAACTCCGTGCAGCAGCACGACCTCCAGGGCGGGGCCGTCCACACGCCCTAACGCGCGCTGGAAGTGGGCGTCTACCTCCGGCGCCGGGGCCGGCGGCGCGGCGGTGTCCGTGACCTCGTACGCTGCCGCAGCGCCCTCTGAGGGCGCCCGCACATCAACCATTGGTTGATACCGCGCGGGCTGCCTCTCGCCCTGTACGCGGTCCCCACTGCCTTGTCCGCGGTCATCCGCCGTGCGTGGCGGTCGACCTCCGCCCTTCGATCGTGGGTTGGCGACGCCGGCGGCGGCATGGCGCTCCTTAATCTCCCTCAGGTCGTTATGGGTCACGTGCTGGCCGGCCTGGACCTGCGCGCGCATCTCCGCCTTCTCCTCAGTGTCCGGCAGGCGTATGATCTCGCGCGCCACGGTGGGCGGTATCTGCGCGCGCTGCACCGCATCGGCGATGACCTGATCGGAGAGCAGCCGCACGCGTGTCCGCACCTGCTGACCCGAGATGTGGAGGCGCTTGCCCAGCTCCTCGGCCCCAATGCCCTCGGCGTCCATCAACTCCTGGAAGGCGCGCGCCTCCTCTAACGGCGTGAGGTCCTGCCGCTGGACGTTCTCGATCAACTGCGTCAGGCGCAGGGCCGCCCCCTCGGTCTCACGCACGACCACGGGGAGGCGCGCGAGGCCAGCCAGGAGCGCGGCGGCGTAGCGGCGGCCGCCGGCGATGATCCGGTAGCGGGCGCGCTCGTCGGCGAGGTAGCCGTCCTCGCGTACAAGCAAGGGCTGCAACACGCCGTACTCCATGAGGGAGGCCGCCAGCGCGCGCAGGCCCTCCTCGTCCATGGCGCGGCGCGGCTGGTCGGGGTCGGGCGCGATCTGCTCGATGGGGATGCTCATGGCGCCGGGCAGCGTCCGCGGGCCGTGCGCCGCCTGGATAGAGGCGTGCGCCACCGCCGGCTTCCCGGCCTGGCGACGCCCCGCCGTGGGGCCGACCGGCGCCTTAGCCACGGGTCACCGCCTCGCTGACCTCGGCCGCCGTTGACGCTGGCCAGACGCGCGTGGCAAGCGCCCGATAGGCGTCCGCCGCCTTGCCGAGCGGTTCGCGCGCGATCACGGGCTGATGGGCGTTGAGCGCGTACTTGATCGAGACCGAGAGGGGGATCGGCGCGGCCACGAGATCGCCGTACGCGGCCGCGAGGCTGGCGAGGGCCTGGCGGTCGTTACCGTCGCCCCTGACGGCGTTCGGCGCGATGACGATGCGGCCGGCGGCGCCCAGCTCGGCCAGGCGCTCGAGCACGTCCAGGGTGTCGTCGAGGGCGTCGAGGTCCTGCTGCACGAGCTGCGTGGGCAGCACTGCGGCCGTGGCGGCGAGCAGCGCGATGTTCAGCGCGAAGCCGAGGGACGGCGGCGTATCGAGGATCATCACGTCGTAGCTCGCGACGGCCTGCGCAGTGGCCAGGAGCTTGCGCAAGCGCAGCGGCCCAGTGGGATCGTCGACGAGCGCCCACGCCGTGGTCTCGATCGAGCGGTCGCCCGGGCACAGGTCGACGCCCGGCCAGGCCGGGTGCGTGAGGTCCGTCAGGCCCTTGCGCGGGTTCATGAGGCGCGCGCCGATGCCCTCACGCGCGCCCTGCTGGTCCTGGTCCTGGTCATCGGCGTCCTCACCCTCACCCGCGGCGTCGCCTGGGCCGAGCAGGAGCCGCGTGAGCGACGCCTGGGGATCGAGATCGATCAACAGCACATGCCGGCCCTGGTCCGCCAGGACGCCCGCGAGGTTGATCGCCGTGGTCGTCTTGCCGCCGCCCCCCTTGCGGCCGGCCACCGCGATGATATGCGGCCGCGTATCCGCCAGCTTACCCGTGCTGCTCACGACTCACTTTCTCCTCTGCCTGCTCCAACGCCTCTGCCACGCGCTGCTCGACGGCCCGCCGCATGACGTGATGCGGCCCCATCCCCACATGGATGAACCCGACGCCGACGTAGCCCCGCCACACGTCGTGGCCCATGCTCAGGTCCATTCCGGGGTCCGTGGCCACGTAGCCCACATAGAGGTCGCGGCCGTCAGGTAGCGTCACGCGCGCCTCGTGGAGATCAGGGGAACGTTCAATCCAGCGGATCACCGGCGCTGTGCTCATGGACATATAGCCCTATCTCTACCCTCTACACCCGGTCGGCATGCTGCGCGGCGTGCTGCTCTAGCGCCGCCCTGGCCTCATCAAGCGAGACTCCCTCCGCGATAGCGGTCTCATCGTCGGCGGGTCCCGCGGTCACAAGCGCGTCCCACCTGGCCTCCGTCGGCCCGTCCTCCCGATGGCACACAACGGTTCCATAGGGGCGAGGACGACCGAGACGATAATACGTCCACCAATTCGGCGCCTTGCACTCCCACTCACCCGTCATAATGTCTCCTCATCCGTTGGCACAGGCGCGTCAGCGGTTCCGTCCATCCGCAAGGGACGACAGGTCACACAGACTGGCGCCGTCGTCACTGCTCCCACGGCGGCCCATGTGACGTGCTGCGAGCGGCGCGAGAACAGGTGACCTGGGAGAATAGCGCCGGTGCACTGCGCGCACACTAAGGGCACGGACGCGCGGTACGCCGTCGTGCGCGCCCCATCACTACCGGTCGCAGATCCCACCACATGGCTCTTACGAGGCATAGGCGCTATCCTTCCTCACCCTCGCCGTGTCGCCTCACGCAGCGCTCCGTCGTCGGGCACGCCTCGTGGAGGGACGGCGACTCCAGGCGCCACTGGATGGTGAGGCCGTGGCTCATACGTCTGTCCTCTAACGACGCGACTGCGGCTACATGTGTCATGGTTAGCTGTCACCATCGCTCTGACGCGGACCCCGTTTCTCCCCGCGGCCGTAGGCTCCGCCACGCTTGCTCTGGATATACTCATCCAGCCACGCTTGAGTCGTAAGCCAACCATGCCCTCCAAACCTCTTTGCCGTTAGCCGACCGGCGCGCGCGGCCGTACGCAGCGTCGTGCTATTCGCGTAGCCAGCACGACGCGCCGCCTCGTCGAGGGTGATAAAGTCCACGTCCTGATCCTGACTCATACCACCAGTGTAAAACATAATCACACCCGATTGAAAACTTAATCATAAAAGATTATAATTAGAGGTGTCAGGGAGATAGCTCTGACAGAGAACAGAAAGGCCGGCGATGGCTTCAACATCGCCGGCTGGTAGGTACGGAGGACACGCAATGACACCCGCACCCAGCATCCAGTCTACGGCGACGAGACCACCCACGGCGACCACTTTCAAGCCCCGCGTGCGCCGCCTCGGCGGCGGCCTCTACCTCGTCGAGAGTGCGACGACACCCGGACTGGGCCACCAGGCGACGGCCACGAGCTGCGGCTGCACCGCCGGCCGCTACGGCAAGACCTGCCGCCATCAGCGCCTCGTCGCCGCGCTCGAGCCCCGCTTCCAGGCGTGGTACGCGCAGCGGACGGCCCAGGCTCAGGCGGCTCCGGCCGCAGGTCCGGGCGCGGCTCCGGCCCCTGGTCTCGACGCCCAGCTCGCCGCGGCCGCGCAGGTCCTGGACCGCGCGCGCCGGGCGCTCCTGGACACCGATGAGCGGAGCGACGAATACGCCGGCCTGCTGCGCCAGGTCGATCAGGCCGAGCGCGCCTACGCCGCCCTCGACGCCAGCGCCATGCGGGCGGCCTAGCGATGAGCACCACACCCACCACCACCACGACCACGGCCGTCAAAACCGTGACGCCCCTGCCCCGCGTTGCCGGCGCGGGGCTAGCCGCCCCGATCGTCCACGCGTGCGCCCACTGCCACCAGCTCGATACCACGGAGCACGGCGCACTGTGGCGTGTCTCACCGCTTGCGGCGTGCTCGACGTTGTACTATCTGCACGGCCAGTGTCTAGCCCCTTATAAAGCCGCTCACAACCTCAGAAGCGTTGAAGGGCGCATCCCCACACCGGCGCCCACGTCCCCTCACTAACACGCGCGTTTCAGCGTCCCCCGTATCAACCACTCACTCTCACCAAGGAGACCGACCAATGCTTCAGCACGAACAGCAGCAGCAGCAGCACGCGACGCCTCAGAGCGCAACCAACACGACCGACACGACCGACACGACCGACACGACCGACACGACCGACACGACCGACACGACCGACACGATCACGCCCCCCGTCGTCATCGACCAGTTGTCTGCCGTCGCCGCCATTGACGGGTTGATCCAGGCGCTGGCCGCGCGCGACACGGCCAGCATCGAGGACACCGGCGACTACGAGGGTTTCGCCACCATGGCGATCGGGCTCGCACGGCTGGCCACCGCGTGGCATGGCTATCACACGGGGGTCAAGCAGCCGGCCGGCCGCACCGTGTTGCCCCCGGCGAGCAGCGTGGACGAGTTGCGCGCGGCGCTCGACATCCTGCTGTCGGACCCCGACATGCCCGACCATGGCGTCACGTTCTCGCACGAGAGCGTGGAGGGCTTCGTGTGGGGCCTCCAGCAGG
>JAABUH010001243.1_pt1 | contig 29969 bp, 32 predicted proteins | sample 5559121 | NCBI WGS metagenome assembly JAABUH01 (sample SAMN10711871, study PRJNA513364) | rock metagenome | isolation source: Antarctica rocks | place: Antarctica: Victoria Land, Battleship Promontory nord | collected 2015-12-28
CTTCACCAAAAAGCCTGACTTCGTGGCGCCCGGTCCGGCCTTCGACGCCGCGCAGTGTATGAAGGGCAAGTCGATCCTCTCGATTCCGGTGTCGAGCGCCAACCCGTTCACCGCCAATATCGAAAAGGCGATGGCGGCCGCGGCCAAGAAGGTCGGCTTCAAGTTCAGCACCTGGGAGAACCAGGGCCAGAGCTCGCAGTGGGTGCAGGGCATGAACACGGCGGTCAATCAGAAGGTCGACCTCATCGACCTCCTGGCCGGCACCGACCCGCGCGTCCTCGTCCCGCAGGTCCAGGCTGCGCAGGCCGCGAAGATCCCCGTGATCGCCTCGCACTACAACGGCGTGGAGCAGACGGCCGAAGTTAAGAAATACGCGGACGGCGACGTGCCTATCGACTACGCCAAGGCAGGTGCGCTGCTCGCCGATTGGGCGATCGTGCAGACCAAAGGCCATATGAACGCGTTGGAGCTGATCGCCACCGGCCCGCTGTCGACCGATTCGATGATGTCGGGCATCGACGCCGAACTCAAGCACTGCAGCGACTGCAAGACCAAGGTGATGAATTTCGCGGTGCCGGACTGGGGCACGCGCATCACGCCCGGCGTGCAAGCAGCTCTGCTCGCAGATCCGACCATCAACTACATCATCGTGATCTATGACAGCATGAGCCAATTCGTGGTGCCGGCCGTCACCATCACGGGCTCGCAGGACCGGGTGAAGATCGACGCCTTCAACGGCACCCCCTTCGTGCTCGGCCTCGTCCAACAGGGTCAGGTGCAAATGGACGTCGGCGAGAACCTCGACTGGATTGGCCATGCGCTGATCGACGCCGAGATTCGCAGGATCTGCGGGTTGCCGCTGGTGGCCGATCCCAAGATCCCCTTCTATCTCTTCACCAAGGACAATGCGAAGGATGCCGGCACGCCTCCCCAACTCTCGCAGGGTTATGGCGACGCTTATGTGAAGGGCTACGCGGACCTGTGGAAGCTGCAGTGACGCCCGCGCGGCTCGAAGCGGCGGCCGCACCGGTCGCCCTTCACCTGTGGGATCTCAGCAAGACGTTCGGCGGCCAGAAGGCGCTCGATAGCGCCTCATTGTCCGTCGCGCAGGGTGAGGTGCACGGCCTCCTCGGGCAGAACGGCTCGGGCAAGTCGACGCTCATCAAGGTGCTGGCCGGCTATCACTGGCCCGATCCGGGCAGCCGGCTGCAAATCTGCGGTCACGACGTGCCGCTGCCCCTCGCGCCCGGCGCCTTCCGTCACTACCGGATGAGCTTCGTTCACCAGCACCTAGGCCTCATCCCGAGCCTCACGGTGTTGGAAAACCTGCTGCTCGGCCGGCTCGCCGAACGTCACAGCTGGGCCATCAGCTGGGCTTCGGAGCGCCGCTCGGCTGTGCGCCGCTTCGAACAATACGGCATCGCCATCGGCCCCGACGCGCGCGTGGCCGATCTCGCGCCGATCCAGCGGGCGTTGCTCGCCATTGTGCGCGCCGTCGGCGAGATGCAGGAGGAGAGCGGGACGGGCAATGGGTTGCTCGTGCTCGACGAGCCCACACCCTTTCTGCCGCGGCGCGATGTCGACCAGCTGTTCCGTTTGGTCCGCGGTGTGATCGCCGGTGGGGCCAGCGTAATCTTCGTGTCGCACGACGTCGACGAGGTGATGGAGATCACCGACCGGGCCACGGTGCTACGCGACGGTCGTGTCGCCGCGACCCTCGACACTACCAAGGTTTCGAAGACGGATTTCATCGAGGCCATCGTGGGACGCCGCCTTGCCGCCACCCCGGCGCCCGTGCCGCCGCCGGCGCGCGACAGCAGTCACGCCACCGTCCATGATCTTTCTGGGGGCAGCATCGAGGGGTTCTCGCTGGACGTCGCGGCCGGCGAGGTGGTCGGGCTCACGGGGCTGATCGGCTCCGGCTACGACGAGATCCCCTATCTGCTGTATGGCGCGCGACGCGCCGAACGCGGCTCGCTCGATCTCGCCGGACGCGGCTCGCCCCTTTCCGAGATGACACCGGAGGCGGCGATCGCCCACGGCGTCGTCCTGGTTCCGGCCGACCGGGCGAATGCGGCCGTCATCGGCCCGCTGCCGGTGAGCGACAACGTCACCATGCCGAGCCTCGGCACCCGCTTCGCACCCTGGCTCCTCAACCGCCGCGCCATGGTGGCTCATGCCGAAGAGATGGGGCGCCGCTTTGAAGTGAGGCCGGCCGATGCGACCCTGCCGATCGCCTCGCTCAGCGGCGGCAACGCCCAGAAGGTGGTTTTGGCCAAGTGGTTCCAGATGAGCCCGAAGCTGGTCCTGCTCGACGAACCGACGCAAGGCGTCGACATCGGGGCACGGCAGACCGTGTTCCGCCATATCGCGGCGGCGGCGGCGTCAGGCGCGGCGGTGCTCTGCGCCAGTTCCGACTACGAGCAGCTTGCCGCGATCTGCAGCCGGGTGCTGATCTTCGTGGCCGGGCGCGTCGTGGCGACGCTCGAAGGCGCCGAGATCAGCAAGCAGGCCATCGCCGAGCGCAGTCTCGGTGGCATAGGCCAGGACGGCACGCTTCATGTCACAGGATAGGCCGCTCGATGAGGCCGCGCCGCAGAAGCGCGGCTCCGGCCAGCTGCTCCGCCGTGCCGAGCAATTCGGGCTCATTGTGGTCTGGCTGCTGCTGATTTCGGTTTTCGGCGCCCTGCGGCCCGACACCTTTCTCACCTGGCCGAATCTGTCGACCATTCTGGGTTCGCAGGCCGTGCTCGTGGTCATCACGCTCGGCCTGATCATTCCCCTCACGGCCAACGATTTCGACCTCTCCATCGCCTTCGTCATGACGCTCTCGTCGATGATGGTGGCGGTGCTGAACGTGAACTATGGCATCGGCATCGGCTGGGCGGTTCTGATGGCGCTCGTTTTTGGCGTCCTGGTGGGACTGATCAACGGCATCCTGATCACCGTGTTCCGCATTCATTCCCTCATCGTCACGCTCGGCACCGGCACGTTTCTGCACGGTTTCACGCTGTGGATGAGCGACTCGATGACGATCAGCGGCATTTCGCAGAGTCTGATGAACGCCGTAATCATCGACCGACTGTTCGGCATCCCGCTCGAGTTCTACTACGCGATCGCGTTGGCGTTCCTGATCTGGTATCTGCTCGACTATACGGCACTCGGCCGAAGAATCCTCTTCGTCGGGCGCGGCCGCGAGGTGGCGCGGCTGAGCGGCATCGACACGGATCGGGTTCGCGTGGCCTGCCTGATGGTGTCGGGCCTGTTCGGTGCGCTCGCGGGCGTGCTCTATGCCGGCACTCAGGGCGCGGCCGATCCGGTGTCCGGCGTCTCCTACCAATTGCCCGCCTTTGCTGCCGCCTTCTTGGGTTCGACCAGCATCGTACCAGGGCGCTTCAACCCGTGGGGCGCGACGGTCGCGGTGTATTTCCTCGTGACCGGGATCACCGGCCTCGTGTTCCTCGGCTTCAGCTCGTTCATTCAGGAGATGTTCTATGGCGGTGCCCTGGTGGTGGCCGTGTGTCTCTCGCAGCTTGTGCGGGGACGGCAGGAGCAGCAGTTCTAGGGAGTTTCCGTCATGATTCCCCGTTCGCTCGACCGCGATTTTGTCGGCTACGGCTCGACCCCGCCCAATCCGCGCTGGCCCGGAGGCGCCCGGGTCGCACTCAACTTCGTGCTGAACTACGAGGAAGGCTCCGAATACAGCATGATGGACCGGGACGGCGTCAGCGACGCGGCCCTGACCGAGTTGACCGCTGCCGCAGTGCCGCGCGGTGAGCGCGATCTCGCGGCCGAGAGCATGTTCGAATACGGCAGCCGTGTCGGTTTCTGGCGCCTCCTGCGCCTGTTCCGGGAACGCGACCTGCCGATGACCGTCTACGCCTGTGCGTTGGCGCTTGAGCGGAACCTTCCGGCTGCCGCCGCCATCAAGGCTGCGAACTACGACATCTGCTGCCACGGCTGGCGCTGGGTCGAACACTTCAAGTTGAGCGAGGCAGGAGAGCGAGAGCACATCCTTAAGGCGGTCGAGAGCCTGCAGCGCACCGTCGGCCAGCGTCCGCTCGGCTGGTATTGCCGCTATGGGCCGAGCGTGAACACCCGTCGCTTGGTGATGGAGGAAGGTGGCTTCCTCTATGACAGCGACAGCTACGCCGACGAACTCCCCTATTATGTAATGGCGGAGGGACGCCCGCAGCTGGTCATCCCCTACACGCTGACCAACAACGACCTGAAGTGGGGCACCGGCAACCTCGGCAGCGGAGAGGATTTCTTCGACATCCTGCGCGAAGCCTTCGACATGCTCTATGAGGAGGGCCGCACCGCGCCGAAGATGATGAGCGTCGGCATGCACATGCGCCTGCTCGGTCATCCGAGCCGTGCCTCCGGCCTTGCCCGGTTCCTCGATTACGTGAAAAGCAAGCCTGACGTCTGGATCTGCAAGCGCCTGGACATCGCCCGGCACTGGCTGGCCGAACATCCGTGCGAGGCAACGCCATGATGCATCTCAAGCTGGAGCTGATCACGGCCGAAGCCTTTGCGCCTTTCGGCCAATTGCTGGCGCCGCAACCGCCTGGCCGGCCCCGCCGGGATCTGATCGAGGACTTGCAGAACGGGCGGGCCAGTGCCAAGCCGCGCCTGAGCCTCGCCACGCTCGAGCCGAAAGCGCTTCCCCTGACGGCCGTCGAGATGGAGCGCCATGTGCATTCCTCGCAGGTTTTCGTGCCGCTCGATTGCGCCAGCTACCTCGCACTCGTCGCGCCGCACGGCATCGACGACCTGCCGGACATCGGCAAGCTCCGCGCCTTTCGCGTGCCAGGCGACACCGGCATTAACTACAGGGCGGACACCTGGCACCATCCGCTGACGGCATTGGAACGGGTGGGTCGTTTCGTAGCGCTCACCTTCATCGACGGCACGGCCGCCGACGAACAATTCGTGCCCTTGCCGGAACACGTGCTCATCGCGGCATAGCCGATAACCCTGCCGTGCCGATCACGGCCGAGCGATGTCGAGCGTCGTGCGTTCGAATTTCGGGAAGGAGGGAGGCCTTCCCAGTGGCTCGGCGTTTGGTTTCGAGGGTCAGGCCGGCGACGCGAAGCCAAGCCTCGCCAATCGTGTCGACGCAAGGCGTCTCTCCCGGCCTGGGCCGGCGAGGTCGGTTCGGCTTCGACGTTTTCGCCCGGCATTCACGGCCCCGCACTCCCAGGCGGGTAGCAGAGATCGAGATAGGCTGCTGCGACGCGCTCGTCGATTGCGCGGGGAACCGGCACCACGCAGGCGTCGGCTGTGGCCTCGCCCCGCGCCACCGCTTCCAGGCAGCGCGCCTGCAGCGCGAAGCCGAGATCCATTGATTCGATCGAATTGCCGAGAGGTCGCGGACCGGCGAGGTTGACCATGTGGCCCTCCGCCAGGAGATGGACGACCCGCCCGTTGGTCAGCCTCAGGCTCTCGATACCGTCTCCGGTGCGTTTCGCCTCGAGTGTGGTCGGGTTGCCGATCAATGCGGCGCGGTCGATCTCCCACGGGAAATGTCCCGCATTGACCAGCAAGACCCTGTCCTTGAACAGCAGGAGGTCGCGTGCGTCCAGCACGCGCGGCGCACCGGTCACCGTCACAATAAGATCGGCGCTTGCGACCGCCGCGTCGCGGGCAGGGGTCGCGTAGCCGTCGAGATGAGCCTGAAGCCGCTTGACCGGGTCGCGGTCGATGACGCTGACCCTGGAATGCGCGGCCTTGAAATTGGCCGCGACGCCGCGGCCGCAGGCGCCATAGCCGAACACCGTCACGCACTGGCCGTTGGTGACACGGTTGGTGATCCGCATGTAGGACTCGAGCACGCTCTGGCCGACGGCATGCTCGTTCTCGGCAAACTGCTTGATGGGACTGTCGTTGATCACCAGGATCGGCATCCGGAGTTCGTCCCGCAGCGGCGCAAGGCGCATGCGCCCCGACGTGGTCTCCTCGGACCCGCCCAGGAGTCCGTCGTAGCGATTTTGCCGGAAGAGGTCGAACAGATCGCCGCCATTGTCGAGCAGCAGGTCCGGTTTTTCGGCCAACACTTGCCGTTGATAGGAGCCGTGTTGGTCTGGGTCGCTCGTCGGCTGGCCGATCACCTTGATGCCGCGTGCCCGCACGTAATCCACGGCGGCCGGCTGCGTGGTGTTCAGATTGCCGGTCGCTACTACCTCGGCCCCGCCCTGCTGCAGCACGAGGATCAGGGCCACGGTCTTCGGTTCGAGATGGATCCCGGTACCGATCGTCAAACCTCGGAACGGCTGCGTCTGTTCGAACTCCCGGCCGATCCTCGCCAGCAGCTGGCAGCTGCTGCGGACCCATTCGATGCGGTCATTCATGGCGGCGACGGAGGGCTTGCGTGGCGACTTCGTCTACCGCACGGCCCGCGATCATCACGCCATAAGCTTCTCGCGCCGTCTCCGCGGAGATAAGTCCATCGATCACGTCGTCCAGCACGAGGGTGGGGTCGCGGTCAAACGGATCGCCATAGCCGCCACCGCTGGGTCCCAGCGACGTCAGCCGATCACCGGCCCGCGCCTTATGGTACGGCACCTTGGAGGGAAGTGCCGTTTCGGCGGCATTCGCCGCATCGTGCAACACGAGCGACGCGGTATATCCGTCCGCGCCGCTGTCGAAACCCCACGGCTTGAAACGGTGTCCGTCGCCTTCCAACGAGAATCCGCTGTCCTCGAGAAACTCGAACTCCCGCACCGCGCCGATGCCGCCGCGCCATTCACCGGGGGCCGCCGCGTCATGGCGCAACTCATAGCGGTTCACGCGCAGCGGCAGATGGCTTTCGATGTCCTCGATCGGGTTGTTGCGGGTGTTGGCGTAGAGGGTGTCGACGGCATCCATGCCGTCGAGGCCGTACCGGCCTCCGTAGCTGCCCTCCATGATCTCCATGTGGACCCAGTGCTGGCCCTGGTGCAGGCCGCTGATCGCGACGACGCGCAGGTTGCCGATGCCGGCGCTGACCTGGTGCGGCACGGCTTGCGCCAGCGCCTTCATCACCGTGTCGGCCAACTGGTTGCCGGGGCAGAAGCGGGCGATCACCGGGGCTGGGAAGGTCGGATTCGCCAGCGTGCCGGCCGGAGCCACGATGGTGATGGGCCGCGTCAGCCCGCTGTTCTGCGGGATGTTGCCGTAGATCGTGCTGTCGAGCAGGATCGAGCGCAGCGTTAGCCAGATCGCGCAATCGACCGTGCCTTCGAGCGGCATGTTGATCGGCTTGTCGGGCAGTTGCGGCGCCGTGCCCGTGAGATCGACGGTCAACGCGTCGCCCTCGACCGTGATCGTGACCGCGATCGGCAGTTCGCGGCGGCTCGGATCCGAGTCGTCGAGGTAGCCGTCGATGTGGGTGAGGGCGGCATAGCGGCCGTCCGGCAAGGCCCGGATGGCGTCCCGCATCAGCCGTTCCGAATAATCCATCAGGTCTTCGTAGGCGGCCTTGACGGTGTCGAGGCCATAGCTGCGCACCAGTGCGAGGAAACGGTCGGCGCCGATCTGCGCGGCCTTGATCTGCGCCTCCATGTCGCCGACCACGAGATCGGGCGCCCGGATGTTGTCGCGCAGCATGTGCCAGACCATGGTGTTGCGGCGGCCCGCCTCGAACACTTTGATGGCCTTGAACTGCAGCCCTTCCGCATAGGTGTCGACCGCATCGACGATGCCGCAACTGCCGGGCGTGAGGGCGCCGATGTCGAGATGGTGCGCCGTCGTGACCGAGAAGCCGATGAGCGCTCCGTCGAGGAACACCGGCACGCAGAACCCGACATCCGGCCCGTGCGAAGCGCCCGCATAGGGATCGTTGTGCATGATCACGTCGCCCGGTCCGAGCGTCTCGCCTCGCGCCTTCAACTGCTTGAGAATACCGCGTATGTACCCGGGAATGGGCCCGGATTGCAGCGGCGTGCTCATCCGGCACTCGCAGAGCTGGCCGCCCTCGGCGTCGGTCAGAGCCGTGCCGAAATCCTCCGACTCGCGAATGATCGACGAATAGCTCATACGCATGAGCTTGTGGCCCATCTCGACCGCGATGTTTTCGAGCGCGCCATGGATGACGGCGGCGCTGACGGGATCGATGCGGGTCTTGGCGCCGGGACGACGGGGAGCGTTCATGCGGAGCTCCTGAGATCGAGGATGAGATTGCCGATTCGGTCGACGATCGCTGTGATGCCCGGCGGGATCACGGTCGTGCTGTCGGTCTGCAGGACGATGGCCGGCCCGGCGAAGCGCTCACCCACGGGAAGTCGCGCGCGCCGATAATAGGCGGTGGGTACGGACTGAAGCGTGCCGTCGATCCGGAATCGGCACGGCTCCGTGCGGATCAGCGCCGCCGCGAGCGAGCCGCCGGCGGGGGCCGCAAGAGTGGTCAGTTTCGGCATTTGGCCGGCCCCGCTGACGCGGACGTTGACGATCTCGATCGGGTTCGCCTCGAAAGCGTGACCGTATTCGGCCGCATGCGCCGCATGGAAACGGGCGAAGACTCCGTTGAGATCTCCGATGGAGAGCAGACTCTCCGGAACCGCGACGCGCAGTTCGTAGCCCTGGCCGACATAGCGCAGATCACCGGCGCGGCTATAGGCAACCTGACCCGGATCGATCCGATCGGCGCGAAACTGCTCCGCCAGGGTTGCTTCCATGGCGGCGAAATCGGCGTTGAGGCGATCGAGATCGACGCCGCCGCTCACCTGGAACTGGGTGCGGATCGCATCGTATTTGAGGTCGGTGGTCAGCAGCCCCATCGCCGAGGTGATGCCGGGGTAAGGCGGCACGATCACCTCCGGTATCTCCAGCATGGCGGCGACGGCGGCCCCGTGCAGGGGACCCGCGCCACCGAAGGCGACGAGCGCGAAGTCGCGAGGGTCGATCCCCTTCTGCGTCGTGCGCGAGCGCACCGCATTGGCCATGTTGCTGTCGATGATCCGGAGGATGCCGTCGGCGGCCTCGAACGGATCGAGGCCCATGTCATGGGCGAAGGTCTCGATCACGTGCCGCGCCGCCTCGAGGTCGAGCCGCATGCCGCCGCCGAGGAAATCGCCGGGATCGAGGCGGCCGAGGACGAGATTGGCGTCGGTGACCGTGGGCTCGGTGCCGCCGCGCCCATAGGCCGCCGGTCCCGGGACCGCGCCGGCGCTCCGTGGGCCGACCTTGAAGGCGCCGCCCTGATCGCGATAGGCAATCGAACCGCCGCCTGCGCCGATCGTGTGGATGTCGATCATCGGCATCAGCAGCGGAAAACCGGCAATCGAGGTGGAGCGCGCGTCGGTCTGGGCGATCTCGCCGTCACGGATGATGCCGATATCGGCGCTGGTTCCGCCGATATCGAAGGTGATGAGCTTGCTGCGGCCGGCGCGCTCGCCGATCCAGCCGCCGCCGAGCACGCCGGCGGCGAGGCCGGACAGCAGGCTGAGCGCCGGCCGCTCGGCCACCATCGCCGCGGTGGCGACCCCGCCGTTCGAAGCCATGATGCGCAGCTCGCCGGCCAGGCCGGCGCCCTTCAGCGCGGCGTCGAGGTGGTCGACGTAGCGCCGGACCTTGGGGCCGATGAAGGCTGCGAGCGCCGCCGTGGTGAAACGCTCGAACTCGCGGAACTGCGGCGACACGGCGGCCGAGGTTGTGACGAAGGCGTCCGGCATGATCTCGCGCACGATGGCCGCGGCGCGATTCTCGTGAGCGGGGTTCAGGTAGGAGAACAGGAAGCAGACCGCGACTGATTCGACGGCTTCGGCTCGCAGCTCCTCGGCGGCCCGCCGCACGCCGGCCTCGTCGAGCGGCTCGAGTTCCGCGCCGGTCGGCGGCACGAGGCGGCCGCGCACCGTCTTGCGGTAGCGCCGCTCGATCAGCGGCCGGCTCTGCCAGGGCAGTTCCTGTCGGATCGAATAGTGTTCGACCCGCTGGTGACGGGCAATGTGCAGGATATCGCGAAACCCCTCGTTGGTGATCATCCCGGCGCGCGCGCCCTTGTGCTCCAGCACCGCATTGGTGGCTGTGGTGGTGCCATGGAGCACATAGGCGATCTCACCCGGGTCGACGCCCTGGGCGCGGCACAACTCCAGCACGCCCGTCATCACCCCTTGTGACGGATCGGCGGGGGTCGTTGAGACCTTGTGAATCGCGACAGCCCCGGTCGCCATGTCACCGTAGACGACATCCGTGAATGTGCCGCCGACATCCACCCCGATCAGCTTCATCCAGTTTCACCCTACGTCCTCGAACCACCATGCCGAGCAACCTGCGCAGCAGGCTTGTGGAAGCGTCGGCAACACGTTCAGTCTTCGACCGATCGAGACGTCCGCTTCGCGGCCTTCTCAGGATGAGGGCAGTGGAACCCAATCTCATCCATAAGCCAAGGCATACAGCCCGGCGGCCAGGACCTTGATGCCCGCCACCATGTCCTCCAAGGTCGAGAATTCCTCGGGCGTGTGGCTGCGGCCGTCCTTGCTGCGCACGAAGATCATCGCGACACGCTTGGCCACTGCCGCGATCTGCTGCGTATCATGGCCGGCGCCGCTGGCCATGACCATCGTCGAAATGGATTGCTCGGCTGCGACCCTCTTCAACGTTTCGAGGAGGCCGAGATCGCTGAGGCATGGGGCGTGATCGAAGAGGATGCGGCTCTCGACGGTGAGGCCACGTCGGGCCGCAACCTCGCTGATGAGCTCCTCGTGCAGTTCATAGAGCACCGCCCGCTTGGCCGAATCGGGATGGCGGGCGTCGACCGTGAAGGTCACGGCGCGGGGGATGATGGCGGGAGCGTTGGGTTCCACCGCGACGCGGCCGACGGTGGTCACGGCTGGCCGGCCTAGGCGATGCGCGGTGTTGATGACGCCGCTGGCGATCTCGGCAAAGCCAGCCATCGGATCGTTGCGTAGGTCCATCGGGAAGGCCCCGGCGTGATTGGCGACGCCGGTCAGGACATATTCGGTGTGCCGCATGCCTGTGATGGCATCGACGATGGCCACCGGGAGGCCGGCTTGCTCCAGGATGGGACCCTGCTCGATATGCAGCTCGACGAAGGTGTCGATGTCGGTGCGGCGCGCCTCCGGGATGCGGGCCGGATCGAGGCCGACCGCCCGCATGGCGTCCGCCATGGTCTCGCCTGCGCGGCCGATCGTCGTTTCAGGGTCGCTTGGCGCAATCTTACCGATGATGGCGCGCGAGCCCCAGAAGCCCGCCGTCGCGAACCGGCTGCCTTCCTCCTCACAGAGCGCAAGGACTTCGAGCGTTCGCCGCGGCTGCCCGAACTGATCCTTCAGCGCCTTGATGGCGACCAGGGCCGCGATGGCGCCGAGCGCGCCGTCGTAACGGCCGCCCGGACACTGGGTGTCTAAGTGCGAGCCGGAGACGATCGATGCACCCTCATTGCGGCCCTCGAGGCGTCCCCAAATGTTGCCGACCGCATCACCGTGCACCGCGAGCCCGGCCTCTTTGCACCATCCTTCGAAACAATGGGCGGCCGCCACCCATTCCGGCGTGTAGACCGGCCGCCAGGCACCCGTGTCCGCATAGGCCCCGAAGGCGGCAAGCTCCATGACGAGGCGCTCGACCCATCGCGCATCGATGGCGATCGAGGGGGTTGGTCCAGTCATCGGCTATCCGTCAAGAGGGGGCGTGTTCCCGGCCAGCAATGCAAGCGCCGCGCCGAGTTCGCGCGTTGGCATTCGCCGCCAGAAGGGCAGGGTGCCGAGCCTCATCGATGGCGCGCCGTACTGCGGCGATGTCGGACGCGACGCCCGTCGAGGTCTCGTTGTGAACCACGGCCACCGCCTTGATGCGATGTGCGCTGTCCTCGGCGAGGCGCGCGCCGATCACCGGGCAACGACCGGATAACGCCAACCGCCCGGACGCACGATCGTCTCGATCCCGAGCCGGGTCGCCATCTGCTGCGACAGCGTCGAGAACCAGCCGGTCTCGGCCATCAGCACGGCATCGCCCGGCGACCGCGTGTTGACGAGCGCTGCTTCCCACGCACCGGTGCCGGAGGCCGGGTAGATGATCACTGGCGAAGCCGTCTTGAAGATGGTCTTGATGCCGTCGAGCACGGCTCGTCCAAGCACTTAGAATTCCGGCCTCCGACAGTCGATCGTCGGACGGGCGATGGCGTCCAGAATGAGCAGCGGCACGTTGGTCGGCCCCGAATCCGCAGGAAGTGTCGTCCAGCGTGACGTGAAATCGAAGCGTCCAGAGCTTGTCGGGATCTCTGGATCTTGTATCATCAATCGGTTGCTGCAAGGTGCTGCTCGACACCGTGATGACCCGCATCGTCGCCGTGTGGCGCGCGCCCGCTACATCGCGCAGGAGACGCCGGCGCAGTGTCGCAGGGCTGTCGAAGAGCCTGAGCGCATGATCGTCCTGATGCTTGGCAGCTGCGGTCCCCAGTCGGCGCGGCTCATGCGAGCCCATATGCACGGCAAGAAGCCCGTCATCGAGGCCGCGTTCGGGACCGCCGGCGCGCAAACGGCCTTGCCATCCGACCGCACGCGTTGACGCGGCGAAGCAGAGAGGAACGTCCATGGAAATCGGCGTGCATAAGGTGGCCATGAACGCGCCGAGCGACGTGTCCGAACTGGAGCGCCTAATCGAAGCCGGCACGGTCGATCCCGCAACCATCGTGGCGCTGATCGGGAAGACCGAGGGCAACGGCGGCGCCAACGATTTCACCCGTGGTTTCGCGACCCTGTCCTATCAGCTGCTGCTTGCCCGCTTTCTCGGCTGCTCGCCGGACGAGGTGGGGCGGCGCATCGCTTTTGTGTGGTCAGGCGGCTGCGAGGGCGTGCTGTCCCCGCACGCGACGGTGTTCACCCGCACGACGGGCGGCACCGGCGGCCTGCCGGACGGTCGGCTCGCGCTTGGTATCGAGGTGACGCGCGACATTCGCCCGGAAGAGGTTGGGACGATGGCGCAGGTCGAGGAGGTGGCGGCCGCCGTCAGACGCTGTCTCGCCGCGACGAGCGTCACCGACCCGGCCCATGTCCACTACGTCCAGGTCAAGGGACCACTGCTCACGCCGGGCAGCATCGCCGATGCCGACAGGCGGGGCAAAACCCTGGTGACACGCGACCCCAACGGCTCGAAACCCTATGCCCGCGGCGCCACCGCACTTGGCGTCGCGCTCGGCCTTGGAGAGGTGAAGGCGGCTGATTTGTCCGACGCGATCATCGCCAAGCGTTTCGACCTCTTCTCGTCCGTCGCATCGACCTCGGCGGGTGGGGAGCTGAAGAATTGCGAGGTGCTGCTGTTTGGCAATTCCGCCTCGGCCTCGGGCGCGTTCCGCATCGGACACGCGGTGCTGGCCGATGCCATCGACGCCGACGGGGTCAGGGCCGCGCTGCACGACGCGGGTCTGCCGTTCGATTGCAATCCGACACGCGACGACGCGGCCCGCATCGCGGCCGTCTTCGCCAAGGCGGAGGCGAGCCCGACCGGAGCCATCCGGGGCCGTCGCAATACCATGCTGTCGGACGCCGACATCAACTACGAGCGGCACGCCCGCGCTGCGCTCGGTGCCGTGATCGCAAGCGTGACCGGAGATCCGGCCATCTTCGTGTCGGGCGGCACCGAGCACCAGTGCGCGCCGGGCGCAGCGCCCATCGCCGCCCTGGTGCGGGTGTGACACACTTCGAGACGCGGGTCTTCTGCCTCGGCATGGCAGGCCCGAGCGACGTCTCGGCTTTGCGGCATCTGTTCGACGCCCGCGAGCTTGATCCCGGTCATGTCGTGACCGTGATCGGCAAGACGGAGGGCAACGGCGGCGTCAATGATTTCACGCGGGGCTAATTCACCCAATCGCTCATGCTGCTGCTCGCCGATCGGCTTGGTATCACACCGGACGAGGCGCTGCTCCGAGTGCCCTGCGTGCTGTCGGGCGGCACCGAGGGAGTGCTCAGCCCGCACATGACGATCTTCGCCCGTGTTCCGGCCACGCAGGCTCCGGGCGCGCCAGCGCTCGCCGTCGGCGTCGCCTTCGCGGAGGCAGTACCGGCGGAGTCCGTGGGCCGCATGGCGCAGCTCGAAGCGACCGCGCGGGCCGTGGAGGTCGCCCTAGCCGAGGCGGGCCTGGGCATCGACGAGGTCGAGTTCGTCCAGGTCAAGGCACCCGGTCTCACCTCGGCGCGCGTACAGGAGGCGCGGGGGCGCGGCGCAAACGTCGTGACCGCCGATACCAACCGCGCCATGGCTCTCTCCCGCTCGGCAGCCGCGCTCGGAGCGGCCTTGGCGCTCGGCGATGTGGCGCGCGGGGTGCTGGCGGAATCCGCCATCGGCCAGGACGTGGCCCTTTTCTCGTCACGGGTGAGCGTGTCCTCCGGGATCGAGATCACCCGCACCGAGATTATCGCGTTCGGGAACTCTTCACGCTGGAGCGGGCCGTTGCGGATCGCGCATCGCCCGATGGCCGATGCGCTCGACATCGGCGCCCTGCACGCCACGCTCGACGAACTCGGCATCCCCTCGTTCCCGACCGTTGCGGAGGCTGATCGCGCGCGCATCAAAGCCGTTCTCGTCAAGGGCATGCCGGACCCAAGCGGCAGCATCCGCGGCTTTCGCCACACCATGCTCGACGACACCGACATCAACGCCCAGCGCCACATCCGTGCAGCCCTGGGCGGGGTGGCAGGTGCCGTGATTGGAGACGGCCGCATCTTCGTCTCCGGTGGCGCCGAGCACCAGGGCCCGGATGGGGGTGGGCTGGTGGCGGTGATTGCGGAGGCGGCACGATGACGGAGATCTGGCAAAAGGGGGTCGCCGAGCTCGGCGCCGATTATCGGGCGGGCCGCCTCGACCCAAGGGCGGTGCTCGACGTCTGCCTCGAACGCATCGCGCGGCTGGACCCGTCGTTGAACAGCGTAGTCACGCTCGACGCGGCGGGCGCCAGAAAGGCAGCGATCGCGAGCGTCGCGCGCTGGAAGGCCGGCGCGCCGCACTCCGCGCTCGACGGCGTGCCTATGACGATCAAGGACAATCTCCTGGTCGGCGGCCTGCGCGCGACCTGGGGCAGCGTTGCCTATGCGGACTTCGTGCCGGATCATGACGAGATCCCGGTCGAGCGGCTGCGGCGGGCGGGCGTCGTCATCGTCGGCAAGACCAACGTTCCCGAACTGACACTCGAAGGTTACACGTCGAACCGCCTGTTCGGCACGACGGGCAATCCCTGGAATCCCGCCCTCACGCCCGGGGGCTCGAGCGGCGGGGCGGTGGCCAGCGTGGCGGCCGGTTTTGTGCCAGCGGCCATTGGCACCGACGGCGGCGGCTCTATCCGCAGGCCGGCGTCGCATACGGGGCTCGTGGGGTTCAAACCATCGATCGGCCACATCGCCCGGGGCGACGGCTTTCCGGAGACCTTAGCCGATTGCGAGGTCGTCGGAACCCTGGCGCGGTCCGTGGCCGACACCATCCTGCTCGATTCTGTTCTCGGCGGCCCGGACCACCGCGATCCGCGCTCGGCGCTGATCGCGGTTCCGCTTGCGCCCGATCTCAATCGGCTACGCATTCTCTATGTGCCGCGTTTCGACGACGCGCCGCTCGATCCCGAGATCGCGGCCGCGACCGATGCCGTAGCGGCGGCTCTGGCCGGACAGGGCCATGCGGTCGAGACGGGCGGCATCTTCTTCGACCGGCCGACGATCGACGAGGCATGGCGGATCATCGGGCGGGCGGGCGTGGCGCGTGCCTTTCGCGTGGCCGGCGACCGACTGCGCGGCGCCGGAGGCCCCTCGATTCAGGCCATGGCTAGGGAAGGCGAGGGCCTGTCGGCGGCCGACTATGCCGAAGCACTGGCGACGATTGCGGGCTTCCGCCGTCGGGTCGCAGCCCTCTTCCGGGACTACGACCTGATCTTTACACCGAGCGCGGCGGCATTGCCCTGGCCGGCCGCCGAGGCTTTCCCGCCGGAGATCGACGGGCGGCCCGTTGGGCCGCGTGGCCACGCGATCTACACCGGCTGGGTTAACGTCGCCGGCAATCCCGGCCTCGCATTGCCTCTCGGGTTTTCACATACAGGGCTGCCCCTCGGCGGACAGTTCATCGGCCGGTTCGGAAGCGACTTAGGATTGCTGGCGTTCGGCCGAACGTTTGAAACGGCCTTTGGCCCTGCCTGGGCCTTTCCGGCGATGGCCTCGGCAGGCCCCGAGCGGTGAAGCCCGTGCTTGATCCGATGGACACATGGCTCGGGCACTTCAGCTTTCTGAGCGGCGCCGATCATACGGTCAAGCCGGCGCGAGCACATACATCGTGTGGACGAGGCCGGTCGCCAGGGCGACGTACCACGCGACGACAGCCGCGATCGTCATGGCCCGAACGACCACGCCCGAGGTCGTCAGGCCGGGCGCCTCGACAAAGGTGCGCTGTGGAAAGGCCCCGAAGGCGCGGGCTTCCATCGACATCACCATCATCGAAGCCTTGCGCAGGCTGCCGACCAGCAACGGCATGGAATAGCGCTTCATCTCGCGGATGCGGCCTGCGATGCCGCCCTGCCGCGCCACGCCGCGCACGGCCTGGGCGGCCCGGATCGTCTTGATCTCGTCCTCAATGGTCGGGATGATCCGCAGTGCGATGAAGAACGCATAGGCGATCCGGTAGGGCACCTTCATCTGCGTCACAAGCGCGATCGCGAGCTCCCGCGGATCGGTGGTCCGCACAAAGACCAGCGACGACAGGATGATCGTGTAGATGCGCAGCGCTGAGGCAAGCGCGTAGTCGAAGCTCTCGGCGTAGATCGGATGTCCGGCGATGCGGAAGGCCACATGGGCGCCGGGCAGCGTCAAGGTCTGAATGACGAGAAAGCTTGAGCAGGCGATCGCGAAGAGCCAGGTGCCGCGCCAGATCTCGACGGGTGACAGGCGGGCAAGCACAAGTGCCGTGAACAGCACGATGGCCGTGATGATGATCTGCACCCAGGCGATATAGGCGCCGAAGGCCAGCAGCGAGATGCCGACCAGCCAGGCAAATTTGCTGAGCGGATCGAGGCGGTGAAAGAACGAGGTTCCGGAGCGGAACTGGAAGACCGCCGAGCGCCTCATGCCGCCACCTTGCGGGATTTCGCGATGGCATTCACCAGCGCCGGCACCGAGAGCGTGGGCCTTACCGGCCCTGCGGGGTGAGCGGCAGCGAGGCGCCAGCTGATGTCGAATATAGGTGGGGTTAGCAGCCCACCTTCCGCGAGCAGCGCTTCGTCGGCGAACATGGTCTCGGGCGTGCCGTCGAACAACAAGCGCCCGCGGCTCAGCACCATGACGCGATCGGCCCATTCCGCCACGAGCCGGACATCGTGAGTGATCATCAGGACGGTGGTGTTGTAGCGCTCGCGCAAGCGCACCATCAGACCCATGAGCAGTTGAGCTCTCTCATGATCCTGGCCGATCGTCGGCTCGTCAAGGATGAGGAGATGCGGCTCGAGAACGAGCATGGTGGCCACGCTCAAGCGTCGGCGCTCGCCGAGGCTGAGACTAAAGGGCGAGCGTTCGGCGTAGCGGGCGAGGTCGACGATGCCGAGCACCTCGTCGACCCGCGTCCGGATCGCATCTTCCGCATAACCCCGCACGGTCAAGCCATAGGCGACCTCGTCCCAGACCCTGTCAGTGACGAACTGATGGTCGGGATTCTGGAACACGTAGCCGACCTCGGCGGAAATCTCCTTGGCGCCGAGAGCGCTCAGGTCTCTTTCGTTCAGGAAGATCGACTTCCGCGGGGCGTCGTTGATCCCCACGACGAGACGGGCGAGCGTGGTCTTGCCCGAGCCGTTGCGGCCGCAGAGAGCCACCAAGCGTCCGCGACCGAGGTCGAAGGTCACGTCATCGAGGATCGGTGCGGCCCGGTCGTAGCCGAACGACAGGTGCTTGACGCGCAGCAGCGGTGTCGTTTCCGGGACCCGCATCGGCGCGGCGGGTGCGGCCGGCATGATGGGCGCCACGCCGATGAAGCGTTCGCCCAGGGACACCGCCTCGGCCACATTGAGCGGCATGTCCCGTGCCGGAAGGGGCACGCCGCACGCCGCGGCAAGCGCCAGCCCGAACTCCGCTGCCTGAGGAAACCAGGCGCTGACGGGCACTGCGTCGCCCTCTTCGGATCGCGCCGCGCGCGGCCGGGAGAAGGCCTCGCGCGGGGCGCCGTCAAACGTCAGGCGGCCACGATCCATCATGACCACGCGAGAGATGCGGTCCGCCAATTCGTCGACCCGATGTTCCACCATCACGATCGTGGTGCCGGCCTTGTGCAGGGCGTGCAGCAGCGCGAAGACGTCGGCCATGCCGGCTGGATCGAGGTTGGCGGTCGGCTCGTCCAGCACGAGCAGACGCGGGCGGACCGCGAGAACGGCCGCGATGCTGACCCGCTGCTTCTGGCCACCCGACAGGTCGAAGATGGATCGGTCGCCGAACCCGTCGAGGCCGACAAGCCGCAGGGCCTCGGCTTGGCGTTGCATGATCTCGGCGGCGGGGCGGCAGAGGTTTTCAAGGCCGAAGCACACTTCGTCCCGGACCCGGGTGCAGATGATCTGGGCGTCGGGATCCTGGAACACCATGCCGACGTCGGTCGCGAAGGTCGCGACCTTCGTGGTCGCCAGCGGGCGGCCGCCGATCGCCGCCTCCCCGGCGAGCGTGCCCTTGAGGGTGTGCGGGATCGTGCCGTTGAAGAGTTGCAGCAGGGTGCTCTTGCCGCACCCGCTCGGTCCAAGGATCAAGACGAACTCGCCGTCATGAACCTGGACCGTGATGTCGTTCAGAACCGGCTCGGCCTCCCCCTCGTAGGTATAGGAGATCGAGCGGAGATCGACGACGACCGGCGACGCGGATTGCTTAACGGTCGCGGGTGTCGTCACATCGGTCATCGTCACGGCCGTCACGCTCAGGCGAGCTTCTGCGTCGTGGTGGCGAGCGGGCGCTCATCGGCTGCCAGCTGGGTGCCGCGGAGCACGCCGGCCCGCAGCAGGGCGAGGGCGATCGGCTTCACCAGGATGATGGCGTAAAAAGCGCCGCTGCCCATACGGATGATGAGGGCGAGCAGGTTGTAGCTGATGCCCATGTCGCCGACGCCGAAGAAATACACCTCCGGAATCTGCTGAAGGATGGGGGCGAGCGCGCCGGAGAGCGCCAGCACCGAAAGCGTCCACTTGCGGTAGCCGTAGAACGCGAAGGCGACATCCGACATGAAGCCCTGCAGGAAGCCTGCCGCGAGCACCATGATGCCGTTCGGGTTGCCGGACAGCACCTGCGCCACACCGTTCATGGTCTCGGCGAGGGTTGCCGCGCCGGGCTTGCGGACAATGTAGCCGCACAGCGGCCCGGCAATATAGAAGCCGCCGCAGATGGCGGCAAACGCCAGAAAGCCGTAGCTGCCCGAAAATGTCATGAACAGCCGACCCAGCATGGCGTTCGGTGTGCCGAGAACGCCGTTGATCACGCCGATCACGGCCATGATCACGATTTCCATGAGCGTGAAGCCCACCATCACGCGGCCATTCCCGCGATTGGTGAAAAACGCCACCGCGGCAAGCGCGACAGCAATGATGGCGACAATCAAATATAGGGTACCGATGCTCATGGGACCTCTCCGCGTAGAAGACGCTCGTCCGTCAGCAAGGGGCAAGTGACAGCTGCACTCGGCCAAGCCGCCTGCGCGGGATCAGCCGATGCGTTCGTCTAAAAGGCTCGGCCAGAATGTTGCTGACAGTCGTCACGACCGACCTCGATCGCTCTCGTGAAGGCGATCTGGCAGAAGACTGCGCAATCATCTCGCGTTTTCAAAGCCTGTAATTTGATCGGGATCGCGCGTCTTTTCCTCAAGCTGCACGAAATCGTCGTTTCCGACGTAAGAAAGGCATGTGTTGCGTGCTAGCTGCGTTGACCGGGCACCCGTCGAACGCCTCGTCTGCTTGGACACGGCAGGCCAAAATTTGGGCAATTCCCTTGCAAGCGCGCCATCGTCATTGTCAGGCCGCCTTGCGCGACGAAGGACGGGCCACCTGTGACGCCTGTGGTTGAGCCGGTCAGGATCACCGATGCGCCCTCCCGGAGCAAGGGCAATGCCTTCTGCACGGTGAAGAGCGTGCCCTTCACGTTGGTCGCGAAGGTGTGCTCGTAATGCTCCTCCGTGATGTCCGGCAACGCCCGGAACTCGCCACCGCCGGCGTTGGCCATCAGCACGTCGATCCGTCCGGCTTCCTCGCGAACGATATCGTAGAGCCGATCGAGATCGGTCAGGTTCGCGACGTCTCCCCGAACTCCGCGCGCGCCGGCTCCCACCCCGGCCACAGCGCCGTCGAGTTCGGCCTGCCGACGCGCCATCATGAACACGCGCGCGCCTTCCCGAGCGAAGCGCTTCGCGCTCGCCAGACCTATGCCGCTGGTGGCGCCCGTAACGACCGCGACCTTGCCCTCAAGCCTGCCCATCTTCGCCTCCTTGGATGGTCCCGGTATGGACTGGCGCTGCATTTTTAGCTAGTACACACCTAAAGGTAAGTGTAGGAGCGGCGATGAACGCGATCGAGAAACGCTGTGGGCTCGACGTCGCGCTGACGGTGATGGGCGGGAAGTGGAAGCCCTTGATCCTGTACTATCTCCAGTCAGGTCCGAGGCGCTTCGGCGAGCTCAAGCGGCTGGTCGTCGGCATCAGCGAGAAGGTGCTGATCCAGCAATTGCGCGAGATGGTCGCGGCCGGCGTGCTGCAGCGGCTCGACCACCAGCAGGTACCTCCGAAGGTCGAATACACGGTGACGTCCTTCGGCCTGACCCTCGTCCAGGCGCTCCTGCCGTTGTGCAGGTGGGGGACAGAGCATCGAGCCCGGGTCGAAGCGCTTGTTTACGCACGCTCGACGGCGGGACTTGACTGAGCGGCTCAGCTTCTCCTCACGATGGCAAGCCACAGTGGCCCTCGTCCATCGCCTCGGCGAGCCCGTAAGAGATGCCCGCGCGGACGCGGATCATGGCGTCCTTGTCGATGCCGACCTTCATCGCGATCTGGTCGGCTGTCCGGAAACCGATGCCGCGGATGTCGCGCGCGAGGCGGTACGGGTTCTCGCTGATGACCTGAACCGCATCGGCACCGTAGGTCTCGAGGATCCGCACCGCCCGGGAGATGCCAACCCCGTTCGCGTGCAGGAACAGCATGATCTCGCGCACCACCTTCTGTTCGGCCCAGCCGGCGACGATGCGGGCCGCGCGCTTGGGGCCGATGCCGCCCACCTCGCGCAGCCGATCGGGCTGCTGCTCGATTACGTCGAACACCTGCTCGCCGAAGCTTTTGGTCAGCCGCTCGGCGTAGGCTGGCCCGATGCCGCGGATCATGCCGGAGCCGAGATACTTCTCGATGCCCTCCAGCGTCGTGGGCGGGCTGGCCTTCAGGTATGGGGCCCGGAACTGCAACCCGTGCTCGCGGTCGTTGGTCCAGCTGCCGACGGCCTGCACGAACTCGCCGGCCGAGATCAGGGCGGCATGGCCCACGACCGTCACGAGGTCCCGCTGGCCGCGTGCCTTGACCCGCAGCACGCAGAAACCGTTGTCGGGATTGTGGAACCTGACCCGCTCAACCAGGCCGGCGAGGTTTTCTGTGCCGGTCTGATGATCACGGGCGGTGAGAACCGTCATGGTGTCAATGGCGCACGAGCTGCCGAAGGCGCAAGGCTGCCCGTGGTCCGAAAAGCGTGACACAACGAAAGGCAGCTTTGGTGCCGCTCTTCAGCCGGCCTCTTCGAGAATGACCCGGATGCTCCTATCCTGATGCCGAGGGGAACGGAGGAGCTGGCATGGTGCGGCGCACGGCGCTCACGAGCGAAAACCTGATCGCCCTTGGGGTCGAGAGGTTGGCGAAAATCATCTTGGACGAGGCGGGTCGCAGCGCTCTGTTCAAGAAGCTCGTCGCCGCCGCGCTCGCGGGTGCAGAGGGGCCCAAGGCCGTAGCCGCTATCGTCGACCGGCGTCTTGCCGGGCTTGAGCGAGCCCGCGGCTTCGTTGATTGGGAGAAGAAGAAGGCCTTCGCGGCCGACATCAGGGGAATGCTGACCACCATCACGGACGAACTCGGAGCGGCCGACCCGGGCGTTGCGGCGGATCGCGTGGTCCGCTTCTTGACCTGCGCGGAGCACGTGTTCGAACGTATCGACGACTCCTCGGGGCATATCCAGACCATCTTTCACGACGGCGCCGATGCCCTTCCGGATCTCGTGGCCAGGATGCCGGAGGAGGACAGGACCGCGCTGGTCGGGCGTCTGATCCCGCTTCTCGCCGCCGACGGTTACGGCCTGATCGAGGCCGCGGTCCATGGCACGATTCCCCTTCTGTCAGGAGCTGGTCTTGCGGAGATCGACTCCAAGATGGTGAGCGCCATCGAGGAGAGCGGCCCCTCGCAAGGCAACGCGCGCCAAGACTGGGAGCGCCTCGGCCGCCGCGACCGCCTCGTCCGGGCACGGCAGGCCGTCGCTGACGCGAGGGGCGACGTGGACGCCTTCATGGCTTTGGGCAGCGAACGCCCGGACGGGCGGCAGGATCCCATGGCCATCGCAAGTCGCCTGCTCAACGCCGGACGGCCCGCAGAGGCGCTCGACTGGGTCCGTCGGCCGGCCCGCCGCGGCATTCGGGCCATGAGCGCAGCGGACCTCGCCGACTATTCCGTAGGAACCGATCTCTCGGATCGCGAGCGGGTGCGGCTGGAGATCCGCATCCTGATGGCGCTCGGGCACAAGAGCGAGGCGCAGGACCTGCGCTGGCGCAGGTTCGAGGCCTATCTCGATGCCGAGATCCTTCGCGAGTATGTGGCCCACCTCGGCGAATTCGAGGAATTCGAAGCGCTGGATCGCGCCTTCGCCTACGCCGCGGTGCACCCCGATCAACACCGCGCGCTCGGCTTCTTCCTGGAATGGCCTCGCCTGGACCTTGCGGCAAAGCTCGTTCTGGTCCGGCGCGACACGTGGGCCGGACAGCACTACGGCTTGCTGGTGCCGGCGGCCGAAGCCCTGGAGCACGATCACCCGGTTGCGGCGACGGTTCTCTACCGCGCTCTGCTGGACGACATCCTTACCCGGGCCCGTTCACAGGCTTACGGCCACGCAGCCCGCTATTTCGCCAAGCTCGACGACCTCAGCACCGAGGATCTCGCCGCATCGGGTGTCATCGACCACGAGGCATATCGTGCCGGCCTACGCCGCTCGCCCGGTCGAAAAGCCGGATTCTGGAGCCTTGTCGAGAGCAATGGCAGAGGCCGAAGCAGAAGCCAGCGCGAGCACTGAGCCGAACGTCCGGTTCAGGGCGAACCGCCAATGTCTTTTCATGGCGCATCCTCGCCGCAGCAGGACTTACGGCTGTTGCCGAAGACGAGAAGATCGACCTTTGGTTCAGCCCTGCTCGCGGTCGTAGTAGTCCACCGTCGTCTCGGCGCGGAATATCTTCTTTATCCCGCGCTTGCCCGCTACGACGGACACCTTTCCGGAATCTGGATACTCACATGCATCAAGGTCCGCGACTGTCGAAATCGCGAGGTAACGCATCGGCGTCGCGCCCGTGTTGACGATCTGATGGGCCACTTCGGGACCGCCGGTCGGGCACGCGACCACGTCGTGTGGGCGAAGCGGATAGCTCTTGTCGCCGAACCGAAGCTCGCCTTCGCCTTCCAGAATGAAGAACATCTCCTCTGCGCCATGATGGTTGTGAAAGGGGCACTGAACCTTTCCGGGTGGCAAAACAGTGAGATTGTAGCCGAGATCCTTGGCACCGATATGAGCGCCGATTAACGCGCGGCTCGACGTATAAAGGCCGTTCTCCTCAACGTCGTCGAACTCAATCTCGTCGAGGTTCATAATGGGCTTCGCCATTACCATCTCCTTGCCGACGCTGCGTATTCCGATGAAGCCGGCCGGGTATTCCGATTTCAAGCCGGCCACCATTCCGACTTGAAGCCGGCCACCGTTCCGATCTGAAGCCAGCCACGGCGACGGTGCTCCCGCAGGTCAAGGATGAAGGTCGTGTCGTAGGCGGTTCAGGTCAAGCCGGCTGGTCGGCGGGCCGCTGTTTTCGCAGGCTGTCGCCCGACAGTTCGATCCGGTAGGCGTTGTGGATGAGGCGGTCGAGCACGGCATCGGCCAGGGTCGGAATGCCGAGCACCCACAGCATGCGGCGCACCAAGGTCGCGCTCGTGTACAAGCGAACCGGCAATCTTCGAGCCTGGCAGCTTCTGCTCGGACATATCAAGCCGGAGAGCACGGTCCGCTATCTCGGCATCGAGGTCGACGACGCTCTTGTGCTCTCAGAGCAGACCGACTTGTGATCACAGCCGCGGCGGCCGAACACCGCCGCGAGCGACCGAGTCGAGTGGTAGGCAGTCCTTCGCCGCGCAACAACCTTTGCCAATAATTCCTATCCTATCAGGGTGGGGTCAAGCCTCCAGGCTACCCGCACGGACGACAAGGTGCATGGCTTGCGCTGTACTGGTTGCGCCAAGGCGCTTGCGGATACGGCGCAAATGATTCTCGATCGTGCGCTCGGACAGACCCAGCATGAGAGCAATGTCGACTTGTCGGCGGCCCGAGGCGACCCAGCGCATGACCTCCAGTTCGCGATCGGAAAGGTGCGGTATGGGTGTGGGCGCATTCGGGCCGGCAAGCCGCTGAGCCGCGTAGAAGGCAGCGATCGCAACCAGGGTCAGCGCCGATCGGGTATCAACTGTGCTGTCGATCGCCGGACCGCCGAAGCTCATCGCGCCAATCAGCCCGGCATGGCCGAACACCGGCACCTGCAGCCCATGGATGCCCGGTCCACTCGGCCGGCGCACTATCCGATAGGCGTCGTGACCCGGCTCGCCCGTCTTTGTCCAGAAAAACGGGTGATCGGTCTCCAGTACATGCCGATTGACCGGGCAGCGGGCCAGGTAGGTTTCGGGATCGAACTCGCTCCCTTCGCTCACCCAGTTGCCCTCCATCCACAGTAACTGCTCGACGATACCGTCTCCGGAAAGCGGCGCGGCGTAGAGGATGAAGCGGTCATACCCCAGCGGACCGGCAAACGCGCGAACCGACCGGCGAAGCGCGTCCATGTCCGCTCCCCGTTCGATTGCGACGATCGTCGCAGCCAACCCGCCCATCCCCGCCGCACCCATTGTCAGCCTTCAGCGACCTCTGCGAGTAAGGTTTCGGCGGCAAGCTTACCCAGGGCATTGGCGGCAAGCGGGCTGGCCCCGGTCATCAACTTCCGATCCTTATGCGTGGCATCGTTTGGCTCAGTGTTCAGGATCGTGACACCCATCTCCTTCAGCTTCTCACCGAAATGCCACGTGAGCTGTCCGGGCATGTAGCCGATGTCCGGGATCATGCAATCAGTCGTATCGGGGAAGGCCGTGATCGAGTAGCCCGTGAAGGGAAAGTTGCCATCGTCTTCTTTCGCGGCGCAAGCCAGGAAGGCAGCGGGGCCGTGACAGATCGAGATGATATGCCGATCGGTATCGAAGGCCCAGCGGATCACTGCCGCGACGTCCTTGCTGAACGGTAGGCCGGCCAGGGGGCCGTGTCCGCCGGGAATGAACACGGCAGCATAGCCGTTGTTCGGATCAAGGCTGGCAACCACATCGGACAGCTTCAGCGGCTTCTGAAACTGTTCGAGATAGGCGCCGTGGAATCCGGTGATTGCCTCGTCCTCCTTGGGCATCGCCCAGAACTCGAACTTCACCGGATTGCCGGAGACGGTGGCGATGTCGAATTCGAAACCAGCCTTGTGCAGGTGGTACATCGGCACCAGCGTCTCGACCGGATGGTTTCCGGTCGAAAATAACGTGCCGTTCTCGGTTTGCAGGTAACGCTCATCAGTGCAGATCACCAGGATGCGACGTGTGCCGCGGTAGAGTTGTGGGTAGTAGGCACCTTCCATGTTGCTCTTCGGGCTGGTGAACTGATTCAGCGAGAAAGGCGATGGAAAGAAGGCGTTGAACTCCGCCTCGTCAGGTTTCGGTTCTTTGCTGAGTGGCAAGACGTGCATTTTCGTTTCTCCTCGATGAGCGTGGAGATAAGCTTCCTCCGGCTCAGGGAAATGGGGGATTTCCCTCAAAGCTGACGGGTAATCCGTATGCAGGTACTTGAATGCCGAGCGGTTCGGCTTCCAGGACAAAGGCAAGCCGGGCTTGTCTGCTAAAGGCCATGCCCACGGCTGTAACGACGTCCATGGCGGCTTCCAGGTCCTCGCGTTTCCGATCAACGGCAAGGGATCGCTTTCAGTCGACTTCACTCAGCGCTGCGACAATGTCCCGACCTCGCTCTTGGGTGAGATCCGCCTACAGCCGTGACGCGAGCAGATTAGCGCTTCCCACCTCCGGCGCAACGTACGCGTCCGGCGAGGGCCGCGGTCAAGCTGCGAGGGCCTGAGTTTCGGGGGGTGACCAGTTCCACGGCAGGAGTTCGCTGACGCGCTGGGCCGGATGATCCGGCATTCGGCCCAGCTCGTCCGCGAGCCAAACGCGCGGATCGATCCCGTTGATCTTGGCGAGCTCGATCAGGGTGTACATGGCGGCGGTGCGACGTCCGCCGGCGTCGGATCCGGCGAAGGTCCAGTTGCGGCAGCAGACCGCGATGGCCCGGATGCCTCGTTCCGCGGCGTTGTTAAAGGGCATGGTGCCTTCGGCGCCCTCGGCTCAGTGACGGTAGCTACCAACTTGGATAAGCTACTGAAGCCGGGATAGGGGCGTCGGGAGCACGAAACGGTGGCAGGCCGTCCTTTCGATGAGCTGCGAGCTCGCGTTGTTACTTGGCCGCCCCTACGACTTGCCCGGCTGCGCTGCGAGCGCGGATCCGTAGATGTCGTGCAAGCCATCGGCTCCCTGAAGACTGGAGGGCATGGCATGAAGATCATCGGCATGGATATCCACAGATCGTTCGCCCAGGTGGCGATCCTGGACGATGGGAAGATCACCAAGCAGTTGCGGGTCGAACTCACCCATGAACCGCCCCGGGTTTCCCGGAGGCTCCTGATCTTGTGAGATGGAGCCCATGACTAAGCGAACACCGCCATTTTCCCCAGAGGTCCGCGAGCGAACGGTCCGGATGGTCCAGGATCACAAAGGCGAGCACAGCTCGCTCCATGCGACCATCCAGTCGATCGCGGCCAAGATCGGTTGCTCGGGAGAAACCCTGCGCAACTGGATCCGACAGGCCGAGAGCGACAAGGGCGTGCGGGCCGGCCCGACGACGGACGAACGCGAACGCATCAAGGTGTTGGAGCGTAAAGTCCGCGAGTTGCGCCAAGCTAACGAGATCCTGTGCAAGGCCAGCACGTATTTTGCCCTGGGGGAGCTCGACCGCCGGTCGCGGCCATGATCGCCTTCATCGACGATCATCGTGAGGTTCACGGTGTCGAGCCGATCTGCAGAGTGCTGCCGATCGCCCCGTCGACCTATCACGTCCACGCCGCCCGGCGGGCCGACCCCGCCAAGTTGCCGCCGCGGGCCAAGAGCGATGCTGTGCTGGTGATCGAGATCCGACGCGTTTTCGAGGCGAACTTCTGCGTCTACGGGGTCCGCAAGGTGGGCGGCAGCTCGGCCGCGAGGGCATCGACATTGCCCGCTGCACCGTGGCGCGGCTGATGCGCATCATGGGGCTGCGGGGCGTCGTGCGGGGCAGAAAGGTCCGCACCACAGTGCCCGGTCCCGCGGAGGGCGGCTTCGTCTACGTGGCCTTCGTCATCGATGTCTTCGCTCGGCGCATCGTCGGATGGCGCGTTTCCCGAACCGCCCATGCCGGCTTCGTGCTCGACGCTCTGGAGCAGGCCTTGCACCAGCGTCGCCCCATCGAGGGGAGCGGTCTCGTGCATCAAAGCGACAGAGGTTCGCAATACATCGCGCTGCGCTACACCGAGCGGCTCGTCGCGGCGGGCGTCGAACCTTCTGTCGGCAGCGTCGGCGACTCCTATGACAACGCGCTCGCCGAGACGATCAATGGCCTCTACAAGGCCGAGGTGATCCATCGGCGCGGTCCATGGCGGTCCTTCGAGGCCGTCGAGTTTGCGACCCTCGAATGGGTCGACTGGTTTAGCACCCGTCGCCTGCTCGAACCGATCGGCAACATTCCTCCCGCCGAGGCTGAAGCCGCCTACTACGCCGAGCTTGAGGCCACCCCGATGGCGGCGTGGGAACCAAGCCAACCAGCCTCCGGAAAGCCGGGGCGGTTCAGTGTCCGTCAAACTAAAGGACACTGCTGGCGAATTCTGTGTTGTCCGTTTCTCCCATTTAGTTCAGGGCGGGAACAAAGGGGAGCGCGCCAGGTGCCCGAAGTTTTCAACAGCCTCGGACGTAGCCCCGGACGTTTGTTGAATGCTGCGTTGGCCTGGGACTCACAACGCTTTCAGCGCCCGCGCGACCGCGCCCAAGACAAAATCCGCGTCGATCGGTTCCTTGGAAAACCATCTCCGGTAGAACAACGGACCGACTACCGATGCTGTCAGCTCGGCAGGGGTCACACCCGACGGCGCATCTCCGCGCGTCTGGGCGCGCTCGGCGACGGTCAGAAACGGGGTCATCAACGCGGCGTGGAGACCAGCATGAAGCGTCGCGAGTTCGGGATCGCGCTCGGCTGCGTCGATGATCGACGGCAGGATTGCGGGCCATTTCGCCGAACGAAGTTGCTCGGCAAGGTTCGAGGCGAGCGCTTCCAAGTCACCCTTGATGCTGCCTGTATCGGGAACCTCAGGAGGCGAGCCCATAGTCGCGCACGCGGCGAGCAACAGCGCTGATCGTGAAGGCCAATGACGGTAAATCGTCGTCTTGGACACGCCAGAACGCCGGGATACCTCGTCCATGCTGACACCGCCAATGCCTCCCTCAGAAAGCGAGGCGTAGGTCGAGGCGAGCACGGCCTCCTTTGACCGTTGAACTCGCTTGTCGGTTACGTCGGCCATCTCGGGCGATTCTCCTACGCGCTCCGGCTTGACTCAAAACAGCACTGGACCGTATCGTATCGATCATCGACACAGTATCGTCATCGGCGGTCCTGACGCAACGTGAAAGCCCGCATCCAATGAAGCTCGCATCTACCAGGATAGTCACCAAAGACGTTCCCGCGCTCGCCCGGTTCTACGAAGCCGTCACCGGAATTGCTCCGGTTGGAAACGAGGATTTTGTCGAGGTTCGCACGTCGGGCAGCGTGCTCGCGATCTGTAGTGAGCGCTCGGTCGTGAAGGACAACGCGAGCGCAGCGGTCGCGGGAGAGAACCGCTCGGTGATCCTGGAGTTCGAGGTTGAGGACGTTGATGCCGAGCAGGCGCGCCTCCAACCGATGATTGGGGAGTGGGTGCTGGAACCGACGACCCAGGCATGGGGCAATCGTTCGATGCTGTTCCGCGACCCTGAAGGCAATCTGATCAACGTCTACGCGCCTCCCAAGCGGTAGCCGGCTGACGCGGCGCGGCATTTCCAACAGCCCTGGCGTTTGACGAAGTGGCATAGACGGCGACGACCGTCTCTCGTCCCGATAACAGGCGCGAGAGCACTCGCACGGGCAGGAAGAAGCCGGGCCGGCAGGCGATCCAGCGGCTGCCGTCGGGCTATAGGCCGCCACCGGGCACGATCACATGCACGTGCGGATGGTGCGTCATCGCCGACCCCCACGTGTGCAGCACGGCCGTCAACCCGATCCTAGCACCGAGATGCTTCGGGTCGGCCGCGATCGTGAGGAGCGTGTCGGCCGCCGTCCGGAACAACAGGTCGTAGATCACGGCCTTGTTGGCGGGACCTCGTCGCGAGCAACGAATGCGTGTAGGTCAGCTCAGAAAGAAGGATGATGAGCTGGGCCCATCAAGGCAGCCCTCGATCAGAATTTCACCGGCGGCCCAGAGACCGTCTGCAAGCCTTCGGTCACTTCTTCTTTCCCCCGCCCTTGCTCCCGCCCTTGGGCGCCTGTGCCAGAGCCGAGCCGGCTACACTCTTCTCCGTCTTGGAGGACGAAGAGCTGCCGAGTTCTTTTCCAGCGCCAGAGGCCGGCTTCTTTCCTGTAGTCA
>JAABUH010001244.1_pt1 | contig 29966 bp, 27 predicted proteins | sample 5559121 | NCBI WGS metagenome assembly JAABUH01 (sample SAMN10711871, study PRJNA513364) | rock metagenome | isolation source: Antarctica rocks | place: Antarctica: Victoria Land, Battleship Promontory nord | collected 2015-12-28
CGGATCGTGGCGGGGTTGGTCAACCGGCGTGTGGCGCAGAGGCCCTTGAAGACCTATCCCGTCGCTTAAGCGGAGGGCGGGCGACCCGCCAACACGCCGCACCTACTGCTACGCGACAACTCTAATGATTACCAATTTAGTGTAAGTAGGCTTTTTGATTGGGATTTACCGGCTGTTCTAGAGTGCATGAGTCCACTGAATGCGAACGGCCCTTACAAATATGGAGATGTATTCGGCTACATGTATTTCACAGCCATCGAAGACCGTTTCACAACCATTTGGCTAATGTGGTTCTTCAATTCAGTGTGTTTTTTCGTCTCTACCATACAGCCTGGTATTGTGTTGCCTAAAGCCCGAGAGCTGTTCTAGAAACTTTCGTTCTTTCTTGAACTACTGGCTACGCTATAAAGCTGGCTTGTTGCAGCTATGTTGCATAAGATCCATTATGGAAAACAGCCCGGCTCCTCGTCTGAGGGCTGGGCCTGTTTTCTTGCCTGTGCCTGGTTATATCGGGCGTCTGCTCTCAGAAGCTAGGTGCGTGGCTACTTTGGCCCATTCCAGCGGGATGGCGTTCCATTTGGAAGGATTGGTCGCCCGCACTATCCGCGACGGATGGGCGGAAGAAAACAGCGCAAAGCCCGTGCTCGCTAAATAGGGCTGGGCGCGCATGGCTTTGTGGCCTACCAGGACGACGGCACGCAGAGACGGTAGCAGCGCTATCAATTCACGAACATGGCGAATACCATCCTGATGCTCTGCTGGGGTGATCCTTATGGTGCCGTTCCACGCGGGAATCACATTCCAGATCACGGTTTGCTTTCTGGGCAAGCCTGCCTGCTGCATGAAAGAGAAGATGTTTTCGGCGGTGGGGTCGTCATTGTTGCGGCTGATAAAGCCGGAACCGGCCCTTTTACCTTCGGAACCGGGCGCTGTCATGGGGCCTGGCTTTTCCAGGAGAAACAACGCTTGTGCTTGGATACCGCCATCGAGGGGATCGAAATAGGGAACCTGGACCTCCGGCGCTTGGCCGGCTAGCTCGGCAGCATAGGCTGTCAGGGGGGCAATGTGCGGCAGATCAAGCATGGCCCGGCGGCGCTCCCGCACGTCGGAAAGACGCAGGGATCGGGGCGCATCATCGTTTTGTGAGTCAATATCTGTTGGCATTTTGGCTCCGGTTCTGTAGCTCTTGGTCGTTGTTGTTATAGATGGCCTCTGCTTGGGGCGGCACGGCTGCAAATGGTGGTTTGCATGGTTACAGCCCAATAGGCGGCGTGAGGCTACCGGATCACGGGCTATGACATCGCTCTTTAGACGTGCGGCTCCTGCCATGCTGCCGACATCCTTTGCCGGCTGCGGCGGTCAGAACGCCGCGCCGCCGACGGTCAGTAAGGCCTCGGCGATCTGGCCGAAAGGCTGGCCGTCCGCCGTCAACTCCACGGCGAAGGGCTGGCGACGGCACGGGCCGTTGGGGGTGATGGAGAGCATCGCCGAGACTTCGGCGCGCGGGGCGGCATCCAGGACCGCGGACGTGCCTTGCCAGCCGTGGGGGCCGACCAGCGTTACCTCCAGCCGTGCCTGTCGGGGGAAGGGATTGCGGACGGTGACACGGACGGCGGCGGGGCCGGGGTGGGGCAGAAATGTCCGGTAAGGCCAGATCCAGCCGCCCCAACTGTCCAGGTCGAAATGCGTCTCGTCGTCGCCCAGGACCATCGCGCGCCGGTGGATGTCTTTGTATTCGCCGGACCACGCCGCGATGCGCTCAAAGAAGGCGCTGTCAGTGTGGAACGGCGGCTGGTGGCCCTGAAGGACGATGTCGGGCCGCCAGGCGAGCAGCCAGTCGCCGCTCTGCTCGTAGCCGTCCAGCAGCGCGCCGTTGCGGTACACATGGTTCTGCGCGAGTGGGTTTTGATCGAACGGCGGCAGTGGGCCGCCGTCCCAGCCCTGCTGGAAGAAATACTGGTCCCCCGTGTGTGCAAACCGCTTGCCGTCGGCCTCGAACCCGATCAAAGAGGCAAACCGGGTATGGCCGCTCATGGGGTGTAGATGGAACGTGTATTCCTCCCAGATAAAAGGCTGGTCCAGGGGCAGGCGGCGGTCCACGCGCGTCGGGACGGGCCAGTCGCACGGGAAGCAATGGGCCGAGGGCGTCTCCAGCAGGTCCGCGAAGTTCTCCGCCGCCCAGCACTGTGTCCCGAACAGGCGCTGGAGCAGCGGGATACCGCAGACATGATCGTCGTGGAAGTGGCTCACCAGCACGACCTCGATGCGGTCTATCCCGAACCGCTCTTTCAGAGCCTCCAGGCTGTGCAGCGAGGCGCGGCGGTTGGCCGGGCGCGGGTAGCTCGTGCTGGCGAGGTTGTGGGCGTCGTAGCCGTAGTCAATGGCTAAAACCTTGCCGGACTCGCTGAGAAGGAACCAGTTGACGCTCTGCGTGTGCGTCGTTTTCCAGACGTGCTCGGTGACGCGCTCCAGCGGGTCCGGCCCAAGCGCGTCTAGTTGCTCCGTCATGCCCGGACGGCCCGCGACCAGGACCCGGAGCGAGTCGTGAAGCTGCGCCAGGGCGCGGTCGGTCTCGGTCAGGATCGGTTCGCCCAGGCTGGGCAGCAGGACATCCGGCGCGTGTTCCCGCAGGCGGCGGGCGGACGTGGCGGCATTCACCGCCCCGCCGAGGTCGTTGTAGTTGTACTGGAGCGGCGCGATCCGAGCGAGCCGGCCCGGCGAGTGGATCGCCTCCCCGCAGCAGACGATCTTCCGTAAGCCCTCCGGTTGCGGCAAGGCGAAGGCCAGCCCGATCTGCGTCAGCGTCACGCCAGGCAGTGGCAGAACCTCGATGTCCAGCCCACCCAGCCGCAGCGTTTCGTGGTCACGGAGGACGCCCTTGACCGGCACGCCCTCGATAGGCGCAAAGAGGTCCCACAGGTTGTCATAGATGATGTAAGTCTCGCGCTCCCGGAAGTGCTGGCCGGGGTCGGCCAAGATCGCCCGCTCCCCCTCCGGCACCCAGACCGGGATGCCCGCCCGCGCCGCCCGCACCGCGCCCGCCGCATGGTCCCGGAAGTAGTGGGTCAGCAGCAGCGCGGCGGGCGGCTTGGGCAGGCCGGCAACGTGATCGAGCCACCGTCCCGTCCCCGCATCCACGACCACGCAGCCCTCCGGCCCGGCCAGGGCATAGACATTGCAGCTATCGGGAAACCGATACACGCCCGGCCCCACCTGTTCCCATTCCATATCCCTTCGATGCCTCCCGCCCTTCGGCCAACGCCGTGACGCCCTATACGCCGCCGTCGCGGCTTGTTCCTGCCTTCCATCACGGCAGTACGCCGCGTTGGTAGGATTGTTCCCCTTCGCTGGTATAATGAGGTGAAATCACACCGCAGGTTCTCATGTCTTCTCGAATGCCGGGTCCGGACTCATATAAGGGCGACAATCTCTCGCCTCAGAAACGTAGCGAGAGGATGAGTCAAGTACGCGCGAAGGATACTAAACCCGAACTCGCCGTGCGTCACCTCCTACACTCTTTAGGCTATCGCTATCGCTTACACCGCCGAGACTTGCCGGGAACGCCCGATATTGTATTCGTCAGCCGCAAAAAAGTTATGTTCGTTCATGGTTGTTTTTGGCATCGCCACGAGGGCTGTCGTCTAGCGAGTACGCCCAGGAACAACAGTAACTTCTGGCTGGAAAAGTTTGAGAAGAACAAGCAGCGTGATGCTAATAACATCAAAGCTTTGCATGAATTAGGATGGAAAGTTCATCTAGTCTGGCAATGCCAATTGAGGGACCGGCAGAGTCTTGAAAAAGACTTGCTTTCGTTTCTCGCTGAGTAGTTTCTTACCGAGAGCGGAACATCATGGAAGGACGCAGGCTAAATGGAAGGACGCAGGCTAATCGAAGATGACGCAGGTTGATTTGACTACCGTCGAACTATTTTCGGGCATCGGCGGGTTCCGAATCGCGGCAGACGCCGTGGGCCTCAAAACCATCTGGGCCAATGATGTTTCTCCGAAGGCGGCAGCCGTTTACAAGAGCCGCTTCGGAAGTGCAGAACTCCACGAGGGCGACATCCGGGGGTTTGTAGGCGACGTACCTGAACACGATGTTCTCACGGCTGGATTTCCATGCCAGCCCTTTAGTAGTGCAGGGAAAAAAGAGGGGTTTCGGGACACACGCGGTCACGCTTTCTCTTCGGTCGTTGAGGTCCTTAGAGCCTGTCGCCCACGTTTCTTCGTGTTAGAAAACGTCAAGCGACTGTTGTCCATGGAGAGTGGGTATCACTTTTCTACCATTCTTGCCGCGCTGACCGATCTTGATTATGCCGTCGAGTGGCGATTGCTCAATGCGATGCATATGGGTTTAGCGCAGAATCGTCAGCGCGTCATCATCATCGGGTCGCGTGACCACGACTCCGCGAGTGGATCGCTATGCATCAACATGGCATCCAGAAGTGACCTTGAGCAATTAAGTGAGAGACAACTTGAGAGCCTGCATCAGCCCGAGCGTTGGCGATGCATCGGTAGCGGGATGACGCGGTACTCGGACTGGGGAGTAGCGAGAGCGGGCAAGTTCCATACTTCGAATCTTGAACATCTGTCCGACGTGATGCCTCCGGTATATTTACATCAAGTGTTGCAAGAGGAGGTAGCTGCTGAATTTGATTTTACCGAGAACACCCTGTTGCGCCTGCAAGATAGTGGTGAGGTCAACCGGTTCTATCAGGGTGTTCAACTTCGCTTCAATCAGGGCGGAGGAGCAAGGATGGGCTACACGGTGTTCGGAACCGAGGGGGTCGCGCCTACACTTACCGGATCGACGAGTAGACACTATGAGAGGTACGAAATAAATGGCCGCTACAGGCGCCTCACGAACATTGAATATGCACGCTTGCAAGGGTTTTCTGATGATCATTGCAGCGTTGCGTCGATCTACGATCAGTATAATTTGTTAGGCAACGCGGTTCCTCCGCCCATCGTAAAATGGGCACTTGGGAAGCTGTTCTCGGAGCGGCCGACGCAGTTGCCGCTGGTCGGGCCGAGGCAATTATGCCTGCTGTGAGTTTTGGGAGTATCTATGGCGTCGAAAGCGGAGATGCGAGAACTTGTCGAAGATAACATCGCGGCAATCAGAACGGACCTCAACAATATGTTGAGAACGCCCGATACGACGCGATTAACCCCTATCTTTGAACGCCTCGGTAGAAGCAGGCGTCTTCCACATTGGTACGAGCAGTTTAGCCAGGACGGATCATTCCCGAACCTTGACGGGAAGACCGTGGGCAGTGTGATTGAAATGTTACTTGTGGCCGTGCTGGAAACGGCGTTCTTATCTGGACACGTCACGAGCGGCCTGACGATTAATCCTGCGCGCGGTGTGGACTTGCCGGATTTGGAACTGAGCGTCAAATCCCCTTCGGAGAACTACTGCACCAGCGAACCCTTTTTCTCGCCATACGAGCGCATCATTGGGAGCGAATACGACGCGATCGTTCTGCTGACCGACTACCAGAAGGCGAAAAAGAGCCGCCCATTGAAGCTTCAAATCTTGCGTGCAACGTATCTGCACAACTCACAACTGGCGGATTACAATTTGTGCCGGATTGCGAAGATGTACCGGTCCATGCTCGCCGAGAATGAGCCGACCCGGCTGAAGAGAATCGTCCGCTTCTTGGCCTATGTGAACCAGTCCGATTGGCGGGCAGGCCAGCTCCTTCAACTTCTTGATGGGGAGATCGAACAGGAACGCATCAAAACCCTCCTGAAGACGATGGAGGCTGACTTTCTGAAAAAGAATAAGGAACGAAACCGCAAGGCAAATGTGCCGCTGCCGGAGTCTGATTTGGCTTCCCTAAAAAGAGTGGGAGAGGTCCAGCCGCCTTTGACTGGCATCGTCGAGGCGCTTGATGATTGGGTCGTGGAAGCCATGAAGGATTTCGGGCGTGCTCCTAACGATAGCGAGTGGGCGCGCTTTGAAGGCAGCAAGCTGGATGGCTGCATCGGCATGAGCTTCGCTTTGCAATGGCGCTTTAACTTCTCTCGCACCTTCACGGGAAAGGAGATCGAAGTCGGTGATCCGGTCGAAGCACTTGAATGTGAATAACATCCTGGGATCGTCTTATGTAAAGCCGCCGGAACCCATGATGCTCCGGCGGCTTCTCTTTGTTCCAGCCTCCACCCCAACCCCCGTATTCTTCCCAATACGGCCCCTGCCAACCCCCGCCGATAATCAGGGCATCTAATCACCCTATCCACACGCTGACGCGAGCGGCGGGGCGAGCCGCCGTCAAAGAAGAAGACCACCATGAAGAACCCGTACCTGGAAAGCCTGCTGTCGAAAATCTCGGACGTGCCCACGCTGCCGACCAGCGTCCTGCGCGTCATGCAGATGATCGAGGACCCGTTCTGTTCCTCCTCGGACCTGGCAAAAGTCATCCAGGCGGACCCGGCCATGGCGGCCAAAGTGCTCAAGCTCGCCAACTCGTCCTACTACGGATTCCGTCAGAAGATCAGCAACATCCCGCAGGCGGTCACGCTGCTCGGCTTCGCGACGCTCAAGAACACCCTCCTGGCCGCTGCCGTCTTCGACATGTTCCGGATTCAGGGGACCGGCTTCGACCTGAATGCTCTGTGGAAGCACTCGGTCACGACCGCGACAGCGGCCAAGCTGATCGCCAAGCGCGCCCGCTACCCGCAGTCCGAGAAGGCGTTCACGGCGGCCCTGCTGCACGATGTCGGCAAGATCATCCTGGCCCGGTTTGTCCCGCAGGGGCTGGCCGAGATCATGGACGCCGTGCGCGAGGAGGGGCTGGCGATGTACGACGCTGAGAAAAAGGTCATCGGGCTGGCCCATCCCGCCCTGGGCGCGTGGGTGCTGGGGCGCTGGGGGCTGCCCGCCCCGGTCGTCGAGGCGGTCGAGTTCCACCACCATCCGACGCGGGCGCAGTCGTCATTCGATCTGGCCGCCATTGTGTACCTGGCGAATGTCCTGGCCCACCGCTCGGGCATCGGCAGTGGCGGCGACTGCCTGATCCGTGAGCTGGACCCGGTGATCCTGGAGTATTTCAGCCTGAACGAGACGGCCCTGGCCGACCTGCTGGAGTCGCTGGTCTTCAAGCGGCTGGAGATCGAGTCCTACGCGGCCTCGGCGGCGTAAGCCGCCCCCACCCCACCCCAATAAAGCCTTCGCAAGCGGGAAAGGGGAGTCAAAAGTAAAGTCCAAGCCGTTCGCCTCTTCTTTTGCTCCCCTCTCCCATTCCATGGGGGAGGGGGCAGCTCTCAACACCATGAACGAAACCACTCTTACCGAACCCGTCCTTTACCGACTGGGCCGCAAAAGCAGCTTCTGGGCGGCCTTCACACCGGGCGGGCACGGCCTGCGCCAAACCTGGCAGCTCGCTGTTGCTGCCCGCAATCGCGGCGGAGCAAAGGTCACGGCCCCGCTGCTCGAAACGAGCGTCCTGCGGCCCCTCGCCACCGTCACCGTGAAGGGGGAAGCCTACCCGCTCACTATTGACTGGCACGAATCGCGCCGGGGCGGGCAGCTCGCGCTGGGCGGCGAGCGCAAACTGGGGGCGGACGGCAGCACTCTCGCCTGGGAAATGCGCTGGCTGCCCCAAGCAGGTAAAGAAGGTGCGTTCCGGGTCGAGATGCGCGTGCGGGCGACACCGCGACGGAGCGGGTCGCTGCGGATTGACCTGGCTTCCCCGCTGTACCAGCCCGAACTGTGGGCCATCCCTGCCGTCACCGCCCTGGGACACAGCGCCGGGAGCGCGTGGTCGGCCTACAGCGCGCACGCCGTCGGCCTGGTGGCTGACGGCGGCGAGGCGGCCTGGAGCGAGGCGGGCGGGTGGACATTAGACTTCCCCGTGTTCCCCTTCGGCGGCGGCAAGCTGATCGTCTTTGGCCTGCGCTTCGGCGCGGCAACGACGCCGGGGGATGCGCGCGCCGCCCTGGTGACGCAATACGCGGGCTGGGCAGGCCAAGAATTGCACCCGCTCCAGTCCGTGCCCCGCCTCGACCCGACCCAGACCGCCCTGCGCCTGACCGCGCCGGACGCCTATGACGTGCAGGGCATGGAGCGGCTATACCTGAAGCCGCCGATCCAGGGCGAAGAAGGCAGCCATTACGCCGGCTTCCCGCACGAGCCGGCGGGGGCGCTGAAGGCATTCTGGGACTGGAACCGGCTTCATGAGACGCCCAATGTCCCGCGCCTGGTCCGCTTCGGCGCGCGCGGCCTGTGCGCGGACTTCCAGGTGATGGGCCGGGGGGAGGAGCCGGAACCGAACAAAGGCGCGTTCTGGGACAAGCTGACATTAGGTCAGGGCACGGACTTCGCGGACGGCCAGACGCACGGCCTGTTGTCCAACGCCCGCCTGGCGCGCTCTTTGTTTGGGCTGCATGAGGAGACACGGGAGCCGCTGCTGCGTCAGTCCGCGCTGAACATCTGTCAGTGGCTCCTGCTGAAGCAGAACGAGGCTGGCTTCTACGGCGGCGCGCGTTTTCAAGCGACGCGCGGGCTAAAGGATGACGGCCGGGTCCTGCCCCAATCCTGCGCGCTGGACGGGGCTGAGGCGATCCGCGCCTTTGTGCTGGCGTACCAGGCGACTAAAAGTGACGTCTGGATCAAGGCCGCCTGGAAGGCCGCCGAGTTTTTGCTGGGCGGGCGTCTGCGCGAGTTCGATAGCCAGTCGCCCGTGGCGGTCGCCGGAGTCGTCCTGTCCCTGCTCGCTCTGGACGCCGAAGCGCCCAACGCGCGCCTGCGGGCTGCCCTGGCCGAATGGGGGGCGTGGCTGCGCGCCCTGCCGCTGCGCGCCGACCTGCCCTCGCTCAGTCCCGACGGCCTCCACGCCGGGCTATACGACTGCGCCCAGGCGGGCTTCGGGTGCTTCGGGCTGACGCGCGACCTTGCTTACCTGCGCTACGCCTTCGCCGCGCTTGCCGCCGTCCCGCCCGCCTCACGCGCATCGAACTGGCGGTCCCTGGCCGCCCACCAGACGGCCCTGCTGTCCCTGGCCGGCCTGGCACCCGAGTCGAAGCTGGACTTCGACGCCCCCTCCGTTACCCTGGACTGGCGCGTCTTCGCCCCCGATCCCGCCGCCGCACCGGGCCTGCGCGTCCAGCCTGCGGGCGGCGACGCGCCGCCCGAAGATAATGGAGGGCGCTGGGCGGACTGGCTGCCCCTGGTCTGCCGCGCGACCGACCAGCTCCTGCTGCTGGTCCTCGCCCCGCCCGCCGTCGAGGCGGTCACGGTCTGGAAGAACGGCAAGCGCCCCCTGCTGCGCGATCTGCGGACGGGGACGCTCGACACCGACGCGCCGCTGGCCTCGATTGCCAAGGAAGGCTGGGCGCGCGTCGGCCTGTTTACTATGGACCCATAAGAGTGGCCGCTTGGCGGCCAAGAACTCACTCCGCCGACGGCGAACGCCCCAGCCTTTTTCAAGGCCGGGGCGTTCCCATGTCTCGCCCGCTTAGTCCCTTGTTCGCAGCAGGGCGAACGCCAGCGCGCCCAGGGCGGTCACCAGGGCGGTGGTCGCGAGCACGTTGAGAGCCTTCAGGCTCTTGTCGTCCGCGCCTGCATCCTCGGCGTCCGCCTGCGCCCGCACCGGGCCGGAGATGATCGTCCCGGCAGCGGCGGGGTAGGCGAGGACCTCCAGCTCGAATGTGGTGTTCGGCGGGATCGGCAGTGTGTGAATGGTGACGCTCGCCTGCGCCTGTCCTTTTTCGAATGTGACCGTGCTGTGGCGATTGACTTCCGTCTGCGATAAGAGCGCGGAGTAATCCGGTGAGCCATTGACGGTGTAAAACAGCGCCAGTGTCACTTCTTCGTTCGGGATCAACCCCGCCGGGAAATTGATCTCGATTTTCAGGATGAGGGTGCCGTTATCGTTACGGATTCCGTCAGAAGACGAAGGCGTACAATAGATGACGCCGATTGGCCAGGGCTTTGTAACATTAGGCGGCGGCTGGCAGGTGGCTGAACTGGCAGCGGATGCCGCGACAGAGTCATTCTCAGGCATGATGATCTCCTTTGGAAGTCTTTACTACAGTTGATGGTTTGCGTGACTTGCTATGGATTTGCCGAACGTGAGTCATGAAAGCTCATCTACGAGCTGAATTAGCTTTGCTCCTTCCCCCTCCTTCCATGCAGTCTGAAACTTTTCCTCACCTAGCTCCACGCGAACGTTGGCGACATTCTCCTCCAAGGAGGCTTGGTCAAGCGGTGAAAGTGACAGACCCATTGAAGCAAGTGATCTTGTAGCCGCCCCGAGCAGCTTGGCCGCCTGTTCGAAGTGGCCCTGGGCCCATGCCGTGTATCCAAGCGTCGTCAAGATCAGGGCGATGATCTCTTTCTCGCCGATCTCCTCAGCGACTTGCAGGCCCTCGAATAGATAGATGCGAGCAGAGGCATAATCTTTTTGATGGCAGGCTAAATCCCCGAGGTTCAAGAGAACGGACGAGAGAGGCCCCAAATCCGTTCGCTTGCGGAAGATTGCCAGACTTTCTTCGTAAAGGGAGCGCGCTTCGGCGTACTGCTGCTGATGGGCTGCCACGATGCCGGTGTTCATCAGCAAAATGGCAATACGCTCCTGGTTGTCCAGGGCGCGGTAGATGGCTAGCCCTTGCTCATAATATGCGCGCGCGTTTCCCCACTCTCCCTGCAATGAAGCCACATTGCCCAAATTATTCAGCATCCCACCGATTCTGGCATCATCGCCCAATGTTCGATAAATGCTCAGAGATTGCTGATAGCGGGAAATCGCGACCGCATAATCGCCCTGCGCTTCCGCGAGGATGCCCGCGCCATTCAGGGCTTTGGCGCGCGCCATAGTCTCTTCCGCGCCGCTCCTTGCCAGCGCCCGTTCCAAAAAGCCCCGGCCTTCGCTGAAGTAGCCGCGCATCCACCAGAATTTCCACAACGCTCCGGCCAGGCGAAGGCCGTTCTCGACACTGCCCGCGTCGGCATGGCAATCGGTAAGGGCCGCGCGCAGGTTGTCGTGGTCCCCTTCCAGCCGGTTCAGCCACGACGCCTGCTCCGGGCTGGACAAGTTCGGTTCGGCCTCCTCCGCCAGAGACAGGAACCAGTCGCGGTGGCGGGCCGACACGGCAGCAGCCTCCCCCCTCTCCGCCAGCCGCTCCCGCGCATACGAGCGTAGGTTCTCCAGCAGGCGGTAGCGCACCTGGCCCTCATCAGGCGTCTCGGCCACGACCAGGGACTTTGCTACCAGACGCGCCAACAGGTCCAGCACCTCCCAGCCTTCCACCTCCGCCCCGTTCAAGTGTTGCCCGGCGCAGACGGCCTCGGCAGCCTCCAAAGACCAGCCTCCGGCAAAGACCGACAGGCGGCGCAGCAGGGTCTTCTCCGTCGGGGGCAGCAGGTCATACGACCAGTCAATGAGGGCGCGCAGGGTCTGCTGGCGGGGAAGGGCGGTGCGGCTTCCGCCCGACAGCAGGCGGAAACGGTCATCCAGTCGGGCGGCGATCTGCTGGGGGGCGAGGACGCGGACGCGGGCGGCAGCCAGTTCCAGGGCGAGGGGGATGCCGTCGAGCCGCGCGCAGACCTGAGCCACGGCGGGTGCGTTGCCGTCGCTGAGGCGGAAGGCGGGGAGGGCGGTCGTGGCCCGTTCCACGAACAGGCGCACGGACTCATAGCCCGCCAGCGTCTCGGTCGGCGGCAGCGGAGGAGCCGGCGGCAGGGCGAGGGAAGAGATAGGAAGGACGGTTTCGCCTGCGATCTCCAGCGCCTCACGGCTGGTCGCCAGCAGGCGCAGTCCGGGGCAGGCGCGCAGGAGGCTCTCGGCGAGGTGGGCGCAGGCGTCCACCAGATGCTCGCAGTTGTCCCAGATCAGGAGCAGGGACTTGAGGCGGAGGGCGTCGGCGAGGGTCTGGGCGAGTGTTCGGTCGCCGCCTTCTTCGGCGAGTCCCAGCACGGCGGCGACTGTCTGCGGCAGCAGGGTGGGATCGGTCAGCGGTGCGAGTTCGACGAGCCAGACTCCGTCGGGGAAGTCCTCGATGACTTCGGCGGCCAGTTGCAGGGCGAGGCGTGTCTTGCCCGCCCCTCCGGTGCCGGTCAGGGTCAGCAGCCGCGTCTGGGCCAGCATCCGCCGGGCCGCGTCGGTCTCTTTTTCCCGTCCGACGAAGCTGGAAAGCTGTATGGGGAGGTTATGGGTGAACATCTCCAGCGAGCGCAGGGGCGGGAAGTCGCGGGGCAGGGCGGGGTGGGTGAGCTGGAATATCTGCTGGGGCTGGGCGAGGTCCTTGAGCCGGTGCCGCCCCAACGAGCGCAGGGACGCACCCCCCGCCGGCACGGTCGGGAGCAGACTCGCCAGTGTCTCGGAAACGAGTGTCTGCCCTCCGTGCGCGGCGCCCAGTAGGCGCGCGGTGCGGCTGAGAGGGGCACCGAAGTAATCCCCGTCGCGCCGCTCGGCCTTGCCCATGTGCAGCGCCGCCCGGACCCGCAGCGCCTCGCCTTCAGGCAGCGACCAGGGCTGGGGGTGAAGGACGATCTGAACGTGGAGGGCGGCGGCAAGAGCGGTTTCGGCGTCTGCGAAGGCGGCATAGAAGGCGTCGCCGGCTGTCTTGAAGACGTGGCCACCATGACTCTCGATGCTGCCTCGGACCAGGGCGTCGTGGCGTGCCAGGGCCGCCCGCATGGCGTCCGGGTACTGCTCCCACAGGCGGGTGCTGCCCTGGATGTCCGTGAACAGGAACGTGAAGGTTCCGGTGGGCAGGTTGTCGTCATGTGGGGCGGACATGGGACCTACTTGTTCGGCAGCGGCGGCAGGCCGGCGCGGCGCAAGGCCCAGTCCAGCACCCAGGGCCACTCGCCGTAGCCGTAGTAGGGCGAGATGTGGCCGCCGCCGAGCAGCTTCTGGATGTCCACCCCCAGACCGGCGGCATAGGCCGCCGACTGGTCGAACGTCGCGTAGTCGTCGGTGTCCGAGGCGATCAGGACCGTTTCGCGCGCCAGGGCGGCGATGCCTGTGGGGGACAGCGGCGGCGGGAAGAAGGTTTCGGCGCCGGGCGGCGCGTCGAGCGGCGGAATCTCGCGGATCACATAGGGAGGCGCGACCAGCAGGACGCGGTCAGCCTGGGGGCCGGGCCGCTCGAAGCCTGCGTCCTGGGACATGGCCGCGTGGCGCATCCAGTTGATCGCCCCCAGCGAGTGCGCCAGGACGGTCAGCGTGGCGCCGCCGGGAATCTCGCCTAATGCTGTGTGCAGCGCCCCCATCCAGGCAGCGGGGTCGGGCGCCATCGGGTCGGGCATCTTGGGGTAGCGGACATCCGCCCCCGCCTCGGTGAGTTTGGCGGCGAGGTGCTCCTGCCAGTGCGCGGGCTTGTTGCCGCCCCAGCCGTGCAGGATGAGAAAGACTTCGGACATGATGTGATGCTCCTGTGTTGTCGTTGCGTAACCTGCCCCGGCCCCTCCTCATCCCAATAAAGCCTTCGCAAGCGAGAAGCGAGAGAGGGAGGTAAGACACAGGCGTCGGCCTTCTCTCCGTTTGGCTCCCCTTTCCCGGCACGGGGGAGGCTTTATTGGGGTGGGGGCTTCCTTCCGTCAAACCACCACGATTCCCTCAACCGCCGTGCGCTGGGCAAATAGGTCGCTGAGGCGGCCCGTCATCGGCCCCGTCGTTCCCACACCGATGGTACGCCCGTCGAGCTGCGTCACCGCCGCCAGCTCGCCCATCGTTCCCGTGCAGAACATTTCGTCGGCCCGGTAGAAGTCCGTCAGCGACAGGTCCGCCTCGGCATGGGCAATGCCCTGGGCGGCGCATATCTCGAGCACCGTCGCCCGCGTGATGCCTTCGGGGCAGGCGACGGTGCGCGGCGTCTGCACCTGGCCCCGATGCACCAGGAAGACGTGCGTGGCGTTCGTCTCAGCCACGAACCCGCGCACGTCCAGCATCAGCGCGTCGTCGGCCCCGGCGTGGTTGGCCTCGATCTTCGCCAGGATGGAGGTCAGCAGGTTGTTGTGGTGGATCTTCGGGTCAAGCGTATCCGGCCCGGACCGCCGGACGCTGCTGGTAATCAGCGTCAACCCGCCCTTGTCGTAGACCGGCGGCTTGTGCTCGGCCAGCACGATCAGCGTCGGCCCGGACTGGTTCAGGCGCGGGTCCATGCCCGACGTGATCTTCACGCCCCGCGTCAGGGTCAGGCGGATGTGGACGCCGTCGGTCATACCATTGGCCGCCAACGTCTTTTTGATCTCCTCTTCGAGATGCTCGCGCGGAGGAATCGCCTGGAAGGCCAGGGCCAGGGCCGAATCGTGCAGCCGGTCCAGGTGCTCGTAGAGCCTGAAGATGCGCCCGTCGTAGAGCCGCAGTCCCTCCCAGACCGCGTCACCGCCCTGCACGACCGAGTCGAACGGGCTGACGCCCGCCTGGTCCCGGTGGACCAGCCGCCCGTTGATGTTGACCACCAGATTGCGGTTCTTCTCATTAAACTGTTGCTTCATCGGCTCTCCACAGTCGGCGTCTGAATGCGATAGGCATAAAGCCGCTCGTAGGCGTCCCGGCACCGTTCATAGACGCCTTGAAGCCGGTCGGGCACGGCGTCCGGCTTGGCTTGGTAGGGGCGGAAGGCGGTCGAGGTCTCGACTTCCGCGTACCAGTGCTTCGCCCACACGCCATCCGTCGCCCGCAGGCCCGGCGCCCAGGACAGCATGGCGGGCAGGAACTCCACGCCCAGCATGGCGCACAGCCGCCGCAGGATCGGGGCGGCGTGGTCCAGCACGTCCCGCGCGTCCAGCACGGGCGGCGTCGCACCCGTCCGACCACGCACCCAATCGAAGATTTCGGCTTGCTGCCCAAAGCCCAGGTCCTCGAACGTCGGGTCGTGGCTCTTTTTCAGGTACGACGTGATCACCTCGCCCGGCTCACGGATCAAAAAGCAGTGCGCCAAACCGCCCAGCCAGTCCCGGCCCATATCCGGCAGCAAATGATGGGTCATGTGCTTCTGGTAGAAGATACGTTTGCCCTCGGGGACCGACCCGGTCAGCCACTCGGCGACCTTGCGCCAGTCGGTTTCGCCCGCCGCGATGACCTCATCGGCGCCGGGATGGCCCCGCCCCGTCGCCTGCAAATAGTGCGCGTACAGCGGCTCGTCGCAGACGAACGTGTCAGGCCGGCTGCCCCAAGCGCGCATCATCGCCGTGGAGATGTTGCGCGGGCCGGACCACATGGCGAGGCGCAGGGGCGGTTGTGTGTTCATGGGTCTCAGGGTGCTCTGTGCAGCGTCAGGGCGGCGGCCTCCGCCAGCGGCAGGGTGGTGTCATTGTACGGCTCCGGGTCCAGGGCGGCGACGATGGCATCCGTCTGGCCGTCCGTCGTGGCATACTGGAAGCCGTGCTCCAGGCGGCTTGACCCTGGCCGAAGCAGATATTTGAAGTACTGCCGGACGAGTTGCAGGCCGTTGGCCTCGCCGTCCTGCATGTTCGTCTTCACCAGGCCAGGCATCCCATTGATGGCCTGATTACCGTTCAGCAGGCCGTCCGCCGAGCCGGTGCTCAGGCCCGGCGCGGCGACGCCGACGAAGATGATCATGACGGGAAATGACCCGTCCGTGCGCGTCGGCCCCTTCGCCAGATAGCCGGTGATGCGCGACTTGGGCGTGGACATATCCTGCTCTTCGACCGTGTAATCCACCGGGAGGCGCAGGCGGAACGCGCCGAACGACCTTTCCGGCTGGAGCTGCGCCAGCAGGTCCGCGTCCGGCTTCCACTGCCCCACGTCCGGGACCCCAGGACTCACTGCCGCCGGATATTTTTTGGCGGGTGTTGTCCTGTGCGCGGCCTTCTTGCCGTGCGCCGGCTTCGCCCCAGCGGGGGCGGCGACGAGAGCGCCTGCTGCCAGGGCAAGTGCGACAGCGTGAAAGAGCATAGGTTTATTCAACAGGATCACCTTTCCGACGGGACCTATTTGCCGAGGCTTACAGAGAATGGCGATGGTTCTCCCAGTCCTCGCGCGTCAGACGCCAGCGAATCTGGCGGAACCGGCCACCGACGTAGGGCACACCGTCGTTGATTTCCACGATCTTCGCCCCCGATATTTCTTTGAGCCGGTGGGACGCCTTGTTTGGCTCGGCGTTGTTCAGCGTGAGGTGCGGCATTTCGAGTTCACCAAAGGCGAAGTCGTTGACCGCAGACATCGCCTCCTTCATCAGCCCTTGATTTTGGTACGCCCTGCCGAGCCAGAAGCCCCGGTTGTCTTCCCCGTCGGGGTACAGGCTGATGATGCCGATCAACAAATCGTCGTTCGCGGATTTGAGCGTGATCGCCCAGTCATATTCCTGACCCGCCGCGATCTTCGGCAGGACGCTTTCAATATGTTGGCGGGCGCCGTCGTCGGGGTACGGCCACGGGATCGCCGCCGACATGAATTGCAGGATTTCCCAGTGCGGGAACAGCCTTTGGCTCTGCGGCGCATCCGAGAGGCGGAGGGGCCGCAAACGCAGGCGGGGCGTTTCCAGGATGGGGATTGCCGGTCTCATGTCAAGCCTCCCTCGTCCGGCGCCGGACGAAATCCGTCAGCAGGTCCGCGATCTCGGGCAGGGGCAGCGCGCTGGTGTCCAGGCAGAGGTGGTAGTTCCGGGCGTCCTCCTCCTCCCGGCCGATCATCTGGCGGATGAACCGCTCGCGCGTCCCGTCCGACCGGGCGATCATGGCGCGCGCCCCGGCCTCGTCGGCGGCCCCATAGTGCTCCATCACGCGCGGGATGCGGAAACTCAGTGGGGCATGGAGGAAGACGTTCACCATGCCCGGATGAGCAGGCAGGACGTGGGCGGCGATACGCCCGACGATCACGCAGTCCTCCTGCGCCGCGATGGCCTTCATCACCTCGGTCTCTGCCTCGAAGATCTCCCGGTCCGAAACGGAAAGAATGGCCGGGGCGTGGTAGAGCGCTTCGGGCGGCCCGGCGCTGATGCCCCGGAGCATCCGCTCCCAGAAGGGCGTGCCCCGTTCCTCCCGCGCGGCCATCTCCGCCTCGTCCACCGAAAGCTGCCGCGCGGCGTGGCTGACGATCTCCCGGTCCAGGCACCGGATTTGCAGGCTGTCGGCGAGGCGCTGCCCTAAATACGAGCCGCCGGAGCCGAACTGACGCGCCAATGTGACGGTGATTCTCATTGTCCCGGCCCTTCCATTCACAGGTGCTCCAGCCGTCCCAAAAACCAGAGCGTGATCAGGAAACAAAGCAGCAGAAACAAGACGACCACGATGCCGGGGACCAGGGCCGCCCAGTCCGGCCCCTGCCGGGGCGGCGCCGGAGGCGGCTCGCACTCCTGCGGCGTCGGCGGTGGCGGCCAAACGCCCCCCTCCGGCTCCGGCGTCGCTGAATCAGGCTTGTCGCTCATCGGGTCCTCTCATGGCGCCTCGGCCCGCTGCGCCTCAATCGCCTGCGCCAGCGCGTCGAGGGACGCTTTCAGTGCCAACACCGTCGCCGGGTCCGTCACATCGCCGCTTTTGGTCACTTTCGTGGTGACGAACGGGACCCGCAGCGACCCGTCGGCGACAACATCGGCTTCCAGGGCGGACAGCGTCAGCAGAAGCGCGGCGTGGGCCTTTTCGCCGCCCCGCGCGGACGGGGAGGCGCTGAGGGCAACCACCGGCTTGCGCCACAGTTCGCCCGACGTGACCAGCCAATCTAGGGCGTTCTTCAGGCTCCCCGGCATCCCGAAGGCGTATTCGGGTGTGCAGATGAGCACGCCGTCGGCCCCGCCCGTCAGGCCGCGCAGGCTTTGGACAGCGGCGGGCGCGTCGTCGCCGTCCAGTTCCGGGCTGAAGTGCGGCAGGTTGCCCAGCGCGTCATAGACCGTCACCTCCATGCCTTTGGGGGCGAGCGAAGCGGCGGCGCGCACCAGGGCCGTGTTGGTCGAGGCGGCGCGCAGGCTCCCCGAAATGGCGACGATCTTCATAAAACTTTCCGATCTGAACGGGCCGGCGCGGCTGCCCTTGGAACCATGCCCTGAAGGGCACGGCTATTCGGCCTCCGGCCAGAAATCCCCGCTCCGCGGGGCTAAGAAATCCTTTGACTTGACTGCCGCGAAGCGGTAGTTCATGGCGTCTCCGCCGGTTAGCCGTGCCCTTTAGGGCATGGCCTGGAGACTATGCAACAACGCCGTTGAACATTATTCGGCTACCGCAGGTTTTCGTCCGTTTCGCGCAGTTCCAAGATGCTGTCAATGGGCACCCACACCACGGGCCTGCGGCTGCGCTCCATGAAGCGCAACCGAATCATGCCATGCTCCACCCATAGGATTTCCACCAAATCCACCACATTGGAGTTGCGGACGGTCTGCATCTTCATCACCTGCCCAATCAGTACATTGCCGTCCCGCTTGATCATCCCGTGCATGATGTCGTCACTCGCAAGGCCGCCGGGTCTTACCCCGGCGCCCACATCAATCCGAATGAAACGAACTGAGATAGACTCTGAGCGGACCCCGTACTCGGTTCTGCGCCTTCCAGGGGCCGCCACGCTGGTCGTAGGGGACATCCACCATGACGCCATTGCCGACATAGTAGCGCGTCACAACGGATGCCATTAGCCCACCATCCTGTGAGGGAAACAGCCTTTCGATCTGGGCGCGGCTCGTCCCGATCTTGATCCGTGTCGCCTGCCGACGTGTCTCCGCCAGTCTTGCCGTTGTCCGGGACGCCTCCACCTGCGTCTGGGCCATCCGGTACAGGAATGAGCCGTCGGGAAGCACGTCTGGAGCTGCGTTGGCTTGGACAGAGAGCGTGAGAGCGCCCAGCGAGAGAAGCAGGGCGTGTGCCTTAATGTTCATCAGAATCCTTCATTTCGGTCGGTATCACTCATACGGCACCGGCTCGGCTTGGCCGGATTTGGACGACTTCTCCGCTGCTTCCATGACGGCGATGACGCGGCGGGCCTGCTCGGGGGTCACGTCCAGCAGGGCGCCTTCGGCGAGGTGGGCGTGGATGTCTTGGTAGTATTTGTCCCACTGGCTGGCTTTGTTGCGAAGCTCGCCCTGCATCTTGATCCCCTCCAAAAACGTGAACAGAGCCATGCCGTCTTTGACGCTGCCGTCGTCCAAAATGCCGCCCTTCGTGCCCTGGATGCGCCAGCGCGGCATCGGCAGGGCCGAAATCTGGCTGAAGGACAGGTCGGCGTGCGCGCCGTCGTCAAAGCGCAGGACGGCCTGGACGTGGTCCTCGTTGGTGACGTCGTGCCAGACGCGCTTGTGGAAGTAGCCCGAGACGCTGACTACCTTGCGGCCCGGCATCAGGTTCAGAATCCAGTCCAGAAAGTGCGCGCCCCAGTCGTAGAACGCGCCGCCCGAGATGGCCTTGTCCGAGCGCCACCAGTGGCCGGGATGCCCGTAGCCCGCAAAGCCTGCCTGGATGGAAAACACGTCGCCGATCAGCCCCTTCTCGACGATGGCCTCCTTCAATGCCTGAAAGTCGCCGTCGTGGCGGCGGTTGTGGTAGACGGACAGCATGACGTCGTTCGCCCGCGCCGCCGCGATCATGTCGGTGGCTTCTTGGGCGGTCAGGCACATCGGCTTCTCGCAGATCACGGCCTTGCCGGCGTTGAGCGCCTGAATGGCGAGCGGGGTCTATGTCGCAGACGGCGACCGGGACGATTCCCGCGTCGCGCATCCCGCTCAGGTGGCCCCGCCCCATGTTGAACATGCCGCCATAGCCGATGACCGCCCTGCGTATCTCTTTCGTTCCGCTCATGTCGCTGTTGCTGCTCCTGTGTCGCCGCTGATGTGCCCGTCAAGAATGACTGGCCCCATTTTGGCAGGATGGGGGGCGTTTGTCAAGAAAAATCGTGAACCAGGCGTGCCCGATGTCACAGGCCGGGTGTGACGCGCGGTAAGGGCGGACGCGCGCCCGGCGGCTACAATGGCGGCAGTCTGGACAGGAGGAACGGAACAAGATGATGACGACAGCCTTGACGGGCCATGTGACGGGGAAGGGGAGAGGTCGCATGACAGCAAACGTATCGCTGACAACGATGGAGCGCGCCCTGCTGCGGCTGCTCGTTTCGGGGCGCCCGCTGGAGGAGGCGGCCCCCGCGCTGGGCCTGTCGCTTCCCGACGCCGAGCGTCTGCTGGCGTGGCTCCAATCCCGCTGCGGCGTTTCGGGCGTCACCCGCCTCCTCGTCCTCGCCGTCCTCAACGCCTGGGTCTAAACCAAGCGCCTGGGTCTAAACCAAACCTTTGGCCCTTTGCCTCTACCGGCTCTTTGCCTCTGCAAAAACCTGGTAAATTTACCGATACTCGTTGTATAATGCAGCAGGGCCGCTTTGCGCTGCCGGGCGATAGAGAACAACAGAAAACACTGGCAAAATTGCTGCTCTTGTGGAACAATGCTTTCGGCCTGAGCGTGAACCGACTTTCTTTTTCGTCTTGTCCTCACTGCTCCCATTCGCCCTGTCACACCCTTAGTCTTGGAGGAAATTCTGTGAATCTTCGTTTTCGTCTTCTGCCGCGCGCCGTCGCCGGCCTCGCGCTTTTGGCCGCCGGTCCGGTCCTGACCGGGTGCAGCGGCGTCGTCAAAAACCTCGACTCGGCCCAGGTAAACGTCCCCAACGTCCACGTCGCCAACCCGTTCGGGCTGGACAAGCAAGCCGCCACGGTTGCCGTGTCCCATGCCACGAAGCCCGCGCTGGCGGTCTCCCTCAAGCCGCACGACGGCGCCAGCCCCAACGTCAACACGTTCAGCTTCGCCAACCAGACCCCCGTCGGCCTGGCCGACATCAAGAGCGCGCAGGTCTCCTTCAGCCTGGTGCCGCGCGTGACCCTGGACGGGGCCGGCCTGCCGCCCAAATTCACGCTGACGACCTTCACCCTGGACGGCGTCGTTGCCGACACGGGCAGCACCATCGCCCTGACTCAAGTGACCACCAGCGGCCCCCTTTCCTTCACGCAGCAGGCGGACGGCAGCTACCTCGCTGATGCGGGCACGATCCAGCTCGCCCAGCAGACCAAAACGACGGACCAGCAGCTCCAGACCCTGCTCAATATCGTCACCGGCGGCCCGACCCCGAACACAGCCACGCTGACCCTGAACGCGGCCAGCCCGGACCTGCCCAATGGGACCCTGCTGCATTTGACGTTCGACACCACCACCCTGACCGTCAGCGCAAGCCAGTAGTCAACACCATTCAGGAGAACACGCTACCATGAAGAAGCAACGAAGCTCCGCCGCCCTCGCCGGGCTGACCCTCGCTGGATTGACCGGCGCGCTGGCGCTCTGCGGGGCGGCTCACGCCCAGGCGCCCGCGCCGGTCACGCCCTCCGACATTGACCGCACCCAGTTCCGAGCCAGCGCCCGTGCCATGGGCATGGGCGGAACGGACCTCATTCTGTTCGGCGATGTGGGTGGGGCCGCCTTCAACCCCGCGTCCGTCGGCACGGCGGGCGCCTACAGCGAAACCCAGACCGTCGTGGGCCGCACCAGCAACGTCCACGTTTCCAAGATCAACGACCTGTCCAACGGCCTGAAGGACCTGGGCGACCAGTTCAACCACAATAACGGCTCCCTGGCCCCCGTCCGGGACGCCTTCGGGAAGGTCTACAACTTCGCCACGAATGCCGGCGCGAACGACCGGACGGGATCGCCGGCCACCCTGAGCGCCTCGCTCGCCCCGCTGGTGGGCTTCTCGGTCAAGAACGTCGGGCTGGTCGGTTACGGGTCGCTGGCCGCTAGGGTGGACTTGCAGCCCATCGCCGTCCCCGTCGCGGGCTTGACGGGGCCGACCGGACGGGTCTACGCCCGCTACGGCGTCCTGGGCCTGACCAGCGTTGCCGTCCCCTTCAGCCTGCCCGTGGCGGTCGGGACGGTCGGTATCAGCCCGCGCTTCACCCAGGCGTCCTTCGCCGCTGCGGGTTTCCTGGCCGACGAGACCGACTTGAGCAACGGCACGGACCCCGCGACGGGGGCGCCCAACGGCAACATCGTCGGCGCGACCTACAAAGAAGTGCATCAGCAGAAGTTCGACCTTGACCTGGGCTTCACGTCCATCCCCGACCCCGTGTACCACGTCCGAGGCGCGGTCGTCGTCCACAACCTGCTGTCCCCGACCTACCACCTGCCGCGCGTCGTCAACGGCAACTCCCTGGGCGTGATCCCGACCGGCGACTTCGACTTCCAGATGAAGCCGCAGATAGACATCGGCGGCCTGTCCACCCTGAGCAACGTCACCTACGCCGCCGAACTGCACAACCTGGGCAACGTCAACGGCGGCAAACGCTCCCTCCATCTGGGCGTCGAGTACCCGATTGGCCGTACCCTGTCCCTGCGCGGCGGGTACGACCGCTCCCGCTTCGTCGCCGGCCTCGGCCTAGCCTTCGGCGGCGCGCGCCTGGACCTTGCCACCGGCACGGACCCCCAGCAGCAAGTCGCCCTCAGCCTCACCTTCGGCGGGCGATAGCCGTCTCTTTGCCGGAATCTTGCACGGGCGCGGCCTTCGCCTCGCCCGCTTTGTCGTCTGGCTTCCTTGCGCTCCCCTCCCAGCCGTGTTATAATGGCTTGGCGGCGCCTGCTCTGATGTGGCCGCTCTTGACCGCGTGGTGCTCTGATGGATGACGGCGTTCGCCGCCGGAAGGAACGCACTGATGCTTACGCTGTTCTCTTTTTGGGCCTTTGTCCAGCGGCCTCATTTGCTCACTCTTCTTCTGGTCCTACTGGGCGTGTCGGCGTGGGGCCAATCGGCCTCCGCCGCGACCCTCAACGTCCCCGGTCAGTACCCGAACATTCAAGTTGCCGTCAACGCGGCTGCGAACGGCGACACTGTGCTCATCGCCGACGGCACCTACAGCGGGGACGGCAACCGCGATATTGACTTCAATGGAAAAAACCTCACGGTCACGTCTCAGCACGGAGCCGCCAGCACAGTCATTGACTGCGGGGGGAGCAGCAGCGCCAACCACCGGGGCTTTTACATTCATCGCGGCGAAACTAGCGCTATCATCAGCGGCTTGACCATCAAGAACGGCTATGTGGAAAATGTTTTCGTCAATGCGGACAGCGGTGATGGAGGCGCTATCTGTATCAATGGCAGCAGCGTTTCAATCCAAAATTGTAACGTCTCTGGTAACACTGCCTATAGTGTAGGCGGCGGCATCGCCACCGACAACAGCAATGGCACAGTCACGTTGACAGGCTGTGCCCTCAGCGGAAACTCCGCCCAGGATGGTGGCGGTGTCTACAACAGCAACGACAACGGCAACAGCACGACCACTCTGACAGGCTGTACCGTCAGTGGAAATACTGCTCATTACGGCGGCGGCGTCTACAACGGAAACGTCAGCGGCAACGGCAGAATTACGCTGACCAACTGCACGGTTTCAGATAACACCGCTCAACAGAATGGCGGTGGTGTCTCCAACTTCAACCTCAACGCCAACGGCAATAGCACGATTGCGCTGACTAATTGTACGATTTCGGGCAACTCCGCCCTGTCGGGCGTTGGGGGAGGCGTCGAAAATGATAATGGTAATAGAAACTATAACAGCGTTAACGCCAACGGCACAATTACGCTGACAGGCTGTGCCGTTACTGGCAACACCGCTCAATATAGCGGCGGCGGCGTCTCCAATAGCAATGACAATGGCAACGGCACAATCACGCTGGCCGGCTGCACTGTCAGTGGGAACGCCGCCACCGAGGGCGGCGGTGTCTACAACGAGGGCACAAACAACAACGACACTACCGTCTATCGCGACTTTATAATTGCACTCACCAACTGCACCGTCACCAAAAACACTGCTCGGTATGGGGGTGGCATTTGCAACTCTAACTCCTATGCCAATGGCATAATCATGGTAATCAACTGCACCCTCACCGGCAACGCTGGCCAACAGAGCGTCGGCAGCGTCTATAACTACAACGGCAACAGCAACGATACGATCATGCTGACCAATTGCATCTTGTTGGGTGACAGCGGCGTGGAAGTAGCTAACAGCGCCAATACTTCCTCTAACGCTGTCGCTGCCTACTGCGACATCCAAGGCGGATACCCCGGCACGGGCAACATCAATGCCGACCCGCTGTTCGTCAATGCCACTACCGACCTGCACCTACAGCCCGGCTCCCTCTGCCTCGGCGAGGGAACCAGCGCAGGCGCTCCGGCCACCGACAAGGACGGCAAGACGCGCCCCAGCCCGCCCAGCATCGGGGCGTATGAAGTGGCGACCAGCCACACGCACCTGTTGTGGAACAACAGTGACGGGCGGGTCATGCTGTGGAGTGTCGCCGCCGACGGCTCTTTCACCCTCAACGGCTTCGGGCCGTACACGGACAACGCCCCCCAGAACAAGTGGAGCGCCACGGCGGTCGCGACGGGCGCGGACGGTAAGAGCCACTTGCTGTGGAACAACACGGACGGTCGCGTCATGCTCTGGACCGTGGACGACGCCGGCAGCTTCACGCTGGCCGGCTACGGGCCGTACACGGACAACGCCCCGCAGAACAAGTGGAGTGCGGTAGGAGTGTCGGTCGGCCCCGACAACGTGGTCCACCTGCTGTGGAGCAACACGGACCGGCGGGCGATGCTCTGGAACGTGGCCTCCGACTTCAGCTTCACTCTGGCCGGGTATGGGCCGTACACGGACAACGCGCCCCAAAACCTATGGAGCGCCACCGCTTTGTCCACTGGGCCGGACAACGTGCAGCACATCCTGTGGAGCAACACGGACCGACGGGCCATGTTCTGGAACGTGGCCTCCGACTTCAGCTTCACTCTGGCCGGGTATGGGCCGTACACGGACGGTGCGCCCCAGAACCTGTGGACGGCGACTGCCGTGGCGACCGGCCCGGACAACATGAGCCACCTCCTGTGGGACAACACCGATTACCGGGCGATGCTGTGGGGGGTGGACAACGCCTTCAACTTCAGCGTCGCGGGCTACGGTCCGTACACGGACAACGCGCCGGGCAACCTCTGGTCGGCCACCGCCGTCAGCGCCGGGCCGTAGACGCGCGCCCCATGCGCGGGGCAGCGACGCAGGGGCAGGCCGGATGGCCTGCCCCTGTCTTTCTCCTGTCTGCGCGTTCCTCTACATCTCCGCCCGCTTCGCCAGGGTCGCCTTGTTGCGGATGATCCAGTGGCCTTCGTCCAGAGTGATTGCGCCCGACTTGCGGAAAGCGGTCAAGGCGCGCGAAACGCGCTCACGGGTCGCGCCGATCAGGGCGGCGATGTCGCTCTGGGTCAGGCTGACGTCCAGCCGGATGCTCTTGCTGTCCGGCAGGGGAGTCCCATGTGACCGCGCCAGGCGCAGCAGCCAGTCGGCGACCCGGCCCGCCACGTCGCGCGTCATCAGCATCTCCGCCCGGTCATCCATGTCGCGCAGACGCTGCGACAGAATCCGCAGCAGGGTCCAGGCGACGGCTGGCTGCTCCTGAACGGTCTGGCGCAGGGCCTCGCCTTCCAGCAGCAGCAGCTCGGTCGCCTGCAAGGTGCTGACGTCGGCGGAGCGCGGCTGGCCGTCCAGCAGGCTCATGTCCCCGAAAAAGTCCCCCGGCCCCATCACTTCGAGGATCACCTCGTCGCCGCTCGCCGTCGCTTGGTGGATTTTGACCCGCCCCGAAGCGATCAAGTATAGGGGGCCGGCCGGGTCGCCCTTGTAGACAATGGGTGTCCCCGGCGGCATCTTGCGCCGGCGGAGCCGGGCGGCCAGGGCGGCTAGGGCATCCTCGCCCAGCCCCGCAAACAGGGGGACGTTCCTCAGTATCTCGGTCTCCTGGCTCATGGGCCTGTCTCTCCTTGCGCCGTCATTTGACTTTCTTCCACTTCTTCCACGACTTCCATCACTTCCACCGAAAGATGTTTTGTCTCGCCGAAGCCGTAAAAGGTCGCCCAGGCGCAGTCGGCGGCGTCGCGCCCGACGGCTACCTGCACCAGCGCGGGGCGCGGCTGCCGCTCGGTCGCATCGAAGGACACCCAGCGCCCGTCCAGCCACGCCTGGAAGTAGGCGTGGAAGTCCGGCGGCGTAAGGCCCAGGCAGTAGCCCGAGACGTACCGGGCGGGGAGATTCAGGGCGCGGCAGAAGGCAATGCCCAGGTGCGCGAAGTCCCGGCAGACCCCGATCCGCTGCGTCGCCGTGTCATACGCCGACGTGCCTGCGTCCGACGTGCCGTACTGGTAAGTGACGTGCTCGTTGATCCAGTTGCAGATCGTCTGCACGCGCGCGAAGCCCGGCGCCACATCGCCGAACATGTCGGTCGCCATCGCGACCAGCTTGTCCGACTGGCAGTAGCGGGAGGGCAGCGTATACAGCAGCGTCTCGGTCGGCAGGTGCAGGGCGTCGGCCTCATACGGCTTCAAGAGTGGGAACCGCGTGTCCGGCTGCGAGACGAGGGCCGTGTATTCCAGCCGGACATCCCCGCCCGGCATCAGCAGCCGCCGGCATGGATTACCGTAGAAGTCCCGGAACGGCTCGGCGGGGGCGAACGGTGTGATGGCAAGGTTCGACTCCTCCACCGCCTGCGCCCCATCCAAAACCGCTGCCTCGATTTGCAGTGTAGTCGGCGTCGGTGCGGGCAACCTCAAATCTGCGGTAACGTGAATGTTCAGTTTCAATTTTCTAAAAGGCTTTCGATGAGGTTAGTCAAGTTCATGGACGGTTTCGTCTTCACAGCGGCACCTATGCGGCGCACCAGAGTAAAACCGGCGGCTTTCTTATCGCTAACCCACATTCCTTGCGCTGTTAGGGTACAAGAGCCTTGTAGAATAAGCGCAACACGCACGGGCGTTGAAACACCGGTTACACCTGTGACATCAAACAATTTACTCTGTGCGGCTCCTTCTTTGAGGTGGTTTCCTTTAGGGTCAATCGCCCATATCTCTTTATCCGTCCAGAGCAGGAAATCAGGATAAAAGTTCTCGGTTTCCGTGCCGAACTCCGCTATCGGGATGCCATATCCGGTTTGCGATGGGTTGCGGCACCATGTCCGTCCTGTTGCATCTAAAGCCTCGGCGACCTGTACCTCAAACGCATTCAGGCCGTTATACTCGGCATGAACCGCGTTGTTGTACGAGCGTACCCGATATTTATCACGCAGGAGTTCCGAGACGTTTGTAATGTCGGGCGAAACCAGATTAAACGGTTTGATTGTGTATGTTCCGCCATGACGCCCTTTCCAGGCCAGCCGGAATATCGCGTTGAGGTTGTCGCGGACGGTTGAGACACGTTTAGTCATGTCCAAAATGGCTTTTGAACCGAACTGCAATCGCTGACGCATCACTGCTTCTTCGCTGATTTTGCTGTTATAACGACCCTCAAATCTCTTGTCCCAAGACGTCAGTTTGTTGATCAAAAAGTTGAACACAGTGACAGAAGCATTGTTGTCTCGGCGCTCGCTGGTTCGGAGCGCTTCTTCTTCCACCAAGTTTTTTGTGTCTACGACGCGCGTAGTCACTGCGCCATCGGCCTGTAAAAACTCAGGGCTGTAAGGAACAATGTCGTCCAGCAAAATTGAGTCAACGCGCTTGATGTTGTCGCCGAAGTTGACATCGAAGGCAGGAAGGGTTTTTTCTGATTTGGGTTCCACAAGGCGGCTTGTCTTAGGCCGCTCGGCGTTTTTGACTGCAATCACTTCGTAGCCGTTTACTGTCATTTCCTTCTGCATGTCGCGCAACAGCGTTTCAAACTCTTGGTCGCTGACGTTGAAGTAAAAGTAGGCGGAGTTTAGATCGGGATCGTCGAACGGCTTGGCTTCGGGCTGACGCACGAACCGTCCGATTTTCTGCACCATGTCGTTTGTGGAGCGGCCTTTGTCATCCAGATAAGCGACATAGGCCATAGGCTCATCCCAGCCCTCACGGAGAGTAAGGTTCCAGATCAGATGCGTGTAACCTTCGGCTTTCAAGTCCTCCGGCGCTTTCTTCCCTTTGTAGGTGTCAATAAGGCCGTTCGTCATGCCGCGCCGCTCTTTCATCACGTCTTCAGCTCCGTTTAGATGCACCGCAATTCGGGCTGGTGGTACACCGAGCTTAACCAAATCTTCCCATATGTCAACGCCGCGCTCCGTACCGTTGACGATGAAGCAGGCAATCGGGATTTCGCCGCGCCCTGCCGCAAACTTTTCCGCCAATCCCTGCCAGCGCTGATTGGCTTCCGCGACTGCATCGGATTGGGCGATGTTGCAATCTACGAGGTAGAGGCGCGTTTTCAGCAGACCTGCCGCAACGACTTCCTGCGTCTGGACGGGAACGGTACGAAGCTCCAGCGACGCCGATTTTGCATCGGGGGTCTCACCGGGCAGCATGTCGTTAAATTCATCGGGCAATGGACTGGCGGAGGCCAGCAGAAATGCTTTCGGTTTCAACTCGCGCAGGCGGCGGAACTGGTTGGCCGTTGCGCCATGCCCTTCGTCGTAAAACACATATAAAGGCCGTGTCCGGCTATCTGGTCCGATGCCCCCCAGCATTCTCCAGTGCGTCGTGCCGTTGCGGTCTTTGTGAATATTCAGCTTGTCGCTGTCTTGGTTGAACGAGGCGACCGTGGCGAGAAGAATGGTCAGGCCCGTTGTGGCCCCCATGGTTTCGGTCCAATCTTCCGGCCCCATTTCGCTGAGGTCATAAACATTCGTGCCTTCCGGCAGGAGGTCGGCGTACTTGCCGCCGGAAGAAAGATTGGCCTTTGTTTGGGCGATAATTGCGCCCCGGTTGGTCGTCCACAGGATGATGGCGTTTCCAAGTTGCTTGGTGGTCAGAGCCAGAATGGGGGTCTTGCCCGCGCCGGTGATGGCGCGAAGGCGGCAGAGCAGCGGAAGCAGTTCGCCGGTTTCCGTATCGAATTTCTTTTTCAGGCGGTCGCTCGGGTACTCCTGAATCATCCCGGCAAGCGCGTCTGCTGCCTGGGTCTGGTACGGCTTCAAATCCTTGAGTGTAATTGGTTTCATGCGTCGTCTCCCTCACCGGGCAGTAGGTTCAGGCGGGCCAGAATGGAGTCGGGGATGTGCTGGAAGCGGTAGAGTTCGGGCGCGTGTGGGGCGACATTGCCGGTGGCGTAGATAAACACGGGTTTGGTGACTCCGGCGGCGTGGGCTTCATCTAGAATGGTGTCCATGATGTCTACCGTGAGTGGTTGCAAGTTATTCGGGTTTTTGCCCTCCCATACCAGCGCGATGCCGTAGCCGAGCTTGGTTTTGCCGATGAGATATTGGTATCCGTCCATGCGGCAATCAATCCGGTTGGAGTCGTCTTCGACGACTTGCAGAATGATGTCGGCCAGCGTCTCGCGGGTCGCGGCCATGATCGCGCCTTTGTCTATCTGCTTGCTGGCATTGTAGAACGTGAAGCCGGTTTCATGCGCGGGGTGCGGCTTGCCGTCGGCCCACTTGCCGCTGATGACGCGCCGGATGCGCTCGGCGGTAATGTCGGTGGTGTAGCGCTCTCGGTTGACTTTGCCTTTGGCGGTAGGATCGCCGCTTTCGATTAGGATAAACCGCCGATTGCCCCCGTCTTCGGCGTTCATTTCCAGAACCGCGTGACCAGTCGTGCCGCTCCCGGCATAGGCGTCCAAAATTAGGGAGTTCGGGTTGCGCCAAGTAACGAGATTGAACAATTCAGCAAGCATTTCATGGTCTTTAGGGTTTTTGAATTCGCCCTTGCCGAGAACGCTTTCTACCATTTCTACCGCCCGCTGACCCACATTTGTAATCACACTTGTTTGGACTTCGCTATCCATATCGTCAAGATATTTGATAAGGCGTGGTACACCTGTATGTGTTTTCTTGAAAGCGATACGGCCTTCGGCAATCAAAGCCAGCATTGTATCTTCCGCATAGCGCCAGCCGGAGGCAGGGATTTTGACCGCCTTACCTGTAGTCGGGTGCAACAAATCGTATTTTGGACCACCGCCGCCGGGCCAGTTTACTGATGTTTACATAAAGACCTAAAGAAAGCCCACCTGCTCAAAAAAGCCGGTGACGATCTGCGGCTTCTGACGCAACCGCTCCGCAGCGGCACAGACTTCCTGCCACAGATGTGGTAGGTCACG